>ERZ835980.4173-NODE-4173-length-10261-cov-8.354987_pt1 | contig 10261 bp, 9 predicted proteins | sample MGYA00519943_ERZ835980 | MGnify/ENA primary metagenome ERZ835980 (study PRJEB31850, sample SAMEA3708791) | human gut metagenome | biome: human gut; feature: human-associated habitat; material: faeces | place: China | collected 2014 ... | reverse complement strand
CTGAAGTTCGAGCTGGAGCAGGAGCTGGAGTGGCGCAACCGCGTGGACAACTGAGTCTGATACATAAAAAGAGGGAGACGCCCGGCGTCTCCCTCTTTTATATGGTCTGCACCAGCCACAGCACCAGACCGTACACCACGCTGGCGGCGGTACCGAACACGATGACCGGCCCGGCCACGGTGAACATCTTCACGGCGGTGCCGGTGATAAGGCCCTCCGCCCGGAAGTCCACGGCGGGAGACACCACGGCGTTGGCAAAGCCGGTGATGGGCACCAGCGTGCCGGCGCCGGCCCAGCGGGCCAGCTTGTGATAGACGCCCAGCCCCGTGGCCAGCGCCGACAGGAACACCAGCGTCACAGAGGTGGCGGTGCCGGCGTCGGCGGTGTCCAGCCCCAGCGTGCCGTACCAATGGGACAGCAGCTGCCCCACCACGCAGATGGCGCCGCCCACCAGAAAGGCCAGCGCCGTGTCCCGGACGATGGGGGACGGCGGCGCCATGCGCTTGACCAGCGCCTGATACTCCTCAGGAGTCATGGCAGTCACTTCCTTTCGCCCATAGTGTGCGCCGGAGCGCGGCGTTTCATGCGGGGTTGTCAAAAACGGGAAACGCGGGTATAATCGTACAGGGTAAAAACGAGGAAAGGCGGGTGAGCCTATGACGGATCCGGCACATCCCTTCGGACGGAAGGCCATACAGCTGGCGGTCATCGACCCGGTGAGCTGCACCGGCTGCGGCTGGTGCGCCATGTTCTGTCCCATGAAGTGCATTTTCCAGCGGGAGGACGGCATCTACGAGGTGGACGCGGCGCAGTGCATCGGCTGCCGCGGCTGCAAGGTCAACTGCTTTTACGGCGCAGTGACCATCCTGCCGCCCCAGGTGCGGCCATGAGAGGGCGCACGGAAAAGCCCGCGCTGGGGCTGTATATTCACATCCCGTTCTGCAAGGCCAAATGCGCCTACTGCGATTTTTACTCGCTGGCCCACAGCGAGGAGAAGATGGACGCCTACACGGCGGCGCTGCTCCGCCATCTGGAGGAGGTGGCGCCCCGCGCCGCCGGGATGCAGGTGGACACGGTGTATTTCGGCGGCGGCACCCCCAGCTATCTGGGGGCGCCCCGGCTGGTGCGCCTTTTGCAGACGGTGCAGCGGCGGTACGACGTGGCCCGGGACGCAGAGATCACGCTGGAGGCCAATCCCGACAGCGCCGGGGACTGGAGAACGCTGCGCACCCTGCGGCGGGCCGGGTTCAACCGGCTGTCCCTGGGGGTGCAGTCCACCGATGACGCGCTGCTGCAGCGCATCGGGCGGATACATACCTATGAGCAGGTGCAGCAGGCGGTGACGGCGGCCCGGAGGGCGAAGCTCACCAACCTGAGTCTCGATCTGATCTACGGTCTGCCGGGCCAGACCATGGAGGACTGGCAGCGCACGCTGGCGGACGCCGTGGCGCTGGGGCCGGAGCACCTGTCCTGCTACGGGCTGAAGCTGGAGGAGGGCACGCCCCTGTGGCAGCAGCGGCAGGCGCTGACGCTGCCGGATGACGACGCCCAGGCGGACATGTACCTCTACACCGTGGCGGCGCTGGAGGAGGCGGGGTACCAGCAGTACGAGATCTCCAATTTCGCCAGACCGGGCCGGGCGTCCCGCCACAACCTGAAATACTGGAACATGGAGGAGTACGCCGGCTTCGGGCCGGGGGCGCACTCCGATTTCGGCGGCGTCCGGTACGGCTATGTGCGGGATCTGGACCGGTACATCGCGGGCCAGTTGGTGCTGGCGGAGTCGGAGAACGGCGAGACGCTGGCCCGGGACTACGAGTATGTGATGCTGTCGCTGCGGACGGCGGCGGGCATCGACCGGCGGACCTTCGAGAACCGCTACCGCCAGCGGTTCCAGCCCATGGAGGAGCTGTTCGAGCAGTACGAAAAAACGGGTCTTGCCTCACGCACCGAGGGCGGCTGGCGCCTGACGCCCCGGGGCTTCCTGGTGTCCAACAGCATCATCGTGGCGCTACAGGAGGCGCTGGGCCGGCAGAAGGCGGCCCGGCTGGCCGCGGCGGCGGAGGGCGACCTGCGCATCGTGTGACGCCGGATATACGAAAAGAAAAGCGAGAGAGCGAAGCTCTCTCACTTTTTCACTTTCCGGATATTTAATTCGTTCGGTACGCGAACTTTTTTGACAAAACAGAGGATATTGTAACGGTTTCGTTAATTTTTAGGTGTGCCGCTTGCGAAGCGCGCAGCGGCATGGTAGACTACTTCATTAGATAAAATCGGGCGTATGCCCATGCGGATAAAATCAGGCGAGTGCCGTGGAGGAACGGGAGTATGGCAAAATTCAGCGTAAAGAAGCCGCTGACGGTATTTGTGGTGGTATTGGCGGTGGCAGTGCTGGGTATCGTGGCGTATCTGCGGATGACGCCGGATCTGCTGCCCAATATGGATTTTCCCTATGTGATTATCGTCACCGCCGATCCCGGCGCCAGTCCCGAGGCGGTGGAGGAGGAGATCACGCGGCCCATGGAGCAGTCCATGGCCACGCTGGATCAGATCAAGGAGGTCACCTCCACCAGCCAGAACAGCGTGTCCATGGTGATGCTGGAGTTTGAGGACGGCGTGAACATGGACACCATCAGTGTGGATATCCAGCAGAAGATCTCCGTGCTGCAGGGGCAGTGGAACGACACGGTGGGCGCGCCCTATGTGCTGAAGATCAACCCGTCCATGATCCCGGTGATGGTGGCCGCCGTATCCCAGGAAGGCAAGGACGTCTACGCCCTCAGCGATCTGGTGACGGACGAGCTGACCGGCAAGCTGGAGGGCGTCAGCGGCGTGGCCAGCGTCACGGTATCCGGCGCGCTGACCCGGCAGGCCCATGTGATTTTGGATCAGGAGAAGATGGAGGCGCTGTCCGCCAAGCTGGCGGACGCGGTGAAGGCCCAGCTGAAAAAGGCGGAGGGCAAGCTGTATGCCGCCAAGCAGCAGGTGGAGGATGGTGAAAAGGCGCTGTCCGACGCCAAACGCGCGGCGGCGGACGGCGTAGCCGGCACGGTAGGCGATTCGGTGGACGAGGTCTATAAAAACCTGAAGGAGCTGTACGATAAGCTGGAGGGTCTGGACATCGACGACCTGGTGGGCGGCTTTATCACCGACCCGGATGGGACGCTGAAGCAGCTGAACGACCTTCTGGATACACTGAAAAACAGTATAGAAAAGTTGATGAAGGAGCTGGAGAGCGGCAAGCTGGAGGGCGATATCTCCGATTTTCTGGTGCAGATGATGGACGGTATATCCCAGATGACCGGCGCGGAGCTGCAGCTCAGTCAGGCAAAGAGCCAGATCGAAAGCGGCCTCAAGCAGATACAGGAGGCCTATAAAAAGGTGGATGAGCAGACGGATCTGGGCGGGATGCTGTCCATCTCCACCGTCAGCGGCCTGCTGACGGCCCAGAACTTCTCCATGCCCGCCGGGTACATAGACGACGACAGCGGCGTCAGCTACATGGTGTCGGTGGGGCAGAAATTTGAAAACAGCAGCGAGCTGGAGGATATGGTGCTCTTCGACCTGGGGCTGGAGGGCGTAGCGCCCATCACCCTGGGGGACGTGGCCACGGTGGTGGTGACGGACGACAGCGACCAGCTGTACACCAAGCTCAACGGCGAAAACGGCATCCTGCTGTCCTTCACCAAGCAGTCCAACTACGCCACGGCGGAGGTGTCCAACAACATCACCGCCCGATTCGAAACGCTGGAGGCCCAGTATGAGGGGCTGACCTTCGTGCCCCTGATGGATCAGGGCGACTATATCTATCTCATCGTGGAGACCATCCTCTCCTCTCTGCTGTGGGGCGCGGTGTTCTCCGTGGTGGTGCTGTTCCTGTTCCTGCGTGACTGGCGGCCCACCCTCATCACCCTGATCTCCATTCCCGTCAGCGTCATTTTCGCGGTGGTGCTGATGTACTTCACCGGCGTGACCATCAACATGATCTCTCTCAGCGGTCTGGCGGTGTCTGTGGGCATGCTGGTGGATAACTCGGTGGTGGTCATCGAGAACATCTACCGCCTGCGGGCCAAGGGCGCCACCATCATCCAGGCGGCGGTGTCCGGCGCGGGACAGGTGCTGGGCGCGGTGACGGCCTCCACCCTCACCACGGTGTGCGTGTTCGCGCCCATCGTGTTCGTGGAGGGCCTGACCCGCCAGCTGTTCACCGATCTGGCGTTGACCATCACCTATTCCCTGCTGGCCAGCCTGCTGGTGTCGCTGACGCTGGTGCCGGCCATGGCGTCCGGCATGCTGCGGCGGGAGTTCGTGCCGAAGCCGGGTCTGCTGGATAAGATCTACCCCGCCTACCGCAAGGCCATCGCCTGGTCGTTGGACCACAAGGCGGGCGTGCTGCTGCTGTCCCTGACGCTGCTGGTGACCAGCGCGTGGGGCGCGGTGAGCCGGGGCTTCACCTTCATGCCGGAGATCGACATGAACAACCTGTCCGTCACCGTCACCATGCCGGAGGGCACCACCCGCGACGAGGCGGTGGCGCTGGCGGATCAGGTGATGGAGCGGGTCATGTCCGTGGACAACATCGACGCCGCCGGCTTTATGATGGGCAGCGGCGACATGGGCGGCCTGAGTATGGCCAGCGGCGACAACGGCGAGTTTGACGTCACCGGCTACCTCACCATGCCGGAGGGCACCTTCGGCTCCGACGCGGGGAAGGAGATCGAGGCGCTGTGCGCCGACCTGCCCTGTAAGGTGACCACCGCCGGTGTGATGAGCGGCATGATGAGCTATATGACCGGCACCGGCGTTTCCCTGCGGGTGTACGGCAGCGACATGGAGTCGCTGCAAGGCGCCGCCCGTTCGCTGGGACAGCGGATGGAGCAGGTGGAGGGCGTGCAGGATGTCTCTGACGGTCTGGAGGACGCCGCCCCCGCTCTGCAGGTGGTGGTGGACCGGAACAAGGCCATGACCAAGGGCATCACCGTGGCCCAGATCTATATGCAGGTGGCGGCGGCGCTGCAGGATACCACCACCGTGGCGGATGTGACGCTGGACGGCGAGAGCATGGAGATGATCGTGGACGCGGCGGCGGGCAGCAAGCTGACCCGCGAGAAGCTGATGGATCTGACCATTTCGCCGGACAGCAGCGCTATGTCCTCGTCCATGAGCAGTATGGGCGGCATGGGCGGCATGAGCAGCGGCATGAGCGGCATGAGCAGCGCCTCTGCCTCTGGCCTGAGCCAGCTCACCGGCGAGGACAGCGGGGACGAGGATACCTCCTTCCCCCTGGGCGACGTGGCGGAGGTCCGGGAGACGGTGTCCTTCAACAGCATCCAGCGCGACCAGCAGCGGCGGTGCATCACTGTGTCGGCGGCGGTGGCGGACGGCTACAATGTGACGAAGGTCACGACGGCGGTACAGAAGGCGCTGGGTTCTGTCACGCTGCCGGAGGGCGTCACCGTGGAGTTCGACGGCGAGAACGAGCAGATCATGAACGCCATGCAGCAGCTTCTGCTGATGCTGCTGCTGGGCGTGGTGCTGGTGTACCTCATCATGGTGGCGCAGTTCCAGTCCCTGAAGGCGCCGTTCATCGTGATGTTCACTATCCCGCTGGCCTTCACCGGCGGCTTCCTGGCGCTGCTGATCTCCGGCATCGAGGTGTCGGTCATCAGCCTCATCGGCTTCGTGATGCTGGTGGGCATCATCGTCAACAACGGCATCGTGCTGGTGGACTACATCAACCAGCAGCGTCTGGCGGGCATGGGTCTGCGGGAGGCCATCATTGACGCGGGCGTCACCCGTCTGCGGCCCATCCTGATGACCAGTCTGACCACCATTCTCGGTCTGATCGTTACGGCGCTGGCGAAAAACGCCGGTACGGCCCTGATCCAGCCCATTGCGCTGGTGTGTATCGGCGGACTGCTGTATGCCACGCTGATGACGCTGTTCGTGGTGCCGTGTATGTACGAGATCCTCAACAAAAAGGAGCTGCGGCAGGTCAGCGAGGACGAGCTGAAGCTGCTGGATATGTGATCTTACAGGGAGGGGAACGTTTCCCCTCCCTGCTCCGTCCTATAGGGTAAAAGGAGGGCGAGAGCATGAAACGAGTCTTTATGTGCCTGCTGGCGCTGTGCTGCGCCGCGCTGCTGGGCGCCTGCGAATGGTCGGCTGTCCCGCTGGAGGGAGACAAGCCGCCGGTCGGCTCCCCGCCGGAGCCGCAGGAGATCACCGGCCAGCTGGCGGAGTATACCGCCGGCCATGTGGACATGGCGCTGACCATCCCCGACGGCTGGGCCTGGGAGACGGTGGAGGAGGACGGTCAGGCCGGGCTTCGGTTCCGGAAAACGGACGACGGAACCGTCAGCTTCCGGCTGACCTGCTGGACGGAGGGCTACGGCATCTGCGGCACAGGCGTTACCTCCACGGAGCTGACCCTCTCCGGCGGCCAGAGGGTGTGGCAGTACACCGAGGGCGGGCAGGGTACCGTCTGGGTCAATATCGCGTTTCAGGGCGTACCGGGCAGCTATGTGTGCATGCCCGACCCCAGCGGCGTCATGGACAGCGCCGCGTGGGACGCCTGCCGGGACACGGTGCTGGCTATCCTGGGTACCGCACAGCTCGGGCGGGGCATCCTGACGGAGCAGGAGGCTGTTGAGTTGGCAAAGACGAAGTACGACGGCGACTACGATACGGCGTGGGGGCGGTACGATGTGACCACCGGCTGCTGGGCGGTGACGTTTTCCCAGAGCACTCTGGGCGGCGGCAACGCCGTGATCCGTTACGTCGGCAGCGACGGCAAGGTTTCCGACGAGGCGGTATGGATGTGCATCGAGGGGCCGATGGAGGATACCGTTCCCGCCAACTGATGGTTGCAAAACCGGAAAAGTATGCTATAATAGCCGCATAGAGCGAGGTGAAGATGATGAAAAAGCTGTTCTGCCTGCTGACGCTGCTGTGCTGCCTGATCATGAATGTGTCCGTCGCCTGCGCCAGCCCCCTTACCGGTGATACCAGCAACATGGGTCTGTGGATCGCCATGGTGGTGGTGGCTGTGGTGCTTCTGGTGGTGCTGGTCATCATGGGCGTCAAGAAAAAGAAGAAATAAATGATACACAAAAAGGACTCCCGCAGCTTTATGCTGCGGGAGTCCTTTTTGTGCGTTGCACCGCCGGGCGCAAAGCAAAACGGGCATCCTTTCGGATACCCGTTGAGTTTGGTCATCAGCCAATGTTGTTCAGCTTCAGCGTCAGCGCGCTCTTCTTGTGAGCCGCGTTGTTCTTGTGCAGCAGACCCTTGGCAGCAGCCTTGTCGATCGCCTTGACTGCGACTTTGTAAGTGCCCTCGGCCTCGGTGCGATTGCCTTCAACGGCAGCAGCCTCGAACTTCTTGATAGCAGTCTTCAGTGCGGACTTATTGGCTTTGTTGCGAGTATTTCTCGCCTCTGCCACCAGAACACGCTTCTTAGCAGACTTGATATTCGGCAAACCAAACACCTCCCCGACATCAGATTTTCCGCGCGGAAAAGATAACTTCCACGCAGGATGATATTTTAGCATCATTGCTCGGAAAATGCAAGACTTTTTTGCAATTTTGACTCAGGTTTTCGCATAAATCTATTTCGGGCGGTCATGCTATCCATAAGCCACAATATTTTGTGTTCAGAAGGGAGCGTTCGCCACAAAAATGACCGTACCTCGTACCGATCTGGCGCTGGAGGCCGCCGACGATCTGGCCGCCCGCACCAAAAATTTTTCTCCGCCGGAGGGCATCCGGCGGCTGGAGAGCCTGCAGGAGGGCTACGCCGTCACCGACATCCGCATCACCGGGGATGCCGGGGCGCAGGCGCTGGGCAAGCCGCTGGGGCGCTATATCACCGTGGATCTCCGCCCCTATTTCGACCGGCAGCGCACCTTTTTCCACCGGGCGGTCTGGTGCATTGCCTACCAGCTGCGCTCGCTGCTGCCTGACGCCGGGCCGCGCTCCCAGATCCTGGTGGCGGGGCTGGGCAACCGCGCCATGACGCCGGACGCCGTGGGTCCCATCGCCGTGGAAAACCTGCTGGTGACGCGGCACATGGTGCGTTCGCTGCCCCGACAGTTCCGGAGCTTTACCCCCGTCTCCGCCCTGTGCACCGGTGTGCTGGCCCGGACGGGACTGGAGACGCTGGAGCTGATCCGGGGCGCGGCGGCCCACATCCGCCCCACCGCCGTCATCGTCGTCGACGCACTGGCCGCCCGGAGCCGGGACCGGCTGTGCGCCACGGTGCAGCTCAGCGACACGGGGCTGACCCCCGGCTCCGGCGTGGGCAACCACCGCCGGGCGGTGGACCGGGCCGCCCTGGGGGTGCCGGTCATCGCCGTGGGCGTGCCCACGGTCATCGACGGAGCCACCCTGTGCGCCGACCTGCTGGCGGAGGCGGGCAGCCCGCAGCAGGCTCTGTCCGGCCGGGGGGCAGAGCTGTTCGTCACCCCCCAGGACATCGACCAGCGGGTCACGGAGCTGGGCCGCATGGTGGGCTACGGCATCACACTGGCCCTCCAGCGCAGCCTGACGCTGGAGGATGTCACCGGTCTGCTGGGATAAGCACTTGCAAAACCCGCCCTTCCGCGCTACAATGGCACCAGAAAAAGGAAGGGAGGCCCCCTCAATGGATTTTAACCCGCAGTTACAGCTGGCCGGCCTGCTGGAGTGGATGGACACCCGGCTCAAGGCCTGTCACGGCCGCACCGCCGTCATCGGCATCTCCGGCGGCAAGGACAGCTCCACCGTGGCGGCGCTGGCCGCCGCTGCCTATGGCCGGGAGCATGTGTTCGGCGTCCTGATGCCCGACGGCGTCCAGCCGGACATTGACTACTCACAGGCGCTGGTGGAGCATCTGCAGATCCCCCACTGCACCATCAACATCCACGACGCGGTGCAGGGCGTGCTGAAGGAGATGGCGCGCGTGGGCCTGACGCCCAGCCGCCAGACCACCGTGAACCTGCCCAGCCGCATCCGCATGTCCACGCTGTACGCCGTGGCCCAGTCGCTGGACGACGGCGTGGTCATCAACACCAGCAACCTGTCGGAAGACTGGGTGGGCTACTGCACCATCTACGGCGACAGCGCCGGCGCCTTCTCGCCGCTGGGTATGTACACCACGGAGGAGGTCATTGCGCTGGGCCGTCAGCTGGGCCTGCCGGAGAAGTTCCTCATCAAGCCGCCCTCCGATGGTTTGACCGGCCTCACCGACGAGGACAATCTGGGCTTCACCTACCATGCGGTGAATGAGTATGTCCGCCGGGGCGTGGCGGACCCCGCCATCAAGGAGCAGATCGACGCGAAGCACCGGGCCAGCCGCTTCAAGTTCCAGACCATCCCCGTGTACCACAACGGCCTGCCCATGGCGCTGGAGGAGGAAACGGACTACTACAAATAAGCGAAAAGCAGGCAGAAGGCCCGCGGGACACCGCGGGCCTTCTTTGCGCCCTGCCGGGACGCGGCTCTGCCCCACCCGTGCAGGGTATTCCGCCCCTCGGGCGCGGGTCGCTTTTGCCAACAGCGGCAAAAGTGCTGCTTGAAGCCTGCGGCTTCAAGGCTTTCGCGCAGAGGTGGGCACCGCAACAATGACCACCCCCGAACTCCCGGCGCGGAATGTGCAAGCAGTACGCAAAAGAGACGGACGCGGAAGCGTCCGTCTCTTTTGATCTGCTTTTTTAGTACGCCAGCTTCTCCGCCAGATAGGCCTTCAGCTCGCTGATAGGCACGCGCACCTGCTGCATGGTGTCGCGCTCGCGGACGGTGACGCAGTTGTCGCCCTCGTGCTCGGCGTCACCCACGGTGTCGAAGTCCACGGTGATGCAGTACGGGGTGCCCACCTCGTCCTCCCGGCGATAGCGCTTACCGATGGAGCCGGTCTCGTCGAAGTCGATCATCCACTCCTTCGCCAGCTCGGCGTAGACCTCACGGGCCTTGTCGCTGAGCTTCTTACTCAGGGGCAGCACCGCCGCCTTGTAGGGCGCCAGCGCCGGGTGCAGGTGCAGCACCACGCGGACATCGTTCTTCTCCGCGTCCACGACCTCCTCGTCGTAGGCGTCCACCAGCACGGCCAGCACGCTGCGCTCCACGCCCAGGGACGGCTCCACCACATAGGGGATGTAGCGCTCGTTGGTCTCCGGGTCGAAGTAGGTCAGATCCTTGCCGGACACGGTCTGGTGCTGGGTCAGGTCATAGTCGGTGCGGTCCGCCACGCCCCACAGCTCGCCCCAGCCGAAGGGGAACAGGA
>ERZ835980.4158-NODE-4158-length-10284-cov-7.737804_pt1 | contig 10284 bp, 8 predicted proteins | sample MGYA00519943_ERZ835980 | MGnify/ENA primary metagenome ERZ835980 (study PRJEB31850, sample SAMEA3708791) | human gut metagenome | biome: human gut; feature: human-associated habitat; material: faeces | place: China | collected 2014 ... | reverse complement strand
AGGTCAATTATACCAATTTTCATGTTAGTTTATGTTTTAATATATCTTATAAAGATAAGAAAAACAATCGATACAAACAGATAACAACACATTAATAATCAATAATATAACAAATAAGCAACAAGGGATAGTATAGTAAAAATATAATATATTTGCTTTGAAACACTTAGTTGAATTTATAGTTTCACCAAGGTGAAGCAAGCGTATCACTTGGGTGACTACGCCTCTCCACTTAGATGCCAATGTATTGTCACCTAGGTGAAACCACAAAAGAAGACAGACAAAAGATAAGCATCCGGGATTGTGCGTGTTTTTTCCAGTCATAACAAAGTCAAAAGCCTAACGTACTTCGTTTGGCTTTTGACTTTATAACAGCTTGAAGAGAAATACACAAGAGGCCGAATGCTTACAATTCTTCCATAAACTTGACCAACGAGTGAACAATGCTTCAATCCATATACACCCACGCAGGGTGTGACCATGTGCAGGTATCTCCTCCAGGTAGTCGAAGGTGTTTCAATCCACACACCCACGCAGGGTGTGACTCCCCGAAGAAATCCGGCTCATCGACATACAGACCGTTTCAATCCACACACCCACACAGGGTGTGACGCGTATTTCCTGCCTTCTATAGTTATGTCCTGGGAGTTTCAATCCACACACCCACGCAGGGTGTGACTTTGTTATCATTCCTCTTATCCGTCAAGTTTGTGTTTCAATCCACACACCCACGCAGGGTGTGACTTTGTTATCATTCCTCTTATCCGTCAAGTTTGTGTTTCAATCCACACACCCACGCAGGGTGTGACCGGTGCATACTGGTTGTTAATGCTAAACAGGTCTAGTTTCAATCCACACACCCACGCAGGGTGTGACTTTGGAGTGATACAGGCACGACAGGAGGCGGTGGTTTCAATCCACACACCCACGCAGGGTGTGACCCCCGGCACATACCTCCGGCGGCAGCCACTTCATGTTTCAATCCACACACCCACGCAGGGTGTGACAAGGTTTAGATGACATAATTCCAACTCTTGCTAATTGTTTCAATCCACACACCCACGCAGGGTGTGACACTACCCAAACGGATAGCCTCATCTTTAAAAAACGTTTCAATCCACACACCCACGCAGGGTGTGACGTATCAGTTTCATCTGGTGCAAAAAAAACTACAAGTTTCAATCCACACACCCACGCAGGGTGTGACAGGATATTGGACAGCAATGGTGTGCCCCGAAGACCGTTTCAATCCACACACCCACGCAGGGTGTGACTCTATATCTAATAACATATTATAAATCAGCAAATTTAATCCACTGTTATGCGAATCATCATTATTATTCAACTTCATAACGAAGAAATACTTTACAAATAATTTAATCTACTGATTATTAACACATGCGAAGATACTACTTTTTTTGTAACACACCACATTCGCATTATATTATAAGAGCCTCCTCAAGTTTATACGCCGTTTCAACACCTATTACTTCCACCCTCTTATTCTCATTTTTACTAAGAATATAAAAACGAACACTATCAAGAGACATATCAATAATATCCCTAACTCTCCCTTTTAAAAGAGAATATTGCGCTTCCGTCACTACACACTCAAAGACTGAGTTCTGCACCCTCTGTCCATAATCCAGACAAGCCTTGGCCACACATCGTAAACGGCGAGCCCCCTCTTTGCTTGTAGTATCCACATCGTAAGTCACAAGAATGTACATAATTAAAAATCATTTTATAAGAAATACCGGATAATCGTCAATATCCTGCCTGATATACCTTGCCATTAACATAGCCTGCACATAAGGCAGAAGCCCTATTTCAACTTTTTCATTAAGATAAGGATGAATTATCACTTCCCTTTTCCTTGCCTGCCATGCAGTAATAAAAGTCTTTTTCCCTTTATCTGTCATAACAACCCCATTATCACCTTGGAACAAGAAGTCTTTTACTGAAATCTGTCTTTTATTAATCAACGACAAAATAAAACGGTCGCCAAGGTAAGCACGTAACTCTTCCATCATATCTAAGGCCAACGATGTGCGCCCCGGACGGAGTGTATGGAGAAACCCGACGTATGGATCAAGGCCAACAGTTTCGAGAGCGGCCGCAACATCATTGGCAATCAAGGTATATGCAAAAGACAACATGGCATTCACCGCATCCTTGGGAGGACGACGATTGCGACCATGAAATGGGAAATCAGTCTTCTGATTAAGTATCAAGATTGGCAATACCTCAAAATAGGCATTCGAAGCCATCCCCTCATAACCAATTAATTCCGTCTTATCTTGAGCCTTCAAAGCATCACGCTTGGCACGTTCCAATACTTGCACCGCCCTATTAATGTCTTCATTCTCACCATAATCACGAATATATCTCCTCAATATATTGCGATAGTTTTGAATCTTACCACCAATCATCAACCTAACCACATGCAACGACCAAGATGCATCGTCCGACAATTGGTACTGCTTTTTGCGTAACAGAACATTCCCTTTCGTAGCACCTTGAACCCTGCTGATAAATCTGCCTTGTGGAGAAAGAAATGTGAGTGATATACCATTGTCACTACACAATTTCATCACACCGGGACTTGCGCCCATATATCCGAACGTAACGATGCCCTCTATATTTATGACAGGAATACGAAACACCTCCTCCTGCTGAACAGATATAACGACATTCAGCCCATCCTTACTAAGATACGCTTCCGGTGTCGTCACATACAAAGTATTCAATAGTTTTCTCATAGGTACAGATTTTTAGTAAGGTAATTATCTACCGAAGTACAATTATTTACCATTTCCGGCATGCAGATATCTTTCAGCGAGCACTTGTCACAATGTTTCCCATATTCAGCCTTCGGGATAACCGCTTTACTAAATATATCGTGCATATCCCGGGCACATTGTCTGACTATATCTCGCAGTTCCTCCGTTATATCCACATTAACCCGATGGCGAAGCTCCCCATAAAAGAAAGAGCCGTATGATATATGGATAGCATACATTTCTTCTATACACATGATTTGTGCTGCCAACTGCACTTCATCCACTTCGTTTCTTTTCGGTTTGCCATGCTTATACTCCACAGCAACCGGTTGCCATCGCCCCGGATAGTTGGGATGCAAAATCGTATTTTCAAAAGATGAGGAAGGAAGTAACTCTATGGCATCAGAGATTCCATAGAGTCCAAGTTCACGCGAAGCGATATTCACCGCACGCAATGTTATCTGGTCACCACACTTTTGTCTATAAAACGGATCATCTACATGCTTGTGCAGAATCTGTCCTTCGATGGTGAGACGATTATCGTTCCATTGCTGCTCAATGTGTATCAAAGCCCATTGCCGGGGACAGAACCTAAAGTGCTGAATCCCCGACAACATAAGCATATCGTCTTCATTGTACATACGATGGAATTATATCAGTTCCTCAATAGTTACATTTGATGGAGCATTCTCCTTATCTATAGTAACTGAATAGTCGATGAATGAGCGTGGTGCTCCATCGCAGACTTTCTCCACTTTTACCAATTCAAACAACTTGTTGGCGGGAGCATTACCCAATATGGAGTCATGCTTGAAGACTATCAGTTTTTGAGCACTCATCAATCCACGTGCCGCCGAACGATCCACATCGAACATGTTCTTTAAAGCTTCCCAAAATAGTTCAAGGTCTTCTTCAGAAAATCCTGTCTGTTGTGCCAAGTTAGCGGAGATGAAGCCGTGACAGACATAGAGGCCATAAGGAATGGTCGCTTTACGTCCCATTGTACGATTGCCACCATCTTGTTTTTCCGCTTCTTTCTCTGTTGCTACTGCCATACGAGTTATAGAATGTTCCGCTACAGCAATTGGATCTATAGAACGAGCAAAGGTGAACTGGATAGGACCACGAACTTGACCCGCATTTTTACCTGTTGACATAACTGCACCAAATGTTCTGATATCGAAGTAATTATTACACATAAAACGACGTGCTGCTTCTATTTTGTCCTTTGCATTTTTTACTTCTGAATCATCATGTGCATTATCAATCAAAGTATTCAGGACTGCCTTCTCTTTGATAAATATATCAAAGCCATTCACAAGCCCTTTTGCTATTTGTACATAATTACGAACCTTGCGTTTCAAGCAGACATCCGTAACAAGTCCCATACCTGTTTCGGCATCCACACGTGGTAGATTACCCGCATCCGGATCACCATTTGGGTTACCATCTTTTACATCAAATATGTAAACGAAATCAATTCTATTCTTTAGTTCTGACATAACTTTATATTTTTAAAATTATTATTCCATTTCTTTATTTTCCTTACTCATAAAAAGGTCTTGACGTTGGTGATAATATCCCACAAAGAACCGTCCTTGATCTTGCAGGTTAAGATGTGGAGGAAATCCTTTTGCATCAAGTTTGGATATAATTTCCTGTTTCAGCTTCTCATAGAACACTTGTCCACCCGGATTCAATTTCTCTATATGATGAGTGGAAAGGTTGAGCACCGTGGCAAAAACCATGGAAGGAGTTGCTGATGCAGCATTCATATAGCGTTCTCGAATGGAATGAATACCATTGGCATCCTCCTGTATCTTGTCAAGTACGGCAAATAGCCTTCCACAAAGATACCCTTGATTTTGATTTTCTTTGTCTAACATAATATCTAATTTTTTATGGTTGTTATTTTCGTTTAGTCTGTTGAGATATGCCTTGATGATAGCAGCACGCACTATATTGACGGATTGTTCTGCACGTATGCGACGAATACATGCTTGAAAGAGAGAAGCCGGATACGGCAACCCTTGAAATATGCTTCTCACCACAGCATCAGGAAGGTTGGGAGTCGCATCACTTGACTTTCCTCCAAGAGTAACATTTCCAAGAATGGAATGCAGTCCCACGTACGGCTTCTTATCTTTGCGAGTGTCAACCATCTCCATATCCGTAAAATGTTTACTTATCAAACCTGCAAACTCACGCAAAGGCATCTCATTCCAATATACTACCGCAATTCTTGCCGAATTGGGAGCCAAACCCAAAATGAAGAATTTGTCATCATCGTTTGCCGATAATTTTCCGTTATAGATAGACTGGAAAGTATCATATACTAACTTTATGCGCCTGTTTGAGTCGTCATTTTCTTCTTCAATCCGCCCCAACAAAGAAAATAGACTATTTTCGGACTCTTTTGAAGCCTCGCTATTGGAGGAAGCCCAGAAAAGATAAGTACGTGAGCCCACCATAAACTTATTGTGAGAATCCGAACGCAGCAAATGATTCAATGCGGTTGTATATGCAAATTCAGCTTCTTCTGATATTGGAGCATTGTATCCTTTAGATTTCCCATACGAATCATACCCGGAATTAACTTGAAATGCAACTAGTTTAGCTGTTTCTTGGCTTCCAAGTATCTTTGTAGCAGTTGTAATCTCTACAACTTTTGAATATCTACCTGTTATCAAACAAAGATTTCCTGCCACGCCATGATTCTCGTCAAACAAATTTATCAATTCTCTTTTCGAAGCCACTATTTTCGTATCCCCTTCTATAAGGAAAGAAAAGGTAGAATATTTCTTATTAAGATTTTTGGCTATATCATCCCATAAAGAATCCTTCTGCATAGCCTTAACTATAAAAGAAGAGTCTTGCTGATAAAATGCGTAAACAGCCTTTATGTCCTCATTATCCGGAAAAGCATCATATATATCTTTTACTTTTGCCTTAAATACTTCAAAGTACTTACGTATCTTTTCCATATCCCCCTTATCGGAATAACCAAATACATATTTACAATTGTCATACAAATAGTTTGCAACAGGGGCACTTGACCGGCTAACACTTTTCTTAACAAGAAACCGCTGTGCCGACTTCTTATCTATACGCCTGTCTTCAAAGCGCAGAAATTTTCCATATCTATCAATAACAATAATAAATCCAATCTCTTTGTATTCTAAACCAAAAGGGGCCACATCATCTCCACTCCGATGATAATAATCATATAATGCTTTCAGTATCATCTCAGCACCTCCTCACTATCTTTATCCGGTACAACAATCACTCCCTTTTTCATTTGGGCTCTATAAAACATAGCATCCGGCTTTTGTGGATTTTCCTCAAAGTCCATATCATAAAGCATAATGCCGAAATCCCTGTCTTCGGCTAAGGGATAATCAAGATTATCAGTACTTTCAATATACTTCCAGTTTGCAGAAAACTCACGACATCCGAGATAGGGCTGCGTAAAACATTGCCCTTGTGATGCCCTGCGTTCGAACATCTGATAATACTTCATAGGATTCTCGTCGGCACTTGGCTGATGCTTGGCAAAAGCCTCTTTTGGACGGTCTTTTACCGGAATAAATACTAACTTAGCATAAATTCGGTAACGCACATCCAGCAGAAGCAACGTGTTCTTCTGCTGACGTTTATCTTCAATAATGATAGGTGATTTACTGGCAACTGCCCCCACCTCATTCCGTCTAATGGTAGCCCATTTAATAGGCCTGAGTACCTCAATCTTGGTTATCTGCCAACGCATGGCATAACGTTTAAACAGTATCGCTTCAAAGATGGCGCGTGCCGCCGATGGCGTAATGACATCATAACTCACACGCTCTACTTTCAACTCCGGACGAGTGAAACAAGCCCAATCGCCCCACACCTCCAGACAATATTCTTTATCTGTATATTCCATATCATTCATCGTTTTCCTTGTTTTCCAATAAATCTTCCGGCTTCTGACCTTCAAAAAACCTTTTTGCCGACAAGGGAGTTACCACTTCACGACCGGTTTTTTGCTCCAACTGTTCGCGTGCCACACGAGCCACATCACCACCGTCAGCCGCACACTGCATATTTTCACCCAATGTCTGAGGATTTTTAGCTTTAGTAATACTTGTCGTAGAGAGTTCGGCCAGCATATTAAGAACCAATTCTTCATTGGTCATATTGTCCCGGAGATTTTCTTTCTTCAAGCCCTTGAACTGTTTGTACTCCTTTGCCGACTTTCCGGTCCATTGCTGATAGATAATGTCTGTAAGAGTAGCATATTGAACACCTTCCTCTACATTATGTAGTTTCCATTGATCTGTAAGATCTTTACGGATTTCAATGCTCTTCAAGCGTTGGTTTATCCAGTTGTCAGAGTAACCAAGTCGCTTGTAGTCCATCATAGCTTGCTCAATACTCAACTCAGGGTCTTGCATCTGATCAAGACGTTCGGATGCTACATGTGCCATCCATTGCTTGAACGGTTCTGCCTTGGGAGATGGGATAGACTGAATGATACGTAGTAGTTGTTCTGTATCAGCCACATCTGTAAGTCGCATCTTACCGTCTGTGGCTTTCATTTTCAAACCGTGACAATTTGTCACGGTTTCATTTCCCTCTTCTTTAAGTCTTTGCTTTAACTTACGCCAATAAGCAGTTGCATCAACACTGTCTGTTAAAACTGACACCACATCAACTATCGAAAAATACCATTTTTCCTTTTCATCATCCCACACGGTGCGGACTTTACGTTCTTCAAACAATTTCAATGTTTCTTTCTTTGTCATATCCGTTTCTTTATATCATTAATACTTCCTCCAGCCAATGGTTATCAAGGCTGAGACCTGTGGTTTTATTATACTGAGACCTGTCTGCCAATACATATATTCCTTCCAATATTTCTTCGACAAGCCCATAGCCTTTCAGTTGCTTAAAATCATAGGAACGGATGCCTACAGTAAATTTCGCCAATTGCTTCACCAACGAGTAGGTACACCCCGATTCTTTCAACTGCTCTATAAGTTCCATGCTGTTTTCCCAATTTACGATAACATTTATACTCGTATCATCAATCAGGCGAAATTCTTTTGATGCAGTTTCAAAACATAACTCAGTAGGTTTGTAGAGCCAGTGCTTTATATCCTTTTCATCAAATGTTTGCTTTCTGCTATATAATTGACAAAAATAGGCTTTCATGGTAGAAGGAGCAAACCAATCACTATCTTCCGGCAAATTCAACCGAGCATTGTTGGAGTCAGCCATTGAACCGAAGGGCTTTCGCTTCTCTGCAGCCAGACTGAACACAAATGTATGTCCCATGGCACTTCGTCCTTCCCGATTGCACCGTCCCGCTGCTTGCAATACAGAATCGAGTCCTGCTTCTTGACGGAACACAACCGGAAAGTCTATATCCACACCGGCCTCCACAAGCTGGGTTGCAATGACCCTGACAATCGGCTGCGACTCATCCTTCAATAAAGTTTTTATTTTACCAATAGTTTCGTGTAAGTGGGCAGGGCACATCATTCTAGACAAATGCAATTTCACTCCGTCATTGGGCAAACGGTCATACAGCTCTTTGGCATCTTTACGAGTGTTCACTATGCACAACACCTTATTATATTCAGACACCTTTGCAGCTATCTCATCGTATGTTTTTCCTGTATCATCGATTGACAACTTCACACGGCGAAGCTGGTCATGCAAAGCAAATTCTTCCGGAATAATTTCCTTGATATGTTCTATTCCCTTAAAATCAGCTTTAGGATTTGTTCCTTCTATCAGACCACTCAGTACCGGCTGGCTTGCCGTGGTAAACAATACCGAAACCCCGAACATTTCCTGATACGCTTTCAGCGCATCGACTATCGGCCGCAAGAAGCCGGTTGGCAACATCTGAACCTCATCCAAAACAAGAATTGAATTTGCCATGTTGTGCAGTTTGCGGCAATCAGATGTTTTATTGCTAAACATAGATTCAAAAAGCTGTACATTGGTAGTGACAATAATGGAATAGTCCCAATTCTCTGTAGCCAATTTTGCTTTTTCCCTATTTTCCTCGTCCTTAATATCATCGGGGTCGAAATTACTATGATGCTCCAATACATTTTCTTCACCAAAGATTTCCTTCAAAAGCCCTGCCGTTTGCACAATGATACTGGTATATGGGATGGCGATGATGATACGATTCATTGAATGGCTTACAGCATGCTTCATGGCCCATAACAAAGAAGAAAGTGTTTTACCGCCTCCCGTCGGAACTGTAAGACTATAAAATCCTTTTTCGCTTGAAGAAGTTCTACTGCATTGTTCTTTCACTTGCTGGCGGATGCGGTTCACTTTCGTATCAGCTGCATTCGATTGCAGTTTTTGCATATATGCCTCCAGCTGTGGAAGCAAATCGGCAAGCGTAGCCGAATTTCCCCGCTTCCGCCATGACTCTACATCCATAAACCGTTCTGTATCGAGCCGGTCGGCATCTACAAGACAGGAAAAAAGCATACGGGAAAGGTGATGAAAGTGTTTCCATTCAACCTTTGATTTAGAAAAAGGTGAATCAATAAATTCTTGGAATAATAAAGGTTTGTTTATGCTAATGTCACCCTCGTTTATTTCTTTGGACAATAGCCTCTCTTTCAATATGTTTTCCACATCCCCGAAATCATGTAACCCTGTGTGATGAGAAATAATTTGGTTTACAAGAAGATGGGAAACATCTTTTCCCATAAGTTCTTTTGCCAATATTCCACCCACAAAAGCATGGGTATGATCATCATAGCGCTTCTTGTCACTCGTAGGCAAACCATCCATCTTGCGTATGTATTGCTGGAATGCCGCCCGTTCCTTTCCTTTGTCATGAAGTAGGCCGAGCGCACGCCCCCAAGAAGGAAGTCCGAACTGCCCGGCGAAGGATGCCGCCATATCAGCAACCCCCTTTTGATGTTCATCATTGGTTTGTATCATCCATTGACCATTCTCCCTATTTTGATACAAATGGGATATCAACTGATTTTCCTCTATCATCTGATTAAATTTATAAGGCTAGCATTCCACAAATATAGTGAATAATATCAGACTCTCGCAAAAGAAAATCATATTTCAAGTCAGCTCCATCAGTTTTCATCCTTAAAACAAGAAATACAACCAACAACGACAAGAACAGGCATTCCGCTTTGTCGCCTCTACGCGGAAAAAAGAGAACAAACCATTTCGGGGGGGATACAAAAATTTCCGTCACTACATCTCTTTTAGAATCAGTAAGATGTAGTGACGGAAGAAAAAACAATCTGATTATCCACATAGGTAATCCAGCATTTATATTTCAATACAAATAACGTATAAAGCAAACGTTATCGGGCATTCCCATGTGATGCAATCATCCATCAATGAAGCTTTTATGGTATGATTGCAGATAATTAGTAAACATCAAGCTTTCACCACCGCCAGCAGCTCATCCGGTGTAACCAGTGACTGCTCGCCTGTAGTCATATTCTTCAAAGTCAGT
>ERZ835980.4156-NODE-4156-length-10287-cov-3.203479_pt1 | contig 10287 bp, 5 predicted proteins | sample MGYA00519943_ERZ835980 | MGnify/ENA primary metagenome ERZ835980 (study PRJEB31850, sample SAMEA3708791) | human gut metagenome | biome: human gut; feature: human-associated habitat; material: faeces | place: China | collected 2014 ... | reverse complement strand
AGAGAAATACGGAGGTTACTTCAAGCAAAGCGAGATGCGCGAGCTGATCCGTTACGCCGCCCTGCGGAATATCGAGATCATTCCCGAAATCGACCTGCCGGGCCACAGCCGCAACATCGCGTCGGTGCATCCCGAAATCCGCTGCAACTATCCGCCCGACACCGTGTCGACCAACGGTTACGACTACCGTTCGGCATGGTGCGTGGCCCGGGAGGAGAATTACGCGCTGCTGGGCGACATTCTGGGCGAACTGTGCGAGCTGTTCCCCTCGGAGTACATCCACGTGGGCGGCGACGAGGTCGACATGTCGCAGTGGGAGCGGTGTCCCGACTGCCGGGCGCTGATGAAACGGGAGGGGATGACCGACCCGCACCGGCTGGAGGACCTCTTCATGGAGCGCATGGCCGCAATCCTCCGTTCGCACGGCAAACGGCCCGCCGTGTGGAACGAGGCCGTGCGCACGGGAGCCTTCGCCCGGGAGTGCCGCGTGCACGGCTGGGAGAGCGTCAAGGCCTGTCTCGACGCCACGGCGAAGGGTTACCGCACCGTCGTGATGCCGGGCCAGTACTTCTATTTCGACATGCGCCAGTCGCCCCGCGAGGACGGGCACGACTGGGCGGCGATCTTCGACGCCAAAAAGGTCTACGGCTTCGGCTTCACGGAGTTCAGCCCCGAACAGATGCGCAACGTCGAGGGGTTGCAGGGGGCGTTTTTCAGCGAAGCCTACGTCTCGAACGAGCCGGAAAAGCCCGACTACCTCGACTATATGCTCTTTCCGCGCGTCTGCGCCCTCGCACGCATCGCCTGGAGCGGCAACGCCGAAGGGTGGGACGCCTATTACGAGGAGTTGAAAGGAAAACATTACGACCGGATGGCGGCCATGGGCATCCGGTTCCGGCTCTTCCCGCCGAAGGTCGGCTACGGCGACGGCGCGTTCACCGCTTCGGCGGACGACGGCTCCGCGATTTACTACCTTATGGACGGCTCTCCGGAAGAACACCCTTACACGGCTCCGGTCCGCACCGGGAAACCGCATCTCTACCGCTTCTATTCGCGCTACGGCACCGCCCGCAGCCCCTACGTGGCCGACAAGTCCCGCTGGCGGACCATTACGCCCGCCGTGGCGATCACGACCTCGATGGGCGAGAGCGCGAAGTTCCCCTATGCCAACGCCGAGAGCTACAAGGGCCTTTCGCGTACGCGCCGCGCCTGCCGGCAGCAGGATTGGATACGCTACACGTTCAGCGAGCCGGTGAGGTGCCGCGAAATGTATTTGCAGACGGGAAACCGCCAGCTGCCGAAGACGATCGTGACGACGGGTTACGCCGAAGTGTCGTACGACGGCGCGACGTTCGAGCGGGCGGGAGAGTTGGAGATGGGAAGCATCACGCTGCGCCCCGGGCGTCCGGTGAAGGCCGTGCGGATCGTCTCGACGTGCGACGACAACGGCACGCCCTACGTCACAATCCAGCCGCCGCAGGTGAAACCGGCGCTGTAAGCGTCAGTTCCGGGCCGCGGTTTTGAAGGCGAAGCGGAAAAAGAGGTATTGCGCGAGGTAGTAGGTGGTCATAACGATCCAGGTCCGGGCCGGAACCGGTCCGATGAAGCGGTTCCAGGCGATCACCGCGTCGGAAAAGACGAACAGCAGGGCCGCACACCTGAATCCGGCGGCGCATGCCCCGTCGTACTGGAGCGCGCTATAAAGCATTGCGGCGATGACCAGCCCGTAGACGGCGACGCCGATGCGTTCGGCCGGAAACGGGGCCTCGGGGACGATGGCGGCGAAAAGGAAGACGAGCAGCGGGACGGTGACGGCCAGCGAAACCGCACGGAGCCTGCGCCGCGCCCGGGGCAGGAACCAGCACACATAGGCGACATGCGCCAGCGCGAAGAAGGCCATCTGGGGAATGAACAGCCCCCTGGCGCCCACGGCATCCCCGGCGGCGGAAAACAGGAAGGCGAACCCGAACGGGAGCAGTTCCCGGCGCCGCGACAGGAAGGTCGCCAGGGACAGCAGCAGGACGGGCCAGGCGACCTTATAGGGAAGCGCGGCGGCTTTGGTAAAGAACAGCACGGCTCCCGCAACGAAGAACAGGGTCGTCCACGCAAATATTCTGGAAAATCGTCGCATCGGCGTATTTTAAGGAAGACCGCCCGGCTCCGATGGGGCCGGGCGGTCTTTCGGTTGCTGAAATTTCGTCAGGCCCGGACCTGGGCGCCGCACTGGCGCTCGAACTGCGCCGTGAGGTTCTGCATGGCCCGTTCGATGGCCTTTTCGTCCAGCGTGCGGGTCTTGTCCTCGAGGATAAAGCTCAGGGCATAGGATTTCTTGCCTTCGGGCAGCTTGTCGCCCTCGTAGACGTCGAACAGCGAGACGCTCTTGAGCAGCTTGCGCTCGGCGGCGAAGGCTGCGTCGCGCAGCGAGGAGAAGGTCACGGACTTGTCCACCAGCAGCGCCAGATCGCGTCTGACCTCGGGGAATTTCGACAGTTCCCCGGCGGCAATCTTCAGCTTCTTCGTGGATTTCGCAAGGGCCTCGAAATTCATCTCCAGATAGTACACATCCTGCTTGACATCGGTACGGCGGCGGATTGCGGCGGCCACGGAGCCGATCTGCAACAACTGTTTGCCATTGAGCGACAGCGTGAGGCCCTCGCTGAAAAGATCGCTTTCGAGCGTCTCGGCCTTCAGCGCGTAGATGTCGACGCCGAAGCGGCGGAGCAGTTTCTCGGCGACTGCGCGCAGGGTGAAGAACGACGCCTTCACGGGCTTCGCATTCCACGACTGCGGCGTCGAGACGCCCGTGACGGCGATGGCGAGGCGGTACTCCTCGGAGTAGGCCGCCAGGCGGTTTTCGTCCGTGCGCTTCGACTCGTCGTAGAAATAGCAGTTGCCGAACTCGTAGAGGCAGAGATCGCCGTTGCGGCGGTTGGCGTTCAGACCGACGGCCTCCAGCATGTTGAACAGCAGCGTCTGGCGCATCACGTTCAGGTCGGCGCTCAACGGGTTGAGAATGCGCACGCAACGCTCGGCGGGGCAGGAGGTCAGGCCCTCGTAATAGGCGGCTTTCGTCAGCGAGTTGGACATGATCTCGGTAAACCCGTTGGCCGTGAGGAAATCGGCCGCGAGGTTCATCAGACGGTTGCGGTCGGGTTTCGGCGCATAGGAGAGCGTCGAACGGACCTGCGTGGGGATTTCGACGTTGTTGTAGCCGTAGATGCGCAGGATGTCCTCCACGAGGTCGGCTTCGCGCTGCACGTCGACACGGTAGGGCGGCACGGCGACCGTCAGCACGCCGTCTTTCTCGGCGAGGATCTTCACCTCCAGCGCCGCGATGATCGTGCGGACGACCGTTTCGGGAATCTCCTTGCCGATCAGCGCGTTGACCCTTGCCAACGAGATGTCGAAGACGAAATCCCCGATCGGCTCCGGATAGATGTCCGTGATGCCGCTGGAGATCGTACCCCCGGCCAGCTCCTTCATCAGCAGGGCGGCGCGCTTGGCGGCGTAGACCTGCATGTTGGGGTCGATGCCGCGCTCGAAGCGGAACGAAGAGTCGGTATTCAGGCCGAAACGCTTGGCCGTCTTGCGCACCCACACGGGGTTGAAATAGGCGCTCTCGATAAATACGTCGGTCGTGGTGTCGCTCACGCCCGAGTCCAGTCCGCCGAAGACGCCGGCGATGCACATGGGACGCTCGGCCGAGCAGATCATCAGGTCCTTGTCCGTGAGTTTGCGCTCCACGCCGTCCAGCGTCACGAAGGGCGTGCCCTCGGCGCAGGTGCGGACCACGACTTCGCGGCCCTCGATCTTCGCGGCGTCGAAGGCGTGCAGGGGCTGGCCCAGCTCGAACAACACGAAATTGGTGATGTCGACCAGATTGTTCTTGGGATTGATGCCCGCGGCGCGCAGGCAGTTCTGCATCCACTCGGGCGACGGACCGATCTTGCAGCCCGTGACCGTAACGCCGGCATAGCGGGGCGCGGCCTCGGGATTTTCGACGCGGACCGCCACCTCCAGGTCGTGATTGTCGGGAGCGAAAGCCGAAACATCGGGCAGTTTCACTTCGGCATTTTCGCCGCGGCTCTTCAGGTAAGCGGCCAGATCGCGCGCCACGCCGATGTGCGAAGCGGCGTCCACACGGTTGGGCGTGAGTCCGATCTCGATCAGGTAGTCGTCCTCGACATGCAGGTATTCCCTGGCCTCCATGCCCACGGGGGCGTCGGCCGGAAGTTCCATGATGCCGTCGTGCGAAGACCCGATGCCCAGCTCGTCCTCGGCGCAGAGCATTCCGAGCGACTCCACGCCGCGGATCTTCGAACGTTTGATCTTGAACTCCTCGTCGCCGCCGTCGGGGTAGAGCACCGCGCCGACCGTGGCGCAGAGGACTTTCAATCCGGCCCGGCAGTTCGCGGCGCCGCAGACGATCTGCAACGGCTCGGCGGCTCCCACGTCCACCGCGGTGACGTGCAGGTGGTCCGAATCGGGGTGATCGGCACAGGTCACAACCTCGCCGACGACAACGCCCCGAAGGCCGCCTTTCACGGTTTCGATCTTCTCGAAGCCTTCGACTTCGAGGCCGATGTCCGTCAGGATTTCAGCGATCTTTTCGGCCGGAAGATCGGTCGCGATATAACGTTTGAGCCAGTTATACGAAATATTCATATCGTTAAGTTTTGAATTTGCGGATAATCATGCAAAAATATAAATTTTTCCGCAAAGTACGGTAAAAATTCCTTACATATATAGGTGTCGAAAATAATTCGTAAAAAATTTGCATTTTACGAACCGACCGCATATATTTGCAGAAACAAAGCTGAAAGATGATCCGCAATTTCAACATACAGGCATGGTGGTGGCGCTCGTTGACTCTCGTGAACAATGAGTGCGGAACCGCGCGTGTATAGTTGAACCCCGAAAAATACACAAGCCCGTTGTTTACGAAAAGTAAGCAGCGGGCTTTTTCTTTTGCACATTTCAAATTCAAAAACCGATACCCATTATGGAAACGAAAAAATTCTGCCTCACCGAAAAACAGATGCCCACGCAATGGTACAACATCGTGGCCGACATGCCCAACAAACCGCTCCCGCCGCTGCACCCCGGAACGAAAAAGCCCGTCACGAAGGAGCAGATGTCGGCGATCTTCGCCGAGGAACTGATCGACCAGGAGATGTCGACCGAGCGCTACATCGACATTCCCGAGGAGGTGCAGGAGATTTACAGGATATGGCGCCCGACGCCGCTCGTGCGCGCGACGGGGCTGGAAAAGGCCCTCGGAACGCCCGCGAAGATCTTTTTCAAGAACGAAAGCGTGTCGCCCGCGGGTTCGCACAAACCCAACACCGCCGTGCCGCAGGCCTACTACAACTACAAACAGGGCATCAAGCACCTGACCACCGAGACCGGCGCCGGACAGTGGGGCGCGTCGATCGCCTTCGCGGCCAAGCACTTCGGCATCGACCTCCAGGTATTCATGGTCAAGGTCAGCTACGACCAGAAGCCCTACCGCCGCCTGATGATGAACACGTGGGGCGCGGAGTGCGTGGCGTCGCCCTCGACGCTGACCGAATCGGGCCGTGCGGCGCTGGAGCGCGATCCGCACTGTTCGGGAAGCCTCGGGCTGGCCATTTCCGAGGCCGTGGAGATGGCTTTGCGCCGTCCGGAAGACACGCGCTACTGCCTGGGAAGCGTGCTGAATCACGTGGTTCTGCACCAGACGGTCATCGGCCAGGAGGCCGCGACGCAGATGGAGATGGCCGACGCCGAGCCGGACATGGTGATCGGATGTTTCGGAGGCGGCAGCAACTTCGCGGGCATCGGCTTCCCGTTCCTGCGGAAGAATTTCGCCGAGGGGAAGAAGATACGCGTGATCGCCGTGGAGCCTGAAGGATGCCCGAAACTCACCCGCGGCGAATTCCAGTACGACTTCGGCGACGTGGCGGGATTCACGCCCCTGATCCCGATGTACACGCTGGGCCACGATTTCCAGCCTTCGGACATTCACGCCGGGGGATTGCGCTACCACGGAGCCGGCTCGATCGTCAGCCAGCTGATGAAGGACGGGCTGATCGAGGCGCAGTCGATGCCGCAGGTCGAGACCCTCGCCGCAGGCGTTCTGTTCGCCCAGACCGAGGGCATCATCCCGGCTCCGGAGTCGACGCACGCCATCGCCGCGACGATCCGCGAAGCGCTGAAAGCCAAGGAGGAAGGCGTGTCGAAAACCATTCTGTTCAACCTCTCGGGCAACGGCGTGATCGACCTCTACGCCTACGAGCAGTATCTGGCCGGAGCGTTGAAGGACTTCTCGCCGAGCGACGAGGAGATCCGCAAGACGATCAACCAGTTGGAGCATCTTATCTGAAGCTGCGCTCAAAATAGGAGAAGCGAGACTTTCGGGTCTCGCTTTTTGTTTTGCGCCGGAGGTGCAGAACGGGGCGGGAGACCAGAGAGACATTCCATCGCCCCCTAAAACCCGCTTCTTAAGCGGGGCGGGAACCGAGCCAGAGGAAGAACATGCCGACGAGGATAAAGGCCAGGTCGACGGCCTTCGAGCGCAGGTTGCGCTCGCGGAACAGCACCGCGCCGCAGAGAAACGACACCACGACCGAGCCGCGGCGGACCATCGAGACCACGGAGATCATGGCGTCCGGATCGCGCAGGGCGAACAGGTAGGCGAAGTCGGCCAGCGAAAGGAACACCGAGATCAGCGGAATGGCCCAGCTCCAATGAAACGGGGTGGTGGCGTGCCGCCGGGGCCACCAGAGGATGCCGACCACGACGGACATCATCCCGAGCTGGTAGAGGTTATACCAGCTCTGCACGAAAACCGGGTCGAGGCGCGCCATGATATATTTGTCGTACAGCCCGCTGACGGCGCCCGTCACGGCCGCCAGGGCGATGAACAGAATCCAGAGGTTATGGGTGAAGACGACCCCTTCGCGGCGGCTCGAACGGCTCAGCAGGAAGAGCGACACGAGGGCCAGCGCAACGCCGGTCCACTGGTAGGCATTGAGACGCTCGCCGAAGATCACGAACGCCCCGACAAGCACCATAACGGGGCGCGTGGCGTTGATCGGCCCGACGATGGTGATCGGGAGGTGCTTCATGCCGAAGTAACCGAAAATCCACGACGTGAGCACGATGGCCGATTTCAGAACGACCAGGGCGTGGGCCTCCCATGTGCCGGGAGCCGTCGCCAGCAGGGTATGGTCGAACCATCCGAGGCCGAACTCCGCCGAGAGGATCGCGGGCAGGAAGAACAGCGTCGAAAAGAGCGTGTTGAGCAACAGCACGGGCAGCACGGCGTTGCCGGTGAGGGCCTTTTTCTTGGCCGCATCGTAGAAGCCGAGCAGCGCCGCCGAGGTGAATGCCAAAGTGAGCCACATAGCGATGAGGAAAGGCGGCCGGAGCCGCCTTTATCTATTTGATTTCGTCGCTGTAAACGGCGCCGGGAAGATCGTGGAGGTTGTAGCGCGAAGCCATCGACATGCCGTAGGCCCCGGCCGACTTGATGGTCAGCAGGTCGCCCCGGTGCGTGCGGCGCAGGGTGACGTTCTCGTCGAAAACGTCCGTCGATTCGCAGGCCGTGCCGACAACCGTGTATTTCTCGCGCACCTCGTCGTCCTTGGCCGTGATGTTCTCGATGTTGTGGTACGAACCGTACATCGCCGGGCGGACCAGCTCGGTCATCGAAGCGTCGACGATCACCAGCTTGCGGCCCGTGGCGGTGGTCTTGTTGAACAGCACCGTCGTGATCAGCTCGCCGCATTCGGCGACGATCGAACGCCCGAACTCGAAGTGCACCTCGCGGTCGCCGATGCGCAGGTGGTTGTGGACGATCGAGAACAGCGACGCGAAGTTGGGGATCGGCTCGTTCTCGGGAACGTCGTAGTTGACGCCCAGACCGCCGCCCACGTCGACGAAACGGAACTTGCAGCCCAGTTTTTCGAGGTTCTCGACGATGACGTTGACCTTGTTGCACATGTTCTCGAAGACATGCAGCTCGCGGATCTGCGATCCGATGTGCAGGTGCAGTCCGATGATGTTGACGTTTTTGAGCGACCGGATCTCCGCGGCGTGCTCAAGCACTTCCTCGTAGGAGATGCCGAACTTGCTGTCCGCCTGGCCCGTGTCGATGCAGTGGTTGGTCTTGGGGTCGATGTCGGGGTTGATGCGCAGCGCGATGTCGGTCACCTTGCCCGCCTCGGCCGAAAGGGCGTCGACCAGCTCCAGCTCCTGAATCGACTCGCAGTTGATGGCCAGAATGTTCTGCTCGATGGCGTATTTCAGCTCCTTGTCGCGTTTGCCCACGCCCGCATAGACGATGCCCTTGGGGTCGAATCCGGCCTCGACGGCCTTGCGCAGCTCGTTGCCCGAGGCGCAGTCGATGCCCAGCCCGTATTCGCGGATGACCGCCAGCAGATGGTCGTCGTAGTTGGCCTTGATGGCGTAGTGGACCTTGTAGCCGTATTTCTTCGACTCGTAAACGACGCTTTCGAGGGTCTGGCGCAACAGCGCCATGTCATAGAGGTAGAACGGGGTCTCGTAGCCCCGGAGCTTGGATGCGATTTGTCTGCTTAACATCTTTAACCTAACTTGTTGAAGTCGCAAATATAAGCAATTTGTGCCATTCCGGCAAACGGAAGCCCTCCGATATATTCAAAAATTTATGTATATTTGCCGAAGATTTTACCCTTATATATGAAAAACATCCGAAATTTCTGCATCATAGCCCACATCGACCACGGCAAATCGACACTCGCAGACCGTCTGCTGGAGAAGACCAACACGCTCAACCAGCGCGAAATGCAGTCGCAGGTGCTCGACGACATGGACCTCGAACGCGAAAAGGGAATCACCATCAAGAGCCACGCCATCCAGATGGAGTACACGGCCCGCGACGGACAGCGGTACACGCTCAACCTGATCGACACCCCGGGACACGTCGACTTCTCGTACGAAGTGTCGCGCGCAATCGCCTCGTGCGAAGGGGCGCTGCTGGTGGTCGACGCCACGCAGGGCATTCAGGCGCAGACGATTTCGAACCTCTACCTCGCCGTGGGGCACGACCTGGAGATCATCCCCGTGCTGAACAAGATCGACATGGATTCGGCGATGATCGACGAGGTGAAGGATCAGGTGATCGACCTCATAGGATGCAGGGAGGAGGATATTCTGCTGGCATCGGGCAAGACGGGACTGGGCGTCGAAGAGGTGTTGGAAGCGATCGTAAACCGCATTCCCGCTCCCACGGGCGACGAGGGCGCGCCGTTGCAGGCGCTGATCTTCGACTCGGTGTTCAACCCCTTCCGCGGGATCATCGCCTATTTCCGCGTCTTCAACGGCACGCTGCGCAAGGGCGACCACGTGAAGTTCTTCAACACGGGCAGCGAGTACGACGCCGACGAAATAGGCGTGCTGAAACTCAAGATGCAGCCCCGGCAGGAGATCAGGGCCGGGGACGTGGGGTATATCTGCTCGGGGATCAAGACCTCGTCGGACGTGAAGGTCGGCGACACGATCACCTCGGTGACCAACCCCGCCAAAGAGGCCATCGCCGGATTCGAGGACGTGAAGCCGATGGTCTTCGCGGGCGTCTACCCGGTGGAGGCCGACCAGTACGAGGACCTGCGCGCGTCGCTCGAAAAATTGCAGCTCAACGACGCTTCGCTCACGTTCGAGCCGGAAAGCTCGCTGGCGCTCGGATTCGGGTTCCGCTGCGGATTCCTCGGGCTGCTGCACATGGAGATCATTCAGGAGCGGCTGTACCGCGAATTCGACATGGACGTCATCACGACCGTGCCCAACGTGTCGTACCGCATCACCACGACGCAGGGCGACGTGGTCGAGGTGCACAACCCCTCGGGACTGCCCGAGGTGACAAAGATCGACAAGATCGAGGAACCCTACATCCTCGCGCAGATCATCACCAAGTCGGAGTTTCTGGGCAACGTCATCAAACTCTGCATCGACAAGCGCGGGGTGATGAAGAACCAGACATTCATCACGCAGGACCGCGTGGAGGTCAACTTCGACATGCCCCTCTCGGAGATCGTCTTCGACTTCTACGACAAGCTCAAGAGCATCTCGAAAGGATACGCCTCGTTCGACTACCACCGCACGGGATTCCAGCCCTCGAAACTCGTCAAGCTCGACATCCTGCTCAACGGGGAGCCGGTCGACGCCCTCTCGTCGCTCACCTACACGGACCACGCCTACGATTTCGGACGCAAGATGTGCGAAAAGCTCAAGGAGCTGATCCCCCGCCAGCAGTTCGACATCGCC
>ERZ835980.4154-NODE-4154-length-10290-cov-2.616121_pt1 | contig 10290 bp, 8 predicted proteins | sample MGYA00519943_ERZ835980 | MGnify/ENA primary metagenome ERZ835980 (study PRJEB31850, sample SAMEA3708791) | human gut metagenome | biome: human gut; feature: human-associated habitat; material: faeces | place: China | collected 2014 ... | reverse complement strand
GAGATGCAGTCATTGTACGGGTACAGGTAGAAATTGTATGCCTGGTCCTCGGTAATGTTCTGGTCAAGCACAAAGTCATAGCCGTCCAGGATCGGCTCAATGTGGTCGTCATATACGTTGACCCACATCGTGATAACAGGGTCGTCGGGCATGCCGTCGCGATAAACCTCAAAGTAATGGCTGCCGTCGTCGGTTTCGCCGATGTAACCCCAGCAATCGTAGGTGTCAGTGTCAAAGTAGTCGCGGTTCGGTACATTCTTGTAGTTTTCCATCCGGAACCAGCCGTACCAGTTGGTGTTGCCCAAATCGTCGTAGGTGTTGCCGTCGTCGTAGCTATAGGGCGGGTCCGGCTCATTGGGACCGTCGGTGCCGTCCGGGTCAAGGTCATCGCCGCTGTCCAGCAAGGCGGGGTCGATTTCAGGCTTGGTGTCGCTGCGCTTAAAGACCATGGTCATACCGTCAAACTCAATGGTCAGCAGATCACCCTCGCGGGTGTAGGTCATGGCCGGGGTATTGGGGTCGGTCAGCGCGTAGAAGTTGCCGTCCTTCCATTGGAAGGTGACAAAATCCTCCATGTAGGTTTCGCCGGTGCCGTCCGCACGCAGCTCAATGTAGAAGTCCTCCATATCGACGAGGGCAATCTCCTCCTTGGAGAGGGTGTACTCGCTGTCGGAGGCGGATTCCAGCACATAGATGCCCACATCGGTATCGCTGCCTGCGGCGGCGTCCTGCGTCATCTTGTCACCGTCCAGAGGCTGCTGCATGGTGCTGCCGGACTTGACGAAGTAGAGCGTCACGCCCTGTCCCTGCACATCGTTCAGGGTCAGGATCTCGTCTTGCAGGGTGCCGGTGCAGCTCAGGCCGCCGCAATCCAGCTGGAAGACCCCGCCGTTCAGCGTCCACTTGCCATAGGACTTGGTGCCGTCTACCGTTACAACGCACTTGCCCTTATCATTCAGGTCCATCAGGAACCCGCTGCCGAAGGCATCCTCGACCTGCGTCACGGAGCCGCCGATCTCGGCGTAGGCTGCTTCCCAAGTGCCCTGATTCGGGTCACTGGCGTTCGGCTTGCCGGTGCGGATGGAGCCGCTGATCATTGTTACGATGATCATAAGCAGGAATATCACCGGAATGGCGATCAGGATCATCCGCTTGGGGGACATTGGTGCGCGGGGGCGCTTAGCCTTGCCGCCGGGGGCCACATTGCCGTAAGGGTTGCCGCCCGTGCCACCGGGTGGCGGCGGCGTGACAGCATGGGGAGCATCCGGCGGTGTGGACGCGGGCGGGGGCGTTTTTCCGGCGTAAATCGGTGCGCCTGCGCCGGTCTGCGGCGGTGTGCCGGACGCATTGCCTGCGTAAGGATTCGCTGCGTTCGTCTGGGGCTGCGGGGCGGCAGGTGCGCTGCCTGCATAGGGATTGCCGCCGCTTGCCTGCGGCTGCGGGGGCGTCTGTACAGGCTGTGGGGGTTGCGGCGCAGTCTGGGTAGGCTGAACCGGGGGCTGGGGCACAGCTGCGGGCTGTGCGGCGGGCTGCGGTACGGATACTTTTGCACCGCAATTCTCGCAGAATTTAGTACCGGGCTTTAACTCGGCACCACATTGCGTACATGTTGCCATAGTGTCTGCCTCCTTTTATAAAGTAATATTTTAGAGCCTTGCTTATTCCTGTGTCATTTCAAACCATACAGCTTCCTGCTGCGGCAGGTTCAACAGGGATTCCCCACCGATGTGCATTACACTGACGCCGCCGTAATCATCGGGCATCATAGCCAGCGTTTCGCGCTGTGTACGCCCTGAATCCATACGGAACAACGAAACGGAGCAGATCCAGCCGCGGTCATCCATACCAAGGTAGGAGATGCTGCTGTCCCATGTGGCCGGAACCCTCTGGCCGTTGGCGTATTCGCCGGTATAGAAGTTCGGCTGATCCTCGCAGATTTCAAACCAGGTGCCGGTCTCCTCACTCACAAAGGAGCCGACCATGTTCGGAATGCTCAGCGGGGCGGTGTTCCAGACAGCCTCCATCAGATTGAATTTTTCGTTATTGCGGGAAACGCCGTACACAGTCGCGTACTCGGCGCCGTACTCTGCATCGTAGGCCGTGCCGGTCTCAAACCGGACAATGCCGTTGATACCGAAGAGAGGACCGCCGTTGACCATCGTGCCGCACTGTGCGCCGCTGATGACATCAATGTATTCGACATTGCCGTTTTCGGTCAGAAGGAAAACATAGGGGGCGTAGTCCTGCCCGATGCTGGTCATCAGCATCTTTATATAGTTGCCGTAACAGCCGCTGACCGCGAACTCGGTCTTGTCGCCCAACTCGTACCATTCCTTCATGTCTTGGTAGGTCATAGCGCCGTCAGGGGTAACATAGTCGGTCAGGGCGCGTACCGTAACCTCTCCTGCGGCAGTCACATCGCAGGTAAACCATTCATCCTGCCCGTGCAGGATCTGGCCGCTGGCCTGCCGCTTGTCGGGGTAAACATCTATGTCCGTCCACATCATGCCGGCCCCGGCAAGGGTGTACATCGGCACGGTGACGATAAGACCGCCTGTGTAGTAGGGGTAGACGGCAAAGTAGGTAAACACATTGCTCAGCTCGTTCAGGCTCTGTGCGCGCATCTTGCAAAGCTCGGATGCGTAGGTGGGGTCGTTGCCGCCGTAGTAGGTATCGAAATGCTGGGCCACGGCGCGCTGCAGTGCTTTTAAGGTCAGGTCGTTGTCGGTGTAGCCAAGGTACTCGAGCATTTCGATGTTGGAAAGCTCCTTGCCCGTTTCAAAGTTGTAATGGTAGGCGCCCACATCGCGGTTGTACATTGTGTCAACGCTTGTGATCTGCAGGCTCAATACCGGGCCGGTCCAGGTGCTTATCCAGATGATGTAGTTTGTGTCGATAAAATCATTGCGGGAGCGGGCATCCTCGGCGCGCTCTACCAGATAGCCGAAGCGGTAGCCGATCATCTCGTTGATGTTTTTTGCGCCCTCGGTGTCATCGTCGATCTGCGGGACCTCGTAAAAGTAGGTGTCCTTGTTGCCGTTGGGGTCGGTGTAACTGAATTCCACATCATACAGAGTAGCGATGCGGGAATCATCAAACCTGCGGGAGGACTGCGGCTTTTGCGGGGTCTCCTCCGTAGCTTCAACATTTTCAGCGGAGGTCTCACTCACTGCGCTTGCGGCCGGTTCGGTCGGTTCGGGCCGCTTGCTGTCCTGTGCGCAGCCTGCCGCAGACAGCAGCATTGCCGCCGCCAATAGTACGGCACAGCGTCTTTTCATGGTTGGTTCACCCGCCTTTCGGTTGAGAGTGCGGCAAACTGCCTGTGCTTAGCCAAAGGTGACGCTGTTCAGCACGGTGTCGCCCTCGGTGCCGGGGTCAATGTCCACACCGGAAATTCTGATGCTCAGCCAGCCGCCGGTGGGCATCTCACCGTAGTATTCCGTCCACAACATACCCACGTTTTTGTAGGTGCGTCCGGCCATCTCCACGCCGCCGATGGTGCGCGGGGTAAGCTCCTCCACGTTTTCAAAGCTGTCGTAATAGTAGTTGATCTTATCCAGACCGCTTTCCAGCTCAAATAATATGATAGGGTTGTTGGAGAAGATATGGCTGGGGTCATCGGTCAGGTACAGCTTGATATCCGCGAAACGGGGCGAAACGCGCTTGTACCAGCCCTGGTCGGGGCAGGTCACGTTGAGTGTCAGCGTATAGTCCGAACCGAATGCCTCCAGGGTCACGGTGTTCAGGCCGGCGGCCGATGGGTAATCGGGGTTTTCCGCGGGAGCAGAAGCGGGGGCCGGTTCGGCGGTGGCTTCCGGCTCCGACGCTGCAGCTGGCTCCGATGCAGGTTCGGATGCAGGCTCGGATGCCGCGTCGGTCTTGGGCTCTGCAGGGGTCTCCGTCTGGGGTTCAACGGCGGGTTCGGCGGCCTGCGCTTTCAGGTCGGATAAGCCGGAATTGACCTCTTTGGTTACATCCCCCTTGGAGCAACCGGCCAAAGCCATAAGCATCATGGCTGCCAATGCGGCAGCGAGCGTTCGTTGTACTTTTTTCATAGCTGTCCTCCTTTTGGTCATAAAGTGTCCATCATAGCGCTCAGATAGGCAGGCGAGACGGAAGCGTAGACGAAATCATCGACAATGTGATCCTTTTTTGCCAGACACACGGCGGTGGCCAGTTCGGGATATTCGGCCTCATCCACAAGCAGTACCGTTTTGCAGTGCGGGCAGACATCCCGCAGGTCGTTTGCCAGCAGCAGTCTATCCCGCAGGGTGCGCGGCGGATGTGGGCATACCTCCAGCAGCAGGACATCCGCCCTGCATGAACGGCATAGCTTTACAATATCCTTTGTCTTAGGGCCAGCGTTTTGCACCTGGAAGTCCGGCCTGCCGTGTTTCAGTGCCATTGTCAATGCGCTCGTCATCACAGAGTATTGCGCGTCCAAAACGATCCTTCGCACGGCGCAGCCCTCCTTCCCTGCAAAGAATACTATTTGTCAATTTCATCATACAGGATCGGAAGAATTTTTGCCCCCACCATTTGGATAGTTTTTTTGAACTTTTTTCTGTCTTTTTCAACACTATTGCAAAATCGGGCGGATTGCGTCATAATAATAGTGTGAAAAGGCAGCACGATACCCTTTTTGGAAAGGACAGGCGCTATGACAAAGGTACGGCTTCTGTGTTTAGCCGCTGCGGTTGCAGGGGTGATTCTCTGTGCTGTCCTGATGCGGGCATTTTATATGCCGTATTCCGGCTTTTGGCGCACGGTGCTGTATAATATTCTGATCTTTTCATGGGCGGTATCGGTCTGGTGGCGTATCCTGCACGCGCAGACACGCCACTGCCTGCTGGGCGCTGCCGCCCTGATGCTGTTCTGGCTGGATATACGCCTGATCCGCTATGACTTTGCCCAGACACCGGAGATGCTGCGGCGATTGTGGTATGCGTACTATATCCCGATGCTGCTGATCCCGACCCTTGCACTTTATACGCTTTTCTTTTTGGATCGTGGGCAGTCCGCCCCGCTGTACAAATATCGGCATCTGATCTTTGTATTCCCTGTGGTGCTGTTCTGCCTCGTGCTGACAAACGATTGCCATCAGCTTGCGTTTGCGTTCCCACCCGGGCAGGAGGTACTGGGCAGCCCCGATTACACCTATCGGTTCGTATATTACCTCTGTCTGCTGTGGATATTTTCCTGTGCCGTGTTCACGGTGGTGTACCTTGTACGGCGCTGCCGTATTCCGCATACAAAGCGCATCCTCTGGCTGCCGCTTGTGCCGATTTTTTTGGCCACCCTCTATGCGTTACTGTACAAGCATATTTTGAATGTGCCGTGGATGCATGCGATCGCCGGTGATATGACCGTGGTGCAATGCCTGACCTTTACAGCGACCTTTGAGGCGTGCATCCAGTGCGGGCTGATCCAATCCAACATGGGGTATGCCACGCTGTTTGAGGTATCTTCTGCCAAGGGACTGATCACAGACCGGGCGTTTGTGCCTGTGCAATGCTCGATGCAGGCAGCGCCGCTCCGCGAGGAGCAGCTGCGTCAGGCGCTCACCGGCAGTGTCCAGCTGGATGCCACGACCCAGCTTCACGGCCACCCGATCCGGAAAGGGTATGTTTTCTGGCAGGAGGATATCACCGAACTGGTGGCTCTGCTTGAGGAGCTGCGCCTCACGCAGGAGGAATTGCATGACATTGGGGACATCATACAGGCGGAAACAGCCCAGAAGGCACAGTGGCTGCAGCTGAGCGAGCAGAACCGGCTGTATGACAAAATCGAGACCGTCACAGCCCGCCAGTTGGCACGGATACAGGAATACCTGATCGCGCTCAGGGCCACGGACGATGTCGATGCCGCCCGCCGACTGCTGAAGCGCATCGTCATTTTGGGGACCTATATCAAGCGGCGCAGCAACCTTGTTTTTGTCTGTGACAAGGCGGAGGATATTGACACCACGGAGCTGCGGCTGAGCCTGTTTGAATCGGCCGAGAGCCTGCGCCTGAGTGATATACGCTGCGCCGTACAGATCACCGACACAGCAAAGATCCCCCCCGCGTCCGCCGTGGCGATCTATGACGCCTTTGAAGCCATCATAGAAGCGACCCTGCCGGGGTTGCAGGAGATCCTTTTCTGCGCCGAGCATACTGCGCAAGGCTGGGGGCTGCGCTGCAGCGTTCAATGCACCGACGCTCCCGCTGCGCTGCCCGGCCTGCCGCAGATGCAGCTTGAACGGGATGAGGACGGGCTTTTGTATTTCACAATGTTTCCGGCAGAAGGAGGCGGCCTATGATTTCCCGAATCTCCCGCAATGCTGTCAAGGAAGGCTTTGACACGCTGCCGGCGGCCATCTGCTACTTTGACCGCAATGGCCTGCTGCGCCTGATCAATCACAGGATGCAGGAGATCGCCGCAGTCCTCTGCGGCCGCGATCTGCAGACCCTTACGGATCTGGAGCAGGCGCTGCACAGTCCCGGCGGCGGTGTGCAGCTGCGCGATGAGGCCGCCCGCATCTACGCATTCCCGGACGGAACGGTATATCATTTCACGGTGCGCCCTGTTCAGGACAAATACGGCATACCGTACACCGAGGTGATGGCCACCGATGTCACCCAGCTGGCTGCATTGCATGCTGCACTGCAGCAGGAAAACGAGCGCCTTGCCGATGCGAACCGCCGCGCAAAGCGCTTATATGACAATATGCCCGACATTGTGCGGGAGGAAGAAATCCTGAAAATGAAGATGCGGGTGCATGACGACATCGGCCATACCCTGCTTGCCGCACGGCGCGCACTGCGGCATGAGCATGACCTTGCCCGGATCAAGAGCGAAGCTGCAAAGTGGGAAAGTTCCATTTTCCTGCTATGCCGCGCCCGGCAGGAGGATGCTGCAGAGGACCCGCTGACCTGTATGCAAAGGCGGGCGGCTGTTCTGGGCGCAACCGTACAGCTGCGCGGTGCGTACCCTGCGGCACGCGCCACCCGCGAGCTCTACGCACTGATCCTGCGGGAGTGTACCTCCAACGCTGTGCGGCATGCGGGCGCCACGGAATTGTACGCCGATTCCGAGCATCGGCCGCAGGAATGGCACCTTTGCATCACGAACAACGGCACACCGCCCAGAGCGGAGATAAAGGAAGGCGGCGGGCTTTCCTCGCTCCGCCGCCGCATTGAAAAAGCAGGGGGTACGGTAACCGTACACTCCCTGCCTGTGTTTGTTCTGGAAGTAACCCTGCCCGATAAGGAGAGCATTTATGATACGCGTTATGATCGTTGAGGACCAAAAGCTGGTCCGGAGCCTGCTTGAAAGCTATATTCAGAACGAGGACGGGTATCAGCTTGCTGTGTCTATCCCCGGTGCTGCAGAGGCTCCGATCCTGTGCGATACCGAGGACATCGACCTTGTGCTGATGGATGTGCAGACCGAACACCGCGAAAACGGTCTGGCCGCCGCCGAAAAGATCCATAAGGCGCACCCGGGCATCAAAATCGTGGTCGTTACCTCGCTGATCGACCATGAAATTTTAAAGCGCGCCAAGGCGGCAGGTGCAAACAGCCTGTGGTATAAGGACGGCGATGAAAGGACCCTGATGCAGGTCGTGCGCAGTACTGTGCAGGGAGCGCATATCTTCCCCGATATGCCGCCGAGCGTAAAGATCGGCATGACGATGAGCAGCGACTTTACCCCTGCTGAGATGCGCGTGCTGCGCCTGTTGGTGCGCGGGCTTTCCTACAGCGGGATTGCCAAGGCGCTTTGTGTGGAGCCCTCGACCGTTAAATATCATGTCATCAATATGCTGCAAAAGACCGGGCTGGAAAACAAGCTGCAGCTTGCCATTGCCGCCAGTGAGGCAAAGCTGGTGGTGGAATTGGCAGAGGAATAAGACACCGCAGACGGCTGTCAAGCCTGAATCGGCAGGGTGACTGTGAACACCGTCCCCTGCCCGTCAGCCGGTTCAACTGTAACGGTGCCGCTGTGCAGCAGGGCAATCTCCCGCACAAGCGCAAGCCCAAGGCCCACGCCGCCCATCTCCCGGCTTCTGGATTTATCTACCCGGAAAAAGGGCTGGAACACACTCGTCCTGTACTCCTCCGGGATGCCGCAGCCTGTGTCTGCAACACGCAGCACAGCGCTGCTTTTCTTTTGTTGGATCGTGATATGCACAGAACCGCCGGGGGTATTGTACTTGATGCCGTTTTCGACCAAATTAAAGAGCAGGCGGTAGATCAGGGTGTCGCTGCCCCTGATGCTGACATCCTCACATTCCTGAAAGAGGGTGACGCTACGGCGCTGTGCCAGCGGGGTCAGGTCGGCCACGATCTCATCGGCCAGCGGGGCCAGCTCGATAAGATCCTCACGCGGGATAGACTGCAGATCGCTCATTTCCAGCAGTGTGCGGACAAGACCTGCCAGACGGGACACCTGATCCGTCTGAAAGCGGAGCAGGTCATTGACCTCGCTGTCGGCATCGGGGTGTTCCTCAGCAAACATTTCCAGCTTGGCCTGCATGATGGCCAGTGGTGTTTTCAGCTCATGGGCGGCATTGCCGGCAAACTGACGCTGCAGGTCAAAGGACTGCGCCAGCCGGTCCAGCATACGGTTGACAGACTGGCTCAAGTCGCGGAATTCCGGGATCGTGTTTTCCTCTAAGCGAACCTCCACAAGGCTGTCCTGATCAATGCGTTCGGCCTGCTGTGCAAGCTTTTTCAAGGGCTCCAGCGCCTTGCCACTGACGAAATAGGCAATCGCTGCGCTCAGCAGCGTTACCGCTGCCGTGATGCACCAGCCCTTGCGACCGAAAACCGCCTTGGCATCGTAGACCTCCTGCGAAAATTGTACAAGAAAATCCGACATCTGGTCGTCCGGTATTTCAATCGTCAGGTTTTCATCATCACTCTGCTGGTATTGCAGGACATACCCGTTCAGATTGTCCATACCGGTGGCGCCGGAGCGGTAGAGCAGCAGATTCAGGCAGATGCAGGCCCCGGCAATCAGCACAGCGGTCATCAGCGTGATCCGCCACTGGAAAGATATGCGATTCATGGTTCATTTTCCTCCAATTCATACCCCTCACCGATGCGGTTCCGGATGGGGTCATACCCCAGTGCGGTGCGCAGCTTTTTTCTCAGGGCTGAGATATGCACGCGGATCGAGTTGCTGAACGCATCGACACTGCTGTCCCAGACATGCTCGATCAGCTCCTCCTGACTGACAGGACGCCCCTGATGCAGCAGCAGATATTCCAGCACGCCGCTCTCCTTGCGGGTCAGCGGGATGGGCTGACCGTCCGCCATGGCAAGGCGGCTCTTAGTGTCAAAGGTCAGCCGCCCGCACCGCAGGCATACATCACGCTGGATAAACTGCCGCCGGGTCAGGCTGCGCACACGGGCCTCCAGCTCAGCCAGATGGAACGGCTTGGCCAGATAATCATTGGCACCTGCGTCCAGCCCTTCCACCTTGTCGGAAATTTCGCTGCGGGCGGACAGGATCAGCACCGGCGTTTCAAGGTCGGTCCTGCGCAGCGTGCGCAGAACGGTCATGCCGTCCACCTTCGGCAGATTGAGATCGAGCAGGACCAGATCGTACCGCTCTGCGGCAAGCAGCTCAAGCGCGGCCTCTCCGTCTCCGCAGTCATCCGTTTCGTAGCCGGAGCGGCGCAGCTTTTTAGCTACGCTTTCCCGCAGGGTCGGTTCATCCTCTATCAACAAAAGACGCATAAGCAATCATCTCCCGTATTTATAAGATACTTTTTGGCGCTGCACAAGGCAAAAGCATTGCAGCGATACCTTTATAATAGTCATTATAGCAGATTTCGATAAAGTCTGTGCTAATTTTTTCTTAGCAGAAATTTTATATCGGTGGGTGTATACTGTTCTCATCAAGCAGAAAGGGGCAACCGCAAATGATAAACAAAAAAGCAATCGCCCAGTCGGCGCTGCTGTTGGCCGCCGTTTTGATGATCGGCTTCGGCATCTGGCGCGGGGAGGCAAATACGGTGATGGCAAAGGCTATCCGGTTGTGTATGGAGTGTGTTGGCATTGGATAAGAAAAAATTACCCTTTCTCGCCCGGTTCCGGGGCTGGATTCAGGCCGCTGCGACGCTGCTCACCAACGTCCATCTGCCCAATTTTCTAAAAGGAACACTGTACCAGGGCAAGGGAAAAACCGTCTGTGTGCCGGGGCTGAATTGCTATTCCTGCCCGGCGGCCTCCGGGGCCTGCCCCATTGGGGCGTTTCAGGCGGTGGTGGGGTCTTCCAAGTTCAGCTTCTCCTACTATATCA
>ERZ835980.4144-NODE-4144-length-10318-cov-2.690052_pt1 | contig 10318 bp, 6 predicted proteins | sample MGYA00519943_ERZ835980 | MGnify/ENA primary metagenome ERZ835980 (study PRJEB31850, sample SAMEA3708791) | human gut metagenome | biome: human gut; feature: human-associated habitat; material: faeces | place: China | collected 2014 ... | reverse complement strand
TTAACGAGATTTCCGGCGTGGTGACGGAACTGCAGAACGCGTTGGCCTGCGCGGGGCGGGTGTTCGAGCTGATCGAAGCCCCGGCGCGGACGCCGGAGCCGGAGCATCCGGAACGTCCGGAAAAGGTGGAGGGCGCAGTGGAGATCAAGGACCTTCGCTTCTCTTACACGCCGGACAAGCCCCTGATCGGGGACTTCAACCTGTCCGTCAAGCCCGGCCAGCGGGTGGCCATCGTCGGCCCCACGGGCTGCGGAAAGACTACCTTTATCAACCTTCTCATGCGGTTTTACGACCCGGACGGGGGCGAAATCCTTCTCGACGGAGTAAACACCCAGAAAATGAACCGGGGCGAGCTGCGCAGGAGCGTGGGCATGGTGCTTCAGGACACATGGCTGAAAGCAGGGACGATCCGGGAGAACATCGCCATGGGCAAGCCGGAGGCGACTGAGGAAGAAATCATCGCCGCCGCGAAGCAGGCGCACGCCCACAGCTTCATCATGCGTCTGCCTCAGGGGTATGATACCGTTATCGGCGAGTCCGGCGGCAGCCTTTCTCAGGGACAGAAGCAGCTGCTGTGCATTGCCCGGGTGATGCTGTGCCTGCCGCCCATGCTGTTTCTGGACGAGGCGACTTCCTCCATCGATACCCGGACGGAGATCAGGATTCAGAAGGCGTTCGACACCATGATGCAGGGCCGGACAAGCTTCGTCGTCGCCCACCGTCTGTCCACCATCCGCGAAGCGGACGTCATCCTCGTTATGAAGGACGGCCACATCATCGAACAGGGCCGCCATGAGGACCTGCTCGCCAAAAACGGCTTCTACGCCAATCTGTACCACAGTCAGTTCGAAGGGTAAACGCCCTCATCTCCTCCCCTTGCCGCCCGGCAAGGGGAGATTTTTCATACTAAGACGGATAGATTACCCATTATCCGCGAAAACCGGCGAAATTCAAACGCAGTTGGTAGGGGCGCCTTTTTGTGCGCAAAAAACGCCCCCGGCGTGAGCCGGGGGCGAGGGGTCGATATGCTTAGAACGTCAGGAAGCGGTGGAGCATGACAGCGACCTGAGCGCGGGTGGCGTTGCCCTTTGCGGAGAGGGTCGTCCTGCCGCCGGAGGTGACGCCGGTGATGATGCCGGTGCCGACAGCCCACTGCATTGCCGTGACGGCAAAGGAGCTGACCTGCGCCTGATCGGGATAGCCGCTCAGAGAACCGGTCACGGTCGGACTGCCTTCGTAGCGGTACAGGATAGCCGCGATCTGCTCACGGGTGACATTGCCGTTCGGGTCGAAGGTCGTGGCGGTCGCGCCGTTGACAATGCCCATGTTGGAGGCCCAGAGGACTGCGTTGTAGTAGTACTGGCCCTGCTTGTTGTCGGTGAACTTGTTGGTGATACCGGTAACGGTGGGCTCGCCTGCCGCGCGGTAGAGGACCGTGACGAGCATGGCGCGGGTCATCTTGGCGCCCGGCCCGAAGAGTTTCGGGTTCTTGGTGTTGTTGCCCTTGATGATGTCGTTCATGTACATGAAGTCGACCGAGTTGGCCGCCCACTTGTACGAGCCGCTCACATCCGTGAACTGGTTGGAGGCCGTCTGCTGGTTGACCTTGAAGGACAGCGTGCCCTTCGTGCTGCCGTCGATGGTGTAGCTGACCTCGACGCTCTTGCTGTCGGCCAGCGGCAGGATATAGAGGTTATCCAGACTGCCGGAGCCAGAGAAGTAGAACTTCGTGCTGCCGAAATCCTTGCTGGTCAGCGCGGTGCAGTTCTTGATGCTGGTGTAGCTGGAATAGAGCTTGCCGCCGACGACACGGTCAATGGTGATGTAGGTGCTGCCGGTAGCGTTATCCGGCGTGAGTTCGTTTGCAATGCCCATGGAGCGGAAGGACGCGCCGGTGGAGTTCAGCGTGTGGGTGTCATTGACATAGACCACAAGCTGGCCGTTCATCTGACCGGACGAGCCGTTTGCCGTGAAGGGGATGGTCACGGTGTACTTCGACGTGGTGCTGCCCGCGATGAAGCAGACGTTTTTCAGCAGGTTCGAGCCGGTCGAGACGCTGTAGGCCTCGCTGCCGACCTTGCCGGAGCTGGTCGTGCTGCCCTTGTACAGAGCGCCGCGGGTATCGGTGTTCGAGCCGAAGGTCACGGTGCTCAGGCCGGAGCCGTAGACGCGCTGGAAGTCGCTGACGACCATCTGCTGCTTTTCATTGGCGGAGATGTGGTATTCGACCGTGCTTGCGCTGGTCACGACATTGATCGTGCCGGTCGCGATCTGGGCGCTGCCGTCATAGGCGGCGTACCTGATGGTGTGCGTGCCGGTGGTTCTCGTCGGACGGTAGACCATCTTGCTGACTTCGCTGGCAGAATACTTGGTCGTCGTGCTGACCGTGCCGGACATGGCGCTCGAGGTATAGAGCGTGCCGTTGGCCGGGGACTCAAAGGTAAAGGTGCTGGGAGTGGTCTTGGCGGCGGTCTTGACTGCTGCGGCAAGCTTGCTGCCGTCGAGCTGGACGTAGGTGTCGTTCTCGCCGAGCGTCAGGCTGACAGTGTCCGCCTCGGGGACAGTGACGGTGAACTTCACTTCGGCAGCATACTTTTTCGCGCCGATCGTCGTTTCAGCCTTGATGGTGACCTGACCGCCGGCCTTGGCCGTCGCGGTGATGGAGGGGCTGCTGTTGGTGCTGGTTTTGCTGGAAAGCTTAACAATGTTCTCGTCGCTCGAGGACCATATGATCGTATAGGTCTTGCCGGTCACATTGGTCAGCTTGCCGCTCACATACTCCTGCGGCGTGCCGGTGATGGTGAACGTCCCGCCGGCTTTTACCGTAGTCGGGTTGAAGACAATGTTGATGTGGTTCTCACCGGTGATGGTGATAATAGCCTTGCGTGTTTCGGCATACTTGCCGTCGTCGGTCGTGACGCGGCAGTAGAACACATAGGTTCCGGTACCGGTGATGTACTGCTTGAGATTGGACAGAACCGAACGGTAGTTCGGCTTATCGGTAATTTTGTCTGTCTGAATTGCTTTATCCACACCGCCGGTCGTCTGGTCGCTGTTCATGTACCAGACCACGGATTTGATCTTGCCCGTCGAAACCGACGCTGTCATGGCCAGATCGGCAATGGTGTCCGTGATCCTATAGGCCGCGTTTGCGGGCTGCTCCGTAAAGGAAATGTCGGAGAAGGTCACCTTGCCTGTCGTCGTAACACCGCTGTCGTCAGGGTCGCTTCTGTTGTAGAAGAACTCCTTTGTGGCCGTTTTGAGTCCGTTAAGTGTATAGGTGAACGTATAGCCAGCCGCATCAGAACCATTTGCTTTTGCAGTTTTGACTGGCAATTCATAGATCATTACCTCGTCGGAGTAAATACTGGTTTGAATCTCGACCTTCGCCGATTCTTTCTTAAACAGAGCTTCGAGTTCTGTCTGGGTCATTTTTCCGACCGTTTCGCCGATACTCGGTTCTTCCGTGATCTTGTAGGCGCGGCCCTGATAGACCGTAACATTATAGGTTGCGGTAACATTGCCGTCGACCTTCGCGGTGATCGTCGCCGTGCCGGGTGCGACCGCCTTGATCTTCGCGGTCGCCGAATCCTTGTCCGAATTCGTTTCACTTACCTTTGCAACAGTGGGCGCGGAACTTGTCCACTCGATGCGGGAGTACGCATTTTTCCGATCCGTTTCACTGTTAAGCAGCGTGTCGGGCGCCTTGATGCGCGCGGTCAGTGTGAGCTCGGTGAAGATCAGGTTGGAGTTTTTAATATTTGTGCCGTTCTTATCGTGATTATAGTTTGAATCCTGCAGGCCGAAGACCATCGCGCCGCTGTCGAGCTGGGTCTGCAGGCGGGTCGTGGTCGTCTTCCCGTCAATGTCCGTCACAGTCACGGATTGATCGTTCCTGACCTCCAGCGCGGTGACAGCCATGCCCTTATTCTTGATGCTGACCGTGCAGACGGCATAAGAACCGGTAATCGAATGCTCCGGGTCATCCTTGACATCATTATATGTCTTGCCGATATTATAGCTTTCAATGCAGATATAGATATTCGTCGCGTCGCAGGCCTTGTACGGCTCGACGGTCGCAGAGGTCGTTGCGGTATTGGGACGGACATACAGCCTGTTGTCTGTGGTGTCGTACAGATACAGCAGCTTCGGCTGGGCTGTGCCGGAATAGCCGGTCACCTTCGGCTGCAGCGTGGCAGACGTGCCGCCTGCCTCCAGCGACAATACCTGCTGGGCGGTCGGAAGCGTGACCGAGATCGTCGCCGCGCCGCTGACCCTGAAGCCGATGGTCTTGGTCGCAGTCGCGGACGTGGACGGCTTCATGCCATCTTTACCCTGATACCAGACCTGCGCCGTCAGCGTTGCGCCGCCGACCTTCTCTGCTTTGACAGTCGCTTCAACCTTATAGGTCGTGTAGTGGCCGACCGTGCTTGCGGTGACCTTCGCGCTGGCAGGAGTAACCGAGATGGCATCGTTATCGCTGGTGAAATGAACTTCGCAGTTTGCCAGATTGCCTGCGGTCACGCCGCTGCTGCCGACCGTGACAGTCGCGGTGAGCGTTCTGGTGTCGCCCTGATTCAGCGCAACCGTGCCGTTGATATTACTGTTGCTGAGCGCCAGCGTAAGGGTATATGCGTCCCGCACATAAACCGTGAAATACTCCGAATAATCACGACCATTTACCTTGCCGGTAGCCGTGATCCGGATGGCCGTCGTGCTGGCCTTTACGCCCTTGATGACTGCCGTTGTGGCGGTGCTGCTTTCAATTTTTGCGACGGTCGAATCGCTGGACGTCCACGTTGCTTCCGTGAACGTGTACGTCGTCGTGAGCGTGATCGTCGAGTCCGGCTCGACGCTGTACGCGTTTGCAGCCAATGCCGCCGGAACCATCGCCAATACCATGGCGAGGACCAGCAGCAGGCTCATAAATCTTCCAAATGTACGCTTCATACCTGCACCTCTTTCAATTTGCGGCCTGTTGCAGCCGCAGATTTTTATGTAATCAGTTTACCATAAAAATTAAAAAATGCAACCAATTTTTACGAAAATGGCTGTTTTTCCAAGCATTTCAGCCCCTTTCGCCCCATGTTGCGAGGTAGACGTAACACCCGCCACAAGATATTGTGGGCCGCGCCGCGTCCGCATCCGCACTTCTCTTTCCTACACGCAAAAATTCCGCGAGGGTTGCATCCTGCCGAAAATTTTCTGTCCGCAAAAAGCTGCCCTTTTGCAAAGGGGGCTTGACAAGAGCAGTCTAATGCGTTAGACTGCAATTACAGTCTAACGCATTAGACAAGGAGGGAATGCCTATGTCCACCCCGAAGATCTTTGAGAGCGAATACCGGTTCTGCCTGATTTTATGGGAGCATGAGCCGCTGCCCAGCGCGGAGCTGGCGAAGCTGTGCAAAGAAAGGCTCGGCTGGAGCCGGACGACGACGTATACGGTCATCCACCGTCTAGGCGAGCGCGGCATCGTAAAAAACGAAAACGGCCTCGTCTCCTCCCTCGTCTCCAAGGACGAGGCGCAGGCGGCAGAGCTGGACGAGCTGGTCGAGAAGACGTTCGAAGGCTCGCTCCCCGCGTTTATCGCGGCGTTCGCGCGCAAGACGAAGCTTTCGCAGGACGAGGTCGACCGGCTGCGCGCCATGATCGACGGCTATGAGGAGAATCGGCCATGACAAATCTTTTTCTCGGCTTTCTCAACCGCAGCCTGTCTGCGGCGGTTCTGATTTTTGCGGTCGTGCTGGTGCGGCTGGCGTTCAAAAAAGCGCCGAAATGGCTGCTGTGCGCCCTGTGGGCGCTGGCGGCGGTGCGGCTTTTGTGCCCGTTCTCGATTGAAAGCGTGCTGAGCCTCATTCCGAGCGCGGAGCCGGTGCAGCCGGAGATCGTGTGTTCCGCCGCGCCAGCCATCACGAGCGGCATCCCGGCGGTCGACGCCATTGTAAATCCGCCCTTACAGGCTGCATTCACGCCCGACCCCGCGCAGAGCGCGAACCCGCTGCAAATTCTGACGTGGCTTGCCGCGTGGGTCTGGCTCGGCGGCTGCGCGGTGCTTGTCCTGTACGCGGCCATTTCCGCGCTGCGCCTGCGGCTTCGTGTGCGCACGGCGGTGCGGCTGGAGGGAAACGTGTTCCAGTCGGAATTCGTCCCGTCCCCGTTCATCCTCGGCGTGATTCGGCCAAGAATTTATCTGCCCTTCGGGCTGGAGCCCGGCGCGCAGGACATGGTTCTGGCGCACGAGCGCGCACATTTAAAGCGCGGCGACCAGCTCTGGAAGCCGCTGGGCTTCCTACTCCTGACGGCGTACTGGTTCAACCCCGTCTGCTGGCTGGCGTATGTTTTATTCTGCCGCGATATCGAGGCGGCCTGCGATGAAAAGGTCGTGCGCGAGCTGGGAGAGAGCTGCAAGACGGCCTATTCCCGTGCGCTGCTGCAATGCAGCGTCCCGCGCCGGATGATCACGGCCTGCCCGCTGGCCTTCGGCGAGACGGGCGTGAAGGGCCGCATCAAGTCCGTTTTAAATTACAAAAAGCCTGCGTTCTGGGTCGTGCTGGCGGCGGTATTCGTGTCCATCGCCGTAGCCGTGTGCTTCCTGACCGACCCGAAGACGGACGCAGAGCAGCCGGAGGAAGAGCCGCCCGCTTCTTCTACCGCAGACAGCCCCGCAGAGGCAGACAGCACGCCCCCGACAAGCGCGTTCTTTTCCAGTATAGAGGACTACGCCGAATATTATATCGCGCAGGTCATTTTGCCGGAGCCAATCGAATATAAGGTGCTGACCGACGGCGGATTTGAGACTGTAACAGATACGGTGCAGGACGCGCAGATGGTGAACCTCGAGCAGCTTGCATCCCTGTCCGGCCTCGACCCGGAGGGAGACTTGCAGCTCTGGAGCTGCAAAATTGCGATCGCGCCGGAAAATGCCGACGGGCGCACCTTCATGCTGGGCACTGATACCGGCCTGTCGTATATCGACGGGCAGGAATATCTGGCGGACAACACCCGCTATCTCGTGACCGTCACCTATCGCAGCGAAACGCAGGACTACCGCCTGCTCGGCTGGACAAAGGACACGGACGGCACGGCGCTGGCCGTGTATGAACAGTCCGGGCGCTTGACGGACTATCTGCGCGACATTTACGCCGCGACCCATGGTGCGAATAATATACAGGGCTATTTCTATCCGAGCTTCTATAACGGCATGGACGGCTACGGCAGGGCCGTTCATATTGACGCGTACTTCTCCACCTTCCCGGACGAAGCCGGAGGCTGGGGCGCGTATCTGCCCACGACCGGCTGGGAATACGACGAGCAGGACGACCTCTGGCGCAGCACCTACAGCACCGGCTCGACGTTCGCCGTCCGCTATGTTGAAAAGACGATCACCGAATGCTCCGCCGGCTATACCGCGCGCGGCTGTCTCAGCGAGGTGACGCAGCGTGGCGAGACGATCTGCGTCGAGGCGGGTGAGCAGAACGAGATGGTCTATCTCTGCGGCGTAAAAGATGGCTGTTACGAGGTCACGATCCACTGGCCGCGCGGGGCGGATGAAACCGATGCTTCCGGCTATAACCCGTATCTGCAGGCACGCTATGAAGGGCAGCTGCTAAAGCAGATGGCCGCGAGCTTTACCGCCTGCGCAGGCGCTTCCGTGACGCTGGGAAGCGCGGACGGATACACGTTCCGGCTCGAAACGGAAACAGCCTCCTGCCCGGAGGGCAGGACTGACTGCACGCTTGCGCACACGAAAACGCAGCTTGTCTGTGAGGAAAATGGGCAGGTGCACCCGCTCGGTGCGCCGCTGCTGGACGGTGCGTGGTGGCTGATCGACATCAACGCGCCGAAGGCCCGCTTCGGCTATCTGGAACAGGATCTGCACACAGGCCGCTTTTCAAGCGGCAGCGACCGGTTCGATCTGACACGCTGGCGCTCTGACGACCGCGTGGAGATGTATACGGACGCATCGCTGTCGGGCGACCCCATCGCGCTTCCCGATGCGGCAGAGACAGACCGTTCTCTGCCGGTGCAGCGCTGTGAGCTTGTGCTTCCGAACGGGGTCTTCCCCGGCATGGATTACGCAGCCGTTCTGCAAAGGGCGGCAGCCTATCAGGGCAGTCCCGTCCGGAAGGGCAAAATGCGCGGGGACAACTTTACGGTCGACGGCGTGAGCTATCAATTTACACAGCACAGCGACGGTACCGTCCGTCTGGACGCATGGTGCTGCGAGGACGAGCTGCTCTACGGCGGGCCGGGAATCGGCTCCTCGCCGGACTTCCTGCGCGGCATTCAGCTCGGCGACAATCTGGACCATGTTCTAGCCGCGCTTCCCGCTGCCGATTGGACGCCGGAGCAGGAGCGGAAACAGTTCCTCTACGGCAGTTCCGGCGACGCGCTCTGCGCGTGGATCTGGTGGGATCATAACGGCTTTTATAAGATCGACATCGACTGCGGGGAGCTTTCCTGCATCATTCGCACCGGCACGGACGGCCTTGTCCGCAGCATCAGCGTCAGCGGCTGAAACGATTGCGCTTGCAAATTGTGTCCTCTGCGGTATAATAAAAGAAAAACCGCAGGAGGAACACCCCTATGATCGCTCTCGCTTGTGACCACGGCGCGCTTGATCTCAAGCACGCCATTATGAAGCATCTCGAACAGCGCGGCCTTGCCTATAAGGACTTCGGCTGCTACACGAAAGACAGCTGTGACTATCCCGACTTTGCGGGCCCGGCGGCGCAGGCCGTCGCCAGCGGCGAATGCGACCGCGGCATTGTCTGCTGCACGACCGGCATCGGCGTGTCCATCACGGCCAACAAGGTCAAGGGCATCCGCTGCGCGCTGCTCGACAACCCCATGTCCGCCAGACTGACCCGCGAGCACAACGATACCAACATGATGGCCCTCGGCGCAGCCGTGACGGGCGAAATGCTGGCCCTTGAGATCGTCGACGTGTGGCTGGACACGGCGTTCTCCGGCGTCGAACGTCACCAGCGGCGTATCGACAAGATGATGGCCTACGAGCATGACTGAGCTTACCCGCCTGCGCGCGCAGATCGAGGCGTTTGCGCCTTATAACGAGCAGGAGGAGGCCGACCGGCGGCAGATGCTGGCCGACATGGACTGCTTCTCCGATCTCCTTACGCGCGAAAACGCTACGGCGCACTTTACCGCCTCCTGCTGGATCGTAAACCCGGACAGGACGAAGGTGCTTATGGCCTATCACAATCTCTATCAGTCCTGGGCCTGGCTCGGCGGACACGCCGACGGGGAAGCCGACCTTCTTTCCGTCGCGCTGCGCGAGGCAAATGAGGAATCCGGCGTGCTGGCCGCGCCCGTCTCTCCGGATATCTTCTCACTCGAAATCCTGCACGTCGCGCCGCACGTCAAGCGTGGAAAATTCGTCTGCGCCCACCTGCATCTGAACGCGACGTATCTGCTGGAGGCCGACGACAAATCCCCCATCCGCTGCAAGCCGGATGAAAACAGCGCCGTCCGCTGGCTTTCCGCGCAGGACGTTCTGCCGTCCGTCTCCGAGCCTGCCATGCGCCCGGTCTATCAGAAGCTCATGGAAAAAGCCGCCCGGCAAACCTGAGCGGCAGGAATCTGCGAAACAGCCTCCCGTTGTCATGCCATGCATGAGAATGGGAGGCTGTATTTTGAAGGAAATGCCGGAGAGAATGCGCCTGCAAACATGAAAAACGCTCCTGCGGCAATCAAGACCGGGGTTCCCGCCGCGGCAGGATTACCGGGACCGCAGGAGCGCAAACACAGCCTTGGACGGTGGACATCCGGGCGAAACGCCCAAATCGGCCGGTGTCTCATCAGCTGTATTTATCACCAGTGTTTCCGACGATACCGATGTGCCCGCCCGAAGCGGATCAACAGGCCGAAGCCCCCCCGGCAAACACGTCCCAGACGCCCCGTATAACACTGGCTGTGATCTCACTGTACCACAGTCTTTGGGCACTGTCAATCAAATCCAGAAAGAAACCAGCGCAGCAGCCCGTGCCGGGCCGCTGCGCTTATGCTTACAGACTTCCCGGATGGCGCGGGATGTACGTGCCGATGGGGCCGGTCTTCATTTCGCCGTGGTCGACGGCGAGCGTGCCGCGCAGATAGACCTGTGCGATGGAACCCCTGGTCTTGAAGCCCTCATAGGGCGTGTAGCCAGCCTTGGAAATGCAGTCCTCGCCACGAATCACATGGCTGTCGCCGGGATCATAGACCACAATATCACCGTCGCTGCCGGGGGCCAGAATGCCCTTGCGGGGATAGAGACCGTACAGCTTTGCGGGATTTTCGCAGAGAACTCTGCACATCT
>ERZ835980.4138-NODE-4138-length-10339-cov-2.409957_pt1 | contig 10339 bp, 8 predicted proteins | sample MGYA00519943_ERZ835980 | MGnify/ENA primary metagenome ERZ835980 (study PRJEB31850, sample SAMEA3708791) | human gut metagenome | biome: human gut; feature: human-associated habitat; material: faeces | place: China | collected 2014 ... | reverse complement strand
TCATTCAATGTGATGATAGAATTCGAAAAGAGGATGTCATTTCCAATCAAAATGAAATGAATCGTTTGTTGGATTCATTTACTCTAATAGGGGGAGGCAACACCGATTTTAGGCCGGTGTTTAGCTATGTGAATGATTTGGTGAATCAACAAGTATTTCAAAATCTTTGTGGTTTACTTTATTTTACAGATGGAAAGGGCGTTTATCCAAAAAAGTGTCCAGCTTATAAAACGGCATTTATCTATTTAGAAGATTATGATCAAAGTAAAGTGCCTTCTTGGGCAATTCAGTATAGATTGGAAGAAAAAATATGAATATATTACAGGCAAAAAATGAAATAAAAAATACAGTACAGGCATATTTATCGAAGAATAGCTTTGGTGAATATGAAATTGAATCTAAGAATCAAAGGCCTTTATTGTTGATTGGTCCTCCGGGTATTGGTAAAACGCAGATTATGGAACAAATATCTAAGGAATGTCAGATTGGACTTGTCAGTTATACAATTACGCATCATACGCGTCAAAGTGCGGTGGGACTTCCTTTTATCCAAGAAAAAGAATTTCAAGGCAAAACCTATTCAATTACAGAATATACAATGAGTGAAATTATTGCGAGTGTCTATTCGAAAATGGAAGAAACGGGTTTAAAAGAAGGAATTCTATTTATTGATGAAATCAATTGTGTATCGGAAACATTGGCTCCTACAATGCTTCAATTTTTACAGAATAAAACCTTTGGAAATCAGAAGGTCCCAAGTGGATGGATCATTGTGGCTGCAGGAAATCCGAGTGAATATAATAAATCGGTTCGTGATTTTGATGTTGTGACAATGGATCGTATTCGTTATATTCATGTAGAAACGGATTATTATGTTTGGAAAGAATATGCGATTTCAAAACATATTCATCCAATGATTTTAAGCTATCTAGAATTAAAACCTAACAATTTTTATACTGTTTCAACAAGTGTAGATGGTATGGAATTTGTGACGGCTAGAGGCTGGGAAGATTTATCGTATTTACTTTATACATATGAAAAGATGCATTTGGAAATATCGCAAGATACGATCTATGAATATTTACATCATGAAGATATTGCAGAAGATGTTTTCGCCTATTATTTGGTGTATAAAAAATATCAGGATGATTATGGCATTGATGATATTTTAAATGGAAATGTATCGAGTTCTATTTATGCTCGTTTGTTTAATGCGGATTTTGATGAAAGAGTATCTGTAGTCAATTTAGTGATGGATGGTTTATTAAGGCAAGTGAATATATATTCTTTTGAAAAACATTGTACAGATTTATGGTTTGGTTTTCTAAAGAATTATCGAAATCATATGGATGTATCTTATGTGGATCATGTAAAGGAATTTATAGCTTTGTATCATGATAAGTTGCAGGCTGAATTATTAAGTGTTGCTCAAAAACATGAATATGAATTTGTCTTAGAACAGATACAAAAGGTGAATGTGGATGAAAGCCTAGATTCTAAGTCGCGTTTTGATTGTAGTACAAAACCATTCTTTAAACAAAAAGAAAACATGGAGTCAATTGAATCGGATTTAAAACTTCAAATAGAAAATGCGTTTGAATTTATGGAAAGTGCATTTAAGAATGGTCAGGAAATGACAATATTTGTCACAAATTTAACAATGTCAGCTGAAATGGCTTTGTATTTAAGTTCACATACAATTGGTATATATGAAAAATACAAACAGGTTTTATTAATTGGAAGCCAAAAGGCAAGATTATTAGATGAGTTAGCTCATTAAAGAAAGGAATTATATGGATTATTCAGAATTAAAATATGATGTGGAAGAATTTGAATCGGATCAAGATAAAAAACTTCCACAACCACCTTTGGTAAAAGAGTCAATGCGAAAGGAATCCATTGAACTTCCTAAAAAATTTGATGCGTTACAAATTTGTTCAAACTTTCTAGATATTATCAATACACGTCATAGTAGTCGTGTGTATACGCAAGAGCCAATGTCCTTATTAGAACTATCCTATATTCTTTGGACTTGTCAAGGTGTGAAACAAATTCGTGGAAAAAAATATGCGACTTTGCGTACAGTACCTTCTGGAGGTGCTCGTCATGGCTTTGAACTATATTTTGTATGTCAAAATGTAGAAGGATTAGATCCTGGAACCTATCATTATTTACCTATGGAACATCGTATTGAATTTTTAAATCCTATTGACAAAGTATCCGATGTTTTGGCATCTTCCTTATGTGATCAATTATGGGCTTTAAAAGCCAATGTGATTTTGTATTTTAGCTACATACCGTACCGAACGGAATGGCGTTACGGTCATCTTGCACATCGAATCGCATTGGTCGATCTTGGTCATGTGGGTGAGAATATATATTTGGCAAGTACAAGTATTGGCTTAGGAACTTGTGGGATCGGAGCTTGTGTGACTTCGATTTGTGATGAAATGTTTGAATTGGATGGCGAAAACGAGTTTATTCTTTACTCGCAGCCAGTTGGGAAGGTGAATCCAGAGGATTTTGCGAAAGAAAAATCTTTTTATGAATTTGTTGAAAAAGAAGGCTTATAATGTGTTAAAATAGATTGGAACTAAGGAAAATATATTATGAGTAAAAATGATAAGAATATAGATGCTTATTCAAAAGCACTTTTAGATAAAAAAACAGAATATAACGAGGAACTGAAAAAACCGAAAGAGGTTCATCAGATGACGGAAGCTGAAAGAAGACTTGCAGAAAAGACAATGTCTTCTGCTTTAGATATGCTTCGAAAAGAGCGTGGACAAAAAACAATTGCGGAAGAAGAGCGTCTTTATGAAGAAAATAAAGTTGACTCACAACATATGGAGGATGATTTTACAACTTCATCTATTGAAAATGAGCAGTCGAGTGATGCATTAGATCTTGTACATACAATGTTGCAAGATATGTCAAATGATGATGATGATGAATTATTGCCTTCGCAAGTAAAGAAATTAAAAGAAAAACATGAAAAGAAGGAAAAAAAGGAAAAGAAGGAAAAGAAAGAAAAACCAAAGAAAGAAGAAGGGCCTAAAGAAAAGAAATCGAAGAAAAAGAAACCTATGAGTAAGGTCACAAAGATTATTTTAGGATGTATCTTATTAGGTGTAGCTGCTTTAGGTGTATATTCATATAAAGTATTGGTTTATGATCCACAAAATATTGTTTCACCAGCTCAGCAGAAAACATATGATAAGTTAGTATCTTATGCGGATGAGTATGGAGATAATATGATGTCGGATGCTGAAAAGCTAGAACTTATTGACTTGAATTCTGGTTATAAAAAGCTTTTAGATAAACAAAAAACATCAATCAATGCATATTTTAAAGAACAAACAGGAAAGTCTTATACGGCTTTATTAAGGGAAGTAAAAGAACTTCAAAAGACAAAAGAAGAAGTGAAGCTTCCAGCTTACCAACAGATTGTTGATTTGTTGAATGGATGGGATGCAAAGTCGGATGAAGAAAAGATGGCTGTTGCCGATATGCAGTCGGTGTATAGTTCTTTATCAAAGAGCTTGAAAAAGGAAGTGGATTCTTTATCGAAATCAAAAACGGGAAAAGATTTTATTGATTTATGTAAAGAACAAGCTGAATTAAAAACGGCAGCTCAAGAAAAGGCGCAACAAGAAGAGGAACAAAAGAAGTCTGAGAATGCTTCAAAAATCCAAGAATATCAAGCTAGTTTAAATAGTTTGCAGCAAGATTATGATACATATGCGCAATATGCGCAAAGTTTGGAATCGGAATTGGCGGATGCTAGTGATGAAGATCGTTCACAGATTCAATCGCAAATTGATACGAACAATCAAATGTTGTATTCTTTGCAGCAACAAATCGCATATTATCAGCAACAAATTGCTGCTTTACAATCTTAGAAAAAAAGGCTATCCTTATGGGTAGTCGATATGCCGACTTAGCACAGTGGTAGTGCAACGCACTCGTAACGCGTAGGTCATTGGTTCAAATCCGATAGTCGGCACCATGATTTAAAATCAAGCTGGTTTATCCAGCTTCTTTTTTTGAAGGGAGAATCTATGAATTTAGATGAAAAAATGCTTTTATTGGCGACATGCTTTCTTTTTTTACCTTATCAAATAGCCAGTGTTGGAATTGCATGCATATTGGTGCAGGCTTTTTGTCGTCATAAATTAGTGGATGCCATAAAAAATCAAACGGGAGCCATTTTTTTATATAGTTTTATTGGTTTAGAATTCATTGTTACGATTTTGCATTCAAACTGGACAGGACTAGGCAATACATGGCTATTTGTGTTGGTTGGTTTATATGGAGCTTATTATCGAAAAAGCATCACAAAGAACACTTTTGAAAAGATGTGTGACTTAATTATTGTTCTATCTATTTTTGCGGCTATTTATGGATTGTATCAATTTAATCAGATTTCAATTGCGAATGGGAGAACCTTTTTAGAATTCCATATCTTTAATTCACCAAAGCGAAGAATTACATCGACATTTATGAATGCGAACATTTATGCGATGGTCATTGATTTTGTATGTGTCATGTGTATGTATCGTTTTGTGAAAAATGACAACATTCTTTGTAAGATTGGCTATGTTATTGTGGCATTATTTAACTTCTTTGTGTTATATCTAACGGGATCTAGAACAGCACTCTTACCTTTTGTACTGATTTTTCCTATCTTTTTATATTGTGTTCGTTGGAAGAAATTATTTATTACATCTATTGTATTGGAGTTGTGTGTATGTGGCTTGGTGTTTTTAAAGCCAACGTTGATCCCTAGAATGAGTGATATGTCAACATTTGCATCTCGTATTAAAATTTGGAAAACGGCATTTATATGTATTTCAATGTATCCACTTTTCGGATGGGGACCACAGACATATAAAAAGTTTTATCCTTTGGTGCATGGTCATAAGGCACCGCATGCGCATAATATTTATATAGATTCTATTCTTTCTTATGGTGTAATCGGAACAATTCTTGTGTTATGTTACACTTTTGTATTGAATAAAGAAATCTTTACTTCGAATACAAGAAAAGAAAATCCAGCTTTATTTGGTATGATGATGTGTTTTATAGCGATTGTATTGATTTATGGGTTGTTAGATTGCACGCTAAATATTGTTGCGACAGGAACATTATGTTTTATTATTTTAAATAGTGCTTGCATGTACAAAGAAAAATAAATACAATAAATTTAGAAGACAGACAGTAGAAGGAGTTTTATGAAATATATATCTCTTTTTGTCTGTTTTTTTATTGGTCTTCAAACATTGAATGTGCCAGATTATGAAAGGTTAATTTCAAATATAGAATCAAAAGTAGAAATAGTTGATGAAAGTAAGGCCAGCTTTTTATCTTTGAAATGTAGAGATGTAACAAATGCGATTCAAATTGAAAAGGCGGATCTAATTTGTAGAATAGAGATTCAAAGTCAAAAAAAGGATAAACTTGAATCAAAATATATACAGAAAAAGAACTATTATGAACTTAAAAAGCTAGAGTATGGTTTAGACTTAAATGCGATTCAAAAACAAGATTGTATGATTCAATCGTATTGGATAGATAAGGACTTAACGAAATGTTTCAATGAATATAAGTGTAGTCAAAATCAATATTTGAAAAGTAGAAAACAATGGAAAAAGAATAAGCATAAGCTTGATTTATGTGAATCTTATTTAACTCGTTTAGACAATTGTCAAAAGCGTTTGTTTTCGCGCTTTTCAAGCTTGTCTCAATTCAATGATTTGGGAGAGTTTGATCAAGATGCAATGATTGCTGGAAATGATGCATTACCTGCATATGGCGGATATGAAATTTTAGAAAACAAGGGTATGTCTTGTTTAGTTGATGGAAATTATGCGATTGATACATATAGTTCTTTTTGGCAAAATCCGGTTGAAAATGGTACAATCAGTGCTAGATGCTGGTCATATCCAGATGGAAGTCTTCATTTGGGCTTGGATATCGCAAGTAGTATGTATAGTGATGTGTATGCCCTAGCCAATGGCATAGTATTGTATGCGCATGCACCTGTAGAATCTAATAATGGATATCTTGGAAATATGTGTGGATGGCCAAGTGGAGCCGGCAATTCGATTTGTATGGTGGTAGCTGTTCATGATAAGTTATATGCGGTTAGTTATGCACACTTGTCTAATGAAATCTATGTAACAAGTGGCCAGCAAGTCAGTCAAAAAACAGTTATAGCGAAAAGTGGAAATAGTGGAAATTCAACAGGTCCTCATACTCATATAGAGGTGTTTGAGTTAAAACAGGATTTGAATTCGACTGTAGAATATTTTAGAAACAGTGGTGCTGATTTTTCTTTTGGATGTGGCTTTAATGCAGCTGCAACATGCTCAGACTATGCGTGTCGTATAGATCCTGAGATAGTTTTGGAGGGTTTATGAGTCAAGAAATGTATTTTTCGCGAATGAAGGAATTATTAAAAGATGAATATGATGCATATATGGAATCTTTATCAAAACCTTTATATCGTGGTATGCGTATTAATTTAAAAAAGGCAGAATTAAATGAATTTGATCATTTAGAAAGTCCAAGTCAATTTTGTAAGGAAAGCTATTATGTAGATAAACCCTTGGGAAATCATCCTTACCATATTTGTGGATGCTTCTATCTACAAGAACCAAGTGCATCGAGTGCAGTCGAAATCTTGGATGTGCAAGAAGATGATTATGTATTGGATTTATGTGCAGCTCCTGGTGGAAAGAGTACGCAGATTGCTTCTCATTTAAAAAGTGGCTATTTAGTATCGAATGAAATTGATGCGAAAAGAGCACAGATTCTTTTATCCAATATAGAGCGTATGGGTGTTAAAAATGTAGCTGTAACCAATTCGAGTGTAGATAAGCTTGCGAAAGTATTTGATTGTTGTTTCGATAAGATATTAGTAGATGCTCCTTGTAGTGGTGAGGGTATGATTAAAAAGCATGATATTGCCTTGAATCATTGGAGTATTGAAAATATTGAGCTTTGTGCAGCTCGCCAAAAAGAAATCTTAGAATATGCGTATTCGATGTTGAAACCGGGTGGTACTTTGGTATATTCAACTTGTACATATGCTTTGGAAGAAGATGAAGATGTCGTTTTATCTTTCTTAGAAAAACATGAAGATATTCAACTTGTAGATCCTGAAGTTTTGTGGGGAAGAAAAGGATTTAAAGATTTAAATGTGCGTCGTATCTTTCCAATGGATGGTGGTGAAGGCCATTTTATTGCAAAATTCAAGAAACAATCCGGTGTTGCAGGTAAACTTCCAGTTTTAAAATCTAAAAAAATAGATAAGATTACTGAGAAATTTTTGAAGGAACAATTGAATACATTACCAAACTATTATTATGTAGATAAAGATCGAGTCTATGGTATGGATGTTTGTTTTGTGGATTTTAAAAAAGTAAAAGTATTACGTCAAGGCGTATATTTAGGAGATGTTATTAAGAATCGTTTTGAGCCAAGTCATTCTTTTTATATGGTTGCAGATTTTGACTATAAAAGAAAAGTAGAAGTAACGCTAGAAGAGATGGATCTTTTTATGCATGGTGAGGTTTTACAAAAGGAATGTGATAAAGGTTACGTTGCCGTATGTTACAAAGGACATCCGTTTGGCTTTGGCAAGAGTGATGGAAGGCAAATCAAAAACAAGATTCCTAAAGGACTTCGTTTATTGCCAAATTCACATGTGAATATAGACTAAAAATGCCAGGAAAATTTATTCCTGGCAATTTTTTGCGATTTCTTTTGCGATATTATAATAGTCTTCTAATTGATCATCACTTGGTGTGTAACATTGATTGATGACATCGTGACAAGATTCAATTCCAGATTGTTGCATCCTTGTATCGATTTCTTTTGCGACTTGGTTAAACCATCCGTATGCGGCAAAGGCCAATCCTTTTTTGTTTTTCAATTTACATGGACGAATGTGTTCAAGGAAAGCTGCAACACTTGGTGCCATGACATTGTTGTAGGTTCCAGATCCAATACATACGACTTTAGCATCCATGATTTCGCGCATGACAATGCTTGATTTTGTATCCGATAATTTATACACTTTCACATCCATACCAGCATCACTAAATCCTTCAGCTAAGCTTTCAGCAATCTGTTGTGTATGTTTCCATACAGATTCATATACAATAACGGCTTTGTTTTCTGTTTTTTGAGCTGCGATACCTTTATAAGTTTCAATGATATCACCAATATAGTCTTTCCAGATAATACCATGGGCAGGCATAATATATTCAATGTCTAAATTCATGCCTAGAATAAGGTTTAATTTAGCTTGTACCGGTGTTGTATATGGTAGAACAATATTCGCAAAGTATTCTTTGGCTTGTTTTAAACAATAAGCTTTATCTAATCCTTCATCTGTTAAGTTAAAGTTTACAATGTGTTGTCCAAAGGCATCGTTTGAGAATACAGTTTTTAATTGTGGACAATATGTCAACATGTTATCTGGCCAATGGATCATTTGCATTTCAACAAAGACAAAATCATATTTTCCTGTGTTGATTGTATCGTTTGTCTTAACGACTTGATAAGGTACTTGATCAAAGTATTGTTCAATCATGTTTTTCTTTCCAGAAATAGATGCATAAACTTTCGCATTTGGATATTTGGCATATACTTTTTTAAATCCACCAGAATGATCCGGTTCTGTATGTTGAACAACGATATTGTCAATTTCTCTTCCTTGTAGTACGGATTCCACTCTTTCTAACAGTTCTTCTGTAAATTCTTCTTCTACTGTATCGAATAATGTAACTTCATCATCTACCACTAAATAGGCATTGTATGTACATCCTTCATCAATTGGATATAAATCACCATGGAAGTGGCGGTTGTTTAAGTCTCTTACTCCGACCCAGTATACGTTATCTATAATTTTTTTAGCTCTTTTCATTTTAATTCACCTCTTTCTTTATTTTAAAATTTTTTATGAGTTATGTCTATTCATTTGCACACTTTTACATTTTTTAAATAAAAAATATAAAAAGTAAACTAAAAAGTGTAAGTGTTTTCTTTTTCTTGAGAGTATAATAAAAGCTAGGAGGAATTGTCGATATGATTATTCAAAGTAAAAGAGTTTGGGTGGTAAATACTTGGTTGGCAGCCCAAATTGAAGTAGAAGAAGGAAAGATTGTAAATATCTATCCATATGGCCAAAAAGATGTGGATGAAGATTATGGAGATAAGAGAATTATTCCTGGATTTATTGATGTGCACACACATGGTGCTTATGGATTTGATACAAATGATGCGAATGAAGAAGGTCTTCGTAACTGGATGAAAAACATCGTTAAAGAAGGTGTTACAGGTATTCTTCCAACAACAATTACACAATCCGAAGAAGTTTTGACAAATGCGGTTAAAAATGTTGCGAAAGTGGTTGAAGAAGGGTATGAAGGTGCAGAAATTTTAGGTATTCACTTTGAAGGACCTTATTTGGACCAAGTATACAAGGGAGCTCAACCAGAACAATATTGTGTAAAACCAGATGTAGAACAATTTAAACGTTATTTAGCTGCTTCTAATAATTTAATTAAAATTGTGACTATGGCTTGTGAACATGATGATAATTTTGAATTAACAAAATTCTTACGTGCAAATGGAATTGTATGTAGTCAAGGTCACTCAGGAGCTACTTTTGAACAGGCTCGTTTAGCTATTGCGAATGGGGCAAACTCAATGACTCACGTATTCAATGGTATGACTAAATTCCATCACCGTGAACCAGGACTTGTTGGTGCAGCTATGCGTTATAGAGATGTATATGGTGAAATTATTTGTGATGGTAACCATTCAACTTATGAAGCATTAAATGATTACTTTACAGCTAAAGGGCCAGATCACTGCATTATGATTACAGATTCATTAATGGTTAAGGGATTGCCAGTTGGTACAAAAGTATTATTTGGTGGTAACGAAATCGAATTATATCCAGATGGAAGTGCACACTTAACAGATACGAAGGGTCTTGCAGGAAGCACATTGCATGTCAATGATGGACTTCGCATTTTAGTAGAAAAGGCATTGGTTCCTTGGCAAACAGCTATCAATGCTTGTACATTGAATCCTGCTCGTATGTTAAATGTTGATGATCGTAAAGGATCGATTCAAACTGGAAAAGATGCAGACTTCGTTGTATTGAATGATGACTATTCTGTTGAAATGACATATACAAAGGGAACAAAAGCGTTCTAGTCAACAAAAGCACATTTCTCAATGTGCTTTCAGACTGTTGACAAAGTAACTGTCGACAGTCTTTTTAAAATCTGATAGAATATCTGTGGCAGAAACGTACTTC
>ERZ835980.4128-NODE-4128-length-10365-cov-2.575849_pt1 | contig 10365 bp, 9 predicted proteins | sample MGYA00519943_ERZ835980 | MGnify/ENA primary metagenome ERZ835980 (study PRJEB31850, sample SAMEA3708791) | human gut metagenome | biome: human gut; feature: human-associated habitat; material: faeces | place: China | collected 2014 ... | reverse complement strand
AATGCCTCTGGGTTTATTGGTTGCAGGTCCCGTGTTCTGTTTAATAGGGTCTGACCCCAAAACAAAATGATTATAAGAAACGAGCAGGGTTATTTCAAAGATCAGCAGATTTAGAGTAGTTCTTTTTTTCTGAGAGAAAATTAAAAATCGTTTTTGGTTCTTCTGGAGAGTGATTATAGCGTTTGGGAAACATCCGGAGAAACCATTACCTCAGGGTGTCGTAAAGTTCTTTATCAAAGAAGGCTTTGAGATGCCCTTTCTTTTTTATGCAAATCTTTTCTCTTGTCTACATATATAAACCTAAGAAAAAGCTTGACGTTTAAATATTACAAGTGTAATATTTAAGAAAATATGAAAAAAGGAGAAATAAAACTATATGAGAAAAAAGAAAAGAAAAAAACACACGAAGATTATTACAAAAATAGTTTTATTTAGCGGTATATTGATTGGTGGTGGAATCGGTATTGTAACAATAATGAATTGTAATGTTCCTGAAAAAAGACTAATGGAATATATGAAATATATTGAAAAAGGGGAATATGAGCAAATGTATGCCATGCTGGATCAGAAAAAAAGCAGCATGAACAGTAAGGAAGAATTTATAGAACGAAATTCTAAAATATATGAAGGCATTGAGATGTCTGATCTGTCCATAACCGATATTACAGTAAAAAGAAAAGAAAACGGAAATGCGGCAGTTTCCTATACAACAAATATGCAGACTGCTGCAGGAAATGTAGAATTTACCAACGATGCGGTATTTTCACATGATTGGACAGGATATCATTTAATCTGGCAGGATCAGTTGATTTTTCCAGAGTTATCTGCAACGGATAAAGTTCAGGTAACGTCAGAAGAGGCAAAGAGAGGAGATATTTTAGACAGAAATGGTCGTCAGTTGGCTGGAGAGGGAACTGCATCTTCGGTAGGAATTGTTCCGGGCAGGATGGAGAACAGAGAAGATACAATAAAAAAACTGGCAGAGTATCTTGGAATTGGAGCAGACGAAATTGAGGATAAGTTAAAAGCCGGTTGGGTAAAAGCAGATTCTTTTGTACCAGTAGCAACAATTCCTAAAATACAAGAGGTCGATCTTTTGACAGTGAATCCGGATAAAACTGTTCTGGAAGAAAAAGAAAAGCAGGACACATTATTGAAGATTCCAGGTATTATGTTATCTGATGTAAAAGTACGAACTTATTATCTAAAAGAAGCTGCCTCTCATCTGGTAGGGTATGTACAGGCGGTTACAGCCGAAGATTTGCAGGAACATAAAGGGGAAGGGTATCGTACAAACAGTGTGATTGGAAAGACTGGACTGGAAACGCTTTATGAAAAAGAACTAAAAGGGACAGATGGGTGTGAGATCTGTATTGTAGATGCAAATGGAAATAAAAAAAGTGTTATTGCATATGAGCCTAGAAAAGATGGAGAAGATATCCATACTACGATTGATGGTGATCTTCAAAGTACTCTTTATGAACAATTTAAAGAAGACAGAGGATGTTCTGTAGCTTTGAATCCTTATACAGGGGAAGTATTGGCGTTGGTAAGTACGCCATCTTATGATAATAATGATTTTGTACGTGGAATGGACAATAGCCAGTGGAGTGCATTAAATGAAAATGAAGACAGGCCTTTATACAACCGCTTTCGCCAGACATGGTGTCCTGGCTCAACTTTTAAACCTGTAATTGCTGCAATTGGATTAAAAGTGGGGGCATTTACTGCAAATGACGATTTTGGAAATGAGGGTCTGGCGTGGCAGAAAGATTCCTCGTGGGGAGATTATACAGTGACTACACTTCATGATTATGAACCTGTGATCTTGAAAAATGCGCTTATTTATTCAGATAATATTTATTTTGCAAAAGCAGCATTAAAAATCGGTGCGGATCAACTGATGCAGTCTCTAAATCAAATAGGATTTAATCAGGAACTTCCATTTGATATTAAAATGTCAGAGTCCCAATATTCTAATATGGACAAGATAGAAACAGAAATCCAGCTTGCTGACAGTGGGTATGGACAGGGACAGATTCTGGTAAATCCTTTGCATCTTGCAAGCATTTATACGGCTTTTCTAAATGATGGAAATATGATAAAGCCATATCTTCACGCGGATGGAAGCACTTCCAGTGAAATCTGGATAAAAGATGCTTTTTCACCACAAATTGTTTCGGAGGTTATGGAGGGGTTAGAGGGTGTAGTGAATAACCCGGAAGGAACTGGTTATGGAGCATGCCGGGAAGACATTAGATTAGCAGGAAAAACCGGAACAGCGGAACTGAAAGCTACAAAAGAAGATACATCTGGAACAGAAATTGGCTGGTTTACAGTTTTTACTACAGATAGAGATACAGAGAATCCTATTTTGCTCATCAGTATGGTAGAGAATGTGAAAGATATTGGAGGAAGCGGTTATGTGGTGGAAAAGGATAAGGCGATACTGGATGAATATCTTGGTAATGAATAATTTTTACCTTTAAATATTACAAATGTAAGAGGAAAATGATATGAAAAAAATTTGGAAAATATTTGTGGGAGTTATTTTTCTTGCTGTCTGTAGTGGATGTGGCATAAAGAAAGAGCAGAAAAAGACAATTGAAGATACGAAAGAAAAAATTTACAGAGAGTGTGAAATGCTAGCAGAAGGCTATCAGAGCATATATGAGAATGCTGTGAAAGAAAATGCACTATATGAGCTGAGTACAATACAAAAAAGTATGGATTATTTTGGAAAATATGGATATGCAGTAATTGATTCCTACAATCAGCTGGATATGGTTCAAAGTATTAAAGTAGATGATTTTTTGAAAAAAGCAGAAAAAGAGAAAAATGGAAAAACTACTATATTTCAAGTTATAGCAGGGGATCATTTTATCCGGTATGATCTGAAAACCAAACAGGGGAAAATAGACGTTGAAGTAAGCTCTTTTAAATGGAAAGAGGACACTTGGCAGGAAACATATTATCATGAGTTTAGAGCTAATTCATGGAAATATACAGAAAACGGGTATTTCTTTATGGAAGAATATCATCCGGCTGGATATGATGGACCGTCTGGATATCGGGACTTTCGGGTAGCACCGTTAAATAAAAAATGTCGGGAGTTGAATCGAAAATATATACTTCCTTTTGGATATACACTTAATAAATTGTTTACTTCTAATTGGAGTGAAAAAAATTATGATGGAATAAATTTTTATGATGTTTTTGACCGTTTACTTTCAATGGAAGAAAAAACTGATGAATTTAAGGAAGGAAAGACTTATGAAATCCCAAAAGAATCATTTGAAACGATATTTCAAAAATATTTTAATATAAGCGCAGAGATACTGCAGACAGGAACGGTATTTCACACAGAAATACAGACATATCGGTATCGAACCAGAGGAATCGTATATGATTTTGCTCCCACACCATATATTCCATATCCGGAAGTTGTTTCCTACATAGAAAATCAAGATGGAACAATAACACTGGAAGTAAATGCGGTATGGCCACAAAAAGAATTAGATCAGGCGTTTTGTCATAGCGTAACCATTCGGCTGTTAGATAAAGATAGATTTCAATATGTATCCAATTATGTATCAAGGTCAGAAATAGAGGTTACCTGGTATACGGAAAGATTATCAGACGAAAAGTGGGAGGAATGTTATGGAGATAATTGATATGAGTACAAAAAGAAAACTGAAAAAGATGGTGAGTGTTTTATTTATTTTGGGATGCTTTTTCATAGGAAATACAAAATGTAAAGGGGCTGATTTAGAATATATTTCACAGGAAACTGCGAATTATGCTGTACAAGAAAGAGGATATGATTTGCCAGTAGATGAAGTCGTGAAAGAAGAAGCTATTGAAGATTGTAAGAATGTTATGAATCAGATGAAAGCCATTTATCAAAAGGCGGATAAAGGAACTTCATCGAATGTAGTAGTTTCTGAGACAGTAATGGAAGAAATGCAGGAAGTATTAAAGGAAAAAAATGTCCCCGTTATTACATCAGCACCGTATTCAAATATGGCTAATTATTCTAAAATGGAAGAATTTCTTTTCAGGGCAGAACAGGATCTGCCAGGAGATATCGTCTTATATAGGATTAACAGGGATGGTGGGATAGAAAGACTCAAATTCAATTATGATGGGACAGATATGTATTTGCTGGCTGTGAAAGCTGTTTGGGGTATGAACGACAATCCATCTATTGTATATGTTTCGTATACAAGGATAGAAGAATGGAAATATACAGAAAAAGGCTGGTTTGGTTATACGCTATGCGTTCCAAAGTATCCGGAAGTATCAGAAGCGGTTGATGGCAGTTCTATGATAAGAATTAAACCTTTAAGTGATGAATGCAGGGAAGTTTCAAAGAGGTGTGTGTATTTGCTTGGATATCAGGGGAATAATCTTTTATGTTCTGATTGGGATAGATCTGATATGGAAGGGTTAGATTATAATGGTTTATATGAATATTTATATCGAATGAAATACGGGGAGAGATATGAGTTTTCAGGTAACTCAAGTGGAATTCCGGCAGAAGAGTTTGAAAATCTGATAATGGAGTTTTTGCCGATAACAGCGGAGCAAATTAAAAAATGGGCAGTATTTGATTCGGAACATCAAACTTATGACTGGGAACGATTAGGTTGTTTAAATTATAGCCCTACTTATTTTGGAACATCTTTACCGGAGGTCGTTGAAATAAGAGATAGCGGAGAGGGAAACAATGTGCTGGTTGTTGATGCTGTATGTGATACATTTATATGTAATGATGCCGTTATTACAAGTGAGCTGACTGTTAAGTTCAACGATGATAAGAGTTTTAAATATATGGGGAATAAAATTCTGAATAATGGTACGAAAGAAGTTCCCAAATATCAATATAGAACAAAAAGAAAGAACTGATAACAACTATCAGCCCTTTCATATTTGTTAATTCCATATATGTAATTTTTTTAAGATATCAGAAGTGATTTCAAATGCTTTTTTGCCAGTTGCATTAGAATCACTTTGGATATTGGTTGCAAAATAATAGCTGTTATCGGAAGTTTCTACATATCCGATAAACCAGCCGTTGATATCCTGTCCGTTGACACGACCGGTTCCAGTTTTTCCGTAGAAATTACCATTAGGTGTACTGGCAATTTTTATAGCATTTTTAACAGAAAATACATTTTGGGAATTTAGATGGAATTCATTTGTGTTAAATTTTTTCAATAATGTTACTTGCTCTAAAGGCGAGATTTTTAATGAAAAATCGGACCAGTATAAATCCAGATTTGAACTGGTTGTCTGGTTTCCATATTCTATTTTATTCAAAAATTCCTGGACTCTGTTAATTCCGAGCTGCGAATCAATTGCCTGGAAATACCAGTTAACGGAATTTTGCATAGCAGAGTTTAAATCCTGATCAGCTTCCCAGGATGGAAAAGGAAAGGCATCACCATTCCATGTCATGGAAGAGTGTTCTGGTGTGATGATTCCGGATTCCAACCCTAATAATGCATCGTATATTTTGTAGGTAGACTCTGGCGGAATACGTTTGGTGGCTTCTTCAAGATCGTATATTTTCCAGGAATCCAAATTATTGTCATACAAAACAAATGATCCATCATATGTTCCAAATGTTTCGGATATATCTAACAGGGAGATATTTTTGTCTGTATCACTAAAATGATATACGCTTTGAGTAGAGGCATCAACGGATAAAATGGGTGTACATCCAATAAAAACAGCACTAATGACCAGATAAATTATCAATGCTCTCATTTTTTGATAAAGAGTTTCTTTCCTAAAAACGGCGATGTTGAGAATACGTCGTTTCATCTGCCTGAAATTTCCGGACATTCCAACTGCCAGTGGAGAGGAAAAAGAGGATATTTTTTCTGCAAAATTAATCAGTGTAGTTCCATAAGCTTGGTATTCATCAGCAGAAATCATCTGCAATACAGCAGAATCACAGGCTATTTCACGGTCACAGAGAATTTCTTTTAAAGTGTACCAAACAAAAGGGTTAAACCAGTAGAGTATATTACTTATGACCATGAGGAAGCCAATAAATGTATCTTTGTGACGGTAATGCTGTAATTCGTGTAGCAGCATAAAACGCATATCATCAGGATTCAGTTCGGAAATTAAATGGATGGGAATGTAAATTCTGGGATGTATTATTCCGATTAAAACTGGTGATTTTAAAAATGCAGTACTGTAGACTGATACTGGGTGAGAGATTTTAAGTTCCTTTAAACAATTGTAATAAATAGTTTTTACCTGCTGATTTTGAAGCGGGAGAGCAGATCTTTTTATGGAACGTACATAGTTTAATGAATGAAGGGTGAGGACTGACATAATCATAACACCCGTTATCCATATTAGAAAGAGTATGGTATTCAAGCCTCCAGAAAATTGACTACTGATGGAAACTGAAAAATCATTCACCTGGTTTAACAAAATATTTTGTGTATTACTGGTAAGTTCGGATAGCGTGTCGGTACCAGAGTTAAGTCCTGAGTCAGTTTGAAAAAAATGTAACCATGAAAAAAGTTGTGAGCCATGAATCTGTACAGGAAAAAATGGCACGGCAAGTAATAAAAATAAAAGAAAACAGAGATGGTACTGTGTAGCCGCAGATAAATATTTTTTCAGAAGTTTTTTTGTTCCGATTATTACAAGTGTAAAAATACATATGAAGATATTACTGATTAAAAAGTGGATGATCCAGTTGCTCATTCAAAACCTCCTATTTCTGATGTTTTGATAATAAATGGCGTAAGTTATCAATTTCTGTTGAAGAGAGCTTATCGTCTTCAAGGTAAGAAGCCAGCATAGAAGAAAGATTTCCATTATAATATCGCTTTAAAAAAGAATTGCTTTCCTGGCGTATATATTCATCTTCTTGGACTAATGGAGTATAGACAAATACCCGGCTTTGTTTTTCGTAGGAAAGAGCTTTTTTGGAAACAAGTCTCTTGATAAGAGTTTGAATTGTTTTTGGACTCCAGCTGGTAGTTAGAGTAAGTTTTTCTGTAATTTCATTTGTATTGATGGGAGCATATTTCCATACAATTTTCATAACTTCAAATTCGGCTTCTGAAATTTGGGGTAGTGACATAATAAAATCCTCCTGCTAAATCCTACATATGTAATAAATATATTATATTACTTGTAGAAGAAAAAAGTCAAATGGCAGATGATATATAGAATATAAAATTAATAATGTAGAGGCAATAAAGGTGAAAAAGATAGAAATTATTGAGAGAATCACAGATGCTAATGGAAGCATAAGTGAAAACATATTGACTAGCTGGGAACATAAAAACCAATTCATACCGGAAATTATAAGGTTTGGAGAATTAAAAATATATCTACAGGAACGAATTGTTAAAAAGAATGATAGTGATGTTCATCTTTCAAAATATGAATATGATATTTTACTTCTTTTAGCGAAAAGTCCAGGTAGAATATTTGGAAAAGAAATGGTTTATGATCTGGTATGGAATGAACCTTATTCCGGTGATTATAATGTGGTTATGCGACATATCTGCAACATTAGAGAAAAGATAGAAGATGATCCTGGACATCCGGTATATATACAAACGGTGCGCGGTGTAGGATATCGGTTTAACGGAAATTTAGGCAGCGAGTGAAATCGCTGCCTATTATTATGGTTTTACAAAGAAGGAAGTTTGTTATGAGAAGATCTTTGTATTTCAGGAGCATCCTGTTTGAGATATTTGGACAGGTTTTGATGTATCAATTCCAACTCTTTTATTTCTTGCTTAAAGGAAACGTATTGAGTATTTAGTGATTCCTTTCTGGAAATAAGATCTGCAATTTGCTCTTGCAACTTATTGGAATTAAGATGTTTCAGGTTTATACCATTTTCCTGTAAAATATGTTCAGCACCCGCGAAAAGAATAATTTGAGATTCATATTTACGGAAATAACGATCCGGATCTTTGGAACTTTTATAATGGTCATCGTAAATTTTATTTTTCTGATATTGTTTGGCATATTTTAGCATTTCTCGAAGATGACGTATCTGAGACTCGAGAGAAACAACAGAGGTATTTACCTCTTTTTGCTGCATATGTAACAAGGCTATGCGGTCTTCAAGTTCTGAAAAATTATGTAGATTATGTGTGAGCATCTTGTTATATTCAGCAGAGACAATTTTTAAATTTTCCTTATTTGCCCATTTCTGAAGCCCAATGTTTCCTGCTATATTGGGAGCATTGGTATCTATTAATTTGTTATGAACAGAAGGAAAAATAGCTTTCTGACGTTTATTTTCAATGCGTTCTTTGATACGTTCCTTAGTAAAATTTTTTCCTAAAGATTTAGCACTTCCACGCACTGGACGGGACATATCGGGAGAACGAAAGGTAATGTATTTTCTGCTGTTTTCGCCAAATTCTGCGTTTTTTATTTCATATCCTTTAGCTTCCATAAATGTAAGAAATTCTGAATAAGTGGAAACGATTCGGATTGTCTGGTTGATATCTTTTCGCAGCTGCGCTTTTTTACTGGATTCAGATTTATTTGCAGCCCATTCATTGTATTTCATTCCTTTTTTACCATCTGGCATAATTGTGGACAGGTTATGTTCCTGGCATAAAGTGTCGCTGAGATTTCGTATTTTCCAGTAATTCTTTTTACAGTCATGGTAATGAGAAAAAGTGATGTTATCTGCAGAACAGAAAATTAAATGGTTATGTACATGACCTTTATCAATATGTGTTGTCAGAACATAGGAGTATTTTCCCTCCAGTAAGCGATCCGCAAGTTCTTTGCCAATTTGATGGGCTTCTTCATAGGAAACTTCACCAGGGGAAAATGCCTGAATCAGATGAAATGCCTTATTTGTATTGTGCGGATCTCTGCAGTCATGTGTATGATCCAAAGTGTATTTAAAGTCAAGAACGGCTGTTTCGGGAGAGCAGGCAAAGGAAGAAATATATAGATTCTGGTCAGTTTTATCTGGATTGCAGATGTATTCTATTGCTTTATCAACGGTTGTTTTGATACCATGGATTTTTGTAACTGCCATATTTTTTCCATTAACTCCTTTATATCGTCCAGGTCCTTTGGGTAAACTGTATTGGTACTGTTTATACGATGGGTGATCTGATTCAAATTGCTGCTGATATTGCCCAGCAGGGTATTCATTTTTCGGATATGAGAGTAGTCTACTTCATATACAAATCCATATAAGATCATTTTCCGTAGAAAGGCAGATTTGCTTTTCATCCTGGAAAGACGATATTTTTCTTCTAAAATGTATTGTTCGTCATCATTCAAATAAAATTGTACGGGATGAATTCTGGTACGTTTGCTCATTGAAATCCTCCAATTCGTTTTTTCTATAAAAAAGAGTACAAAAAAACTGTCTAACCAGTTCGGCTATGACAGTTATGGTACTTGGTTTTTTGTTGGTTTGGACAGATGTATCTGTAAGTTATTTTAACAGGACTGGGTGAAAGCGTCAAATTAAGAAATTATAAAATATGAGAGGGCCAGGGATACTCCCTGATACATTTTGGTAGAATGAACCGGAAAGGGAATTTGACAAAATGAGCCAGTTGTCATGACACTGGCAGTGCTTGCTTCTTTTGGGGTGTAGCCTGCAAAGCAGGCTATGCAAAAGCTATAAAACATAAATAGAACTGTGAGAAGTGGTTGAGAATATAATCCTGATAGCGTATAATCAGAGCAAGAAATCGTAAATTTGTTCTTTCAGATCAGATTGAAAACGGTCAGCACGTTGCTGGCCGAATTCTTCTTCAATATAATCTGCAATGTCTGTGACATCGTAAATTGCTTCCCAGGTTAAAATAATTTTATATTCTTGCATTTCTTCGTGCATCCCTTAATTCTGTGATTTTGCGAAAAGCATCTTCCAGTGGCAATTCACGACCAGCTTCCATATCATCAATTCCCCGGTCTAACATGCGGAGAAGATGATTGTTTTCCTGGTTTTTATCGGTTGTAGGGACTTTTTTTGTTAATTCCATGAAATCACTCCAATCATACGGTTTATAAATAGTGTATGTTGTTCAGAAGTATCTATCCATAGTTTAGCATAGAATGGGCAGCAATACAATTGAATTATTTTGCAGGAGCGTCCGTCAGACCAAGAAGATATTCGCAGGAAACATTAAATACTTCGGCCAGTGCGACAACTTCGTAGTCGGGAACGAAACGTGTGCCTTGTTCAATTCGCAGGATTGCCAGATCATTAAAATCATATCCTGCAAGTTGTAATTTGGCAGCGAGTGTTTTCTGAGTAAGATTATGAGCCTTTCGTAATTCTTTTACCCGTTGTCCTATTCTGTTTTTACTGTTCGTTTTTTTATCCCAATA
>ERZ835980.4123-NODE-4123-length-10378-cov-5.269980_pt1 | contig 10378 bp, 11 predicted proteins | sample MGYA00519943_ERZ835980 | MGnify/ENA primary metagenome ERZ835980 (study PRJEB31850, sample SAMEA3708791) | human gut metagenome | biome: human gut; feature: human-associated habitat; material: faeces | place: China | collected 2014 ... | reverse complement strand
GGTTGTTGTAGAACTCGCCGAAGTTCTTCATATAGACCTTGACCTTGCTCGCGTCAGCCACGGTGACATAGCTGTTGAGCTTGAGCTCGGGGCACTCGTCCACCGTGCGCTGCACGGCGACGATGACGTCAGAGAGCTTGCCCACGCCGCTCGGCTCGATGAGCACGCGGTCGGGGTGGAACTGCTCGACAACTTCCTTGAGCGCCTTATTGAAGTCGCCGACGAGGGAGCAGCAAATGCAGCCTGCGGACATCTCGGAGATCTCGATGCCGGACTCTTTCAGAAAGCCGCCGTCGATGTTGATCTCACCAAATTCGTTCTCGATCAGCACGAGCTTTTCGCCGCTGTAGGCCTCGGCGATCAGTTTTTTGATGAGCGTGGTCTTGCCAGCGCCCAGAAAACCGGAGAAAATATCAATTTTTGTCATAAGAAATACGCTTCCTTCTTCTTTATTGATTTCCAAACCTGTATTATAAGCGGAATTTGTGAACGTTTCAAGTCCTTTAACCGCGAAGATCGCCTGTTTTGCCTGCATTTCCGCCGGCGGTGTGTTGATCGGGCAGCACGCGGCCCATGCACGCGAAGCGGTGAGCGTCCCCGGGCGGGAAAATGAGGTCCGCGGCGCTCTGCGTCCGGTCAAGGGAAAGCAGGCGGACGGCGCCGGAGAGATCGCGGCAGTACTGCCGGCAGAGCACCCTGCCGTCCACGAAGAAAAGGCCAATATCTCCTGCTGCGAGCGGCGCGTGGTCGGCAAAGATGCGGCTGCCGCGGGGAAGCGGCGGCGCTGCGTTCTCCGGTGTCTGCACGGCGAACTCCGCGCCGTGCGGCACGGTGCCGTCGTCGGAGATGTAGTCGAAATCGACGCCCTGCACGGGCGCGGCCTCACCCACGGCGGCGAGCGAGTGATAGAGCGGCAGGCGGCGCGGCGCGGACGGCGGTCCCTGCGTTGCTTCTCCGCACAGGGCGCGGAGCGAGGCGATGAGCGTGCGCGCCGCTTCGCGGCCCCGCGGCGGGAGGGCGCGGTACTGCGCGATGAGCTCGTGCTCCTCGTGCGAGAAGTCCGGCGCCTCGACGCGGAAGAAATCCCGGTAGAGATAGTTCGGGTCGATGCGAAGTGCGTTGAACAGCTTGAGGAGAATGTCCTCCTTCGGCGAGCTGACGCCGTTTTCATAGTTGCTGATCGCGGAGGGGGAGACGCCCAGCTCCTTTGCCAGCTCTGCACGGGAGAGCCCGAGCTCTTCGCGGCGCAGTCGCATTTGTTTGCCAATACTCATCAGGATACCTCCCAAATGGACAAACTTCGACTTTATCGTGCACATTTTAGCGCAGAAGCTTGTATCTGTCAATCAAGTTTAACAAGATTCTTGTAAAAATATTCTTGACATAACAAGAAACTTGTGATAACTTGATTTTGCTGACAAAAACTTTATGCTTTGCAGCGCGCCGCGGAAAGCTGCCCCGATCCCTCCTCCGTCCGCTTGTCCGCGGCGATGGCCGCCTGTCCCGGTGCGGCGGCCGTGACCTACGCGAGAAAAAAGAAAATACGCCGCCCCCGCAAGGGAGACGGACGCACGAAAAAATAGAGAGAAAGACGATATCGGGTTGGCGCGCAAGCGCCTGCTCGATATTTTTGCGTGGTGGGATAAAAAAGAACGAGCCGATTTTCACCAGCTCGTTCTTGGTGGGGGAAGGTGGATTCGAACCACCGAAGTCACTGACAACAGATTTACAGTCTGCCCCCTTTGGCCACTCGGGAATTCCCCCATATGCAATTTTGCTGTTTGTTGGTGGAGCTGGTAGACGGATTCGAACCCCCGACCTACTGATTACAAATCAGTTGCTCTACCAGCTGAGCTATACCAGCATCTCAGCAACGAACAGGTTGTATCTTAGCAGACTTTATCCTGTTTGTCAAGACGAAGTTTTGAAAAAAAGGAGGAAAATTCTTGTATCCGAAAAAAAGGCGGCGTGCGGCGCGCTCCGCTGCGTCGCCGCGTGCGGTCTGCTCGCTCTGCGCGCAGGAGATATTCCCCGGCGAGCGGGCGTGGTGCCGGAACGGACAGACCGTGTGCGCGGACTGCTTTGTGCCGTTTGCGCGCGAGGAGCTCAGACCGTTTGAATACATATTTGGAGAGGAGAGCGTGCCATGACGCTTTATCAGATGTCCCTATGTCTACCGCGAGGACGCGCTGCGCTTCCGGATGCGCATCACTGTTCTGCGCGAGCAGGCCAGGACCGCGGAGGGAGAGGACAAGCTGCGCCTGAAGCGGCGCATTCTGGAGCTGCAGCAGCTCCTGCGCCAGTCGCGCGAGCTGGCGGACCTGACGAGACATTACTATGAAAGGGGTTATTATCGCAATGAAAGGTACACCCTATAAGATACGCAACAATGAGATCTACGGCGATATGACCGCATGGATCGCCGCGCACGCGGGCGACAACGAGAGCGACCTCAAGCGGCTCAAGCGCAATCTGCGTCTTGCGCGCGAGGAGGAGCTCACCGCACGCCAGCGCGAGCTGCTGCGCCTGCGCTATGAGGAGAACATGACCGTGAGCGAGATCGCCGAAGCCATCGGGCGGGACAAGTCCACGGTTTCGCGCACGCTCTCGCGCGCGAGAAGAAGACTTTACAAGTGCCTGCGCTATGGCTTATAATCCCAGTATACCCGGAATCAGCGAACGGCAGACCGAATGACCCCGCACGGGCCATGGACGGCGGACCGCGGGACGAAACAGGAGGAAAACACTATGCTGCACAAGGCTATGCAAAACGAGGGGTCGCGCGTTGCGATCGCGGTCCTTGCGACCTTCCTTTACGCGGTGGGCGTCAACCTTTTCATCGTGCCGGTCGGACTGTATTCCGGCGGCGTGGTGGGCCTGAGCCAGGTCCTCCGAACGGTGCTCGCGCAGCGCGCAGCGCTGCCTGCGGGCGTGGATATCGCCGGTATCCTCTATTTTCTTTTGAATGTGCCGATGCTCTTTCTCGGCTGGCGGGAGCTCGGGCGCGGCTTCCTCGTCCGCACGCTCATCTGCGTGGGCGCGTCGTCGCTCTTTCTGAGCATCATCCCCGCGCCCGCCTCGCCGATACTCGACGAGCGCCTGGCGGCCTGCGTGGTCGGCGGCATCCTGTGCGGCTTTGCGCTGGGGCTTGCACTCACCTGCGGCTGCTCGACCGGCGGGCTCGATATCATCGGCCTTTGCCTCAGCAAGCGCGGCAGCCACTTTACGGTCGGGCGCTTTTCGATGAGCTTCAACGTGCTGCTCTATGCGGCCTGCGCGCTGCTCTTTGACATTCAGACGGCCATCTATTCGGTCATCTATACGGTCTTCTGCTCGCTCTTCATCGACAGGGGACACCAGCAGAACATCAGCGTGCAGGTGCTCATCTTCACGAGGGACGAGGACCCCGCGCTGCCGCAGAGCATCATGTCCCGCCTCGGCCGCGGCGTGACGTACTGGCAGGGCAAGGGTGCCTATACAGAGAGCGATATGCGCGTGCTGTGCGTCTGCGTTTCGAAGTTTGAGGTCGCGGACCTTCAGGAGACGGTGCGCGAGCTTGACCCGAACGCCTTTTTCATCGTGCAGGAGGGTGTGCGCATCGGCGGGAATTTTATGAGGAAGATCTCATAAAAGACAGGGGGCTTTTTCTGTTGCCGGCCGGCCGCGGCGTCACACCTTCAAGGCAAAGTGATTTTTGTGAAAGTCCAGCAGCCCGTCCCTTTTCATTTTTCCAAGCTCAAGGGACAGTCCGCTGCGCTCGACGCCGAGATAATCCGCGAGCTGCTGGCGGGAAAACGGGATGTCGAACTCTACCGCGCCGCGCCTCTGCGCCTCGGCGGAGAGATAGGACATCAGCTTGGAGCGTGTCGTGCGCTGGCCCATGTGCGTGAGCTTTTCGCCAAAGCGCAGGTTTTTCTCAGCGAGCTCGCCGAGCAGATTGCGGATGATGCGGCTGTGGTGCGCGCAGGCGGAGGGGCAGACCGTGAGGATGCGTTTTACATCCAAAAAGAGCGCGGTGACGGGCGCTTCCGCGATGACGCTCACATTCAGCACCGAGCCGGGCGCGCAGGCAAACGCGGCGGCAAAGGTCTGCCCCGGCCCTGCCTTGGAAAGAATATTGCGATTTCCCCAAATGTCCTCCTGTATGACCAGAACACTTCCCGACAGGACGAGGCCGATCGACTCCGCCGTATCGCCGGCGCGCAGCACGAAGGCGTCCTTCGGGAAGCTTTTTTTCTCCGCGTTGAGACAGGAGAGCATGGCGTCCAGCTCCGCCTCGGAAATACCGGAAAACAGCGGACAGGGACGGAGCATGGAATAAAAATCTTTCATAAAATGCTTCTTTCGTTGAAAATTCAACCGACTTGTTGGCGCTATCGTACTACAATAGGGCCAACAAAGCAAGGAGGAACGATCATGAAACGCAGGATCATTGAGATCGATCAGGATAAATGCAACGGCTGCGGCGCCTGTGCCGCGGCGTGTCACGAGGGCGCCATCGCCATGGTGGACGGCAAGGCGAAGCTGATGCGCGACGACTACTGCGACGGATTGGGCGACTGTCTGCCGACCTGCCCGACCGGTGCGATCAGATTTGTCGAGCGCGAGGCGGCGGCCTACGATGAACAGGCGGTGCTTGCCAACAAACAGAAAAAGATGCAGAAGGAGGGAGCAGTACTGCACCACGGCTGCCCCGGTATGCAGCTCAGGACCTTTGCACACAAGGCAACGCAGGAAACGGCGGCTCCCGCTGCGCAGGAAAGTCAACTTTCCCAGTGGCCGGTGCAGATCAGGCTCATTCCGGTGAACGCGCCGTACTTTTCCGGCGCGAAGCTGCTCATCGCGGCAGACTGCACGGCGTATGCCTATGCCGCCTTCCATGAGAAGTTCATCAAGGGGCATATCACGCTTGTCGGCTGCCCGAAGCTCGACAGCGTGGATTACAGCGAAAAGCTCGCCGAGATCATCGCGGGAAACGATATCAAAAGCGTGACGGTCGTGCGCATGGAGGTCCCGTGCTGCGGCGGACTCGAGCACGCGGCGAGGACCGCGCTGCAAAAAAGCGGCAAGTTCATCCCCTGGCAGGTGGTGACGATCTCGACGGACGGCAGAATATTGGATGAGATTTGAGCGGTCCGGGGAAATCTTACAAGAAAAGCTTCATAAAATATCCGGCGGCGGCGCTTTGCACAGGCGAAGCGCCGTTTTTTGCAATAAGTGAGTCATTTGTTGAAGTTAAGGCGGTCTTTTGAAAGCTTCATCCAAAATTTATTGCACTTTCGGGGCAGATGTGATAACATCCATTCTAATCTTTTCTGTATTGCGGCACTATGATAAATTGACGCCGCACGTATAAGGCTCCGCCCGAACGGGGCGAAGGAATATCTATTATGTGGAGGTATTTGTGATGTATGACCAGTATTTTCAAAAGTTTGACCTGGCGCCTGAGATCACCGCAGCGCTGAAGAAATGCAAGTGCATCGCCTACGCCGAGACGAAGGAGGAGCTGGAGGAAATGGCCTACGGCCCCACGCATACCTCCCGTTACGACGTGGTCTATCCCATTGAGGGAAACGGCACGGTGAAGGAGGCGGAGGTCGTGCGCTGCAAGAACGGCTGCGTCGTCAACTTCATGGAGGACTATATGCGCCGCCGCGACCCCAACAGCATGGCCATCGGCGACGATCTTCCCTCTGACAAGCCGCGCTTCAAGGACCGCTTCGGCTATGAGTTCTCCAAGCTCCGTCAGGAGACGCTCGACTGGCTTTCGACCCAGCAGGTCATCATGCTGCCGTTTTCCGCCGGTCCGCGCGGCCACGGCTATCCGAGCCTGATGGTCTGCCCGCTCAACGCCGCGTTCTTTGCGCTGTCGCTTGCGAATATGCAGGGCTTTACGAGCATCGCCGACGTGCCGGAGCACTACAAGCCCCGCGCCATCATCTTTGTCGCTCCGCCCTTCCGCCATACGCATTTTGACGGCAAGCAGGTCGTTGTCCACAACCGCTCCAAGGAGATGCACGAGGTCTGGGCCTATAATCTCTATCCGGGTCCCAGCGCCAAGAAGGGCGTTTTCTCCCTGCTGCTCGATATCGGCGAGCAGGAGGGCTGGGTCTGCTGCCACACGAGCGCGGCCATGGTCGAGACGCCGTATGAGTGCGAGGTCGTGTTCATGCACGAGGGCGCGTCCGGCGGCGGCAAGAGCGAAATGCTCGAGGACTTCCACCGCGAAGAGGACGACCGCCTGCTCATCGGTACGCACACGGTCACGGGCGAAAAATATTACATGACGCTTGGCGAGAGCTGCAAGATCCACCCCATTGCCGATGATATGGCCTGCGCGCTCAAGAGCTTCCAGGATCCCGAGAGCGGCAAGCTGCGCATCCTCGATGCCGAGGACGGCTGGTTCCTGCGTATGGACGGCATGAATGCCTACGGTAACAGCCCGCTCTATGAGCGCATCTGCATCCATCCGAGCGAGCCGCTGGTCTTCTTCAATATGGACGGCGTCCCCGGTGCGACCTGCCTCATCTGGGAGCATGTGATCGAGTCGAACGGCAAGCCCTGCTCCAACCCGCGCGTCATCCTGCCGCGCAAGATGGTTGACAACATCGTGCCTGATACCGAGCCCGTCGAGGTCGACGTGCGCAGCTTCGGTGTGCGCATGCCGCCCTCTACTGCGAAAGACCCGAACTACGGCGTCATGGGCATGCTGCAGGTCGTGCCGCAGTCCATTGCCTGGCTGTGGAGACTCATCTCCCCGCGCGGCTTCAAGAACCCGTCCATCGCCGATACGAACGCCGGCAGCGGCCTGAAGGCCGAGGGCGTCGGCTCCTACTGGCCGTTCGCCACGGGCCTCAAGGTCACGCAGGCGAATCTGCTGCTCGAGCAGATCATGTCTGCGCCTAAGACGACGAACGTGCTGATCCCGAACCAGCACATCGGCGCTTATCACGTGGGCTTCATGGGCGAGTGGATCTCGCGCGAATACCTCGCGCGCCACAACGGTTTTGTGCGCGAAAAGCATCTGGTCCCCGCGCGCTGCCCGCTGTTCGGCTACGCGCTCGATGAAATGAAGCTCGACAGCCAGTTCATCCGTCAGACGTTCCTGCGCCCCGAGACGCAGTCCAAGCTCGGCAACGCGGGCTACGACGCCGGCGCCAAGATCCTGACCGACTTCTTCAAAGAGCAGCTCCAGCAGTTCGTTTCCGACGATCTCGACCCGCTGGGCCGCGAGATCATCGACTGCTGCCTGCACGACGGCACGCTGGACGATTATCTCCAGCTCACGCCGATGAAGCTGATGTAAAAAAGAAAAGAGAAGGGGCGCGTATCGCGCCCCTTCTTTGCTGAGAAAGGGAGTATTCCATGGAAACGCACGCTGTGAAGGTCATTGCCCGCATCCAAAGCGACTTTCCCGAAAAATTCGGCATCCCGCGCCAGAGCGGACTTGTGCCGGCGCTGCGCGCAAAAATCGTCTTCGAGCCGGAGTTCCGGAATGACGACGCGCTGCGCGGCATCGAGGGCTTTTCGCACCTGTGGCTCATCTGGCAGTTTTCTGCCGCCGTGCGCGACACCTGGTCGCCGACGGTGCGCCCGCCGCGCCTGGGCGGTAATGAGCGCGTCGGCGTATTCGCCACGCGCTCGCCGTTCCGCCCGAATGCCATCGGGCTTTCCTGCGTCAGACTGGAGCGCGCAGAGCGCGAGGAGGGGCTTGGCACGGTCCTTATCGTTTCCGGTGCGGATCTGATGGACGGCACGCCCATTTACGATATCAAGCCCTACCTGCCCTATGCCGACGCGCACCCCGAGGCGCTGGGCGGCTTTGCGCCCTCTCCGAAGGAGACCATCAGGGTCGACTGCCCGCCGGAGCTCCTTGCGGGACTCCCCGAGGGACAGCGCGAGGCGCTGCTCGGCGTGCTCGCGCAGGACCCACGCCCGCAGTATCAGCACGACTCCGAGCGCGTCTACGGGATGAGCTTTGGCGGCCGGGACGTTAAATTCCGCGTGCGCGGGGATACGCTGGAGGTCCTGTCCTTAGCGGAAAGTAAACAAGAATAAAAGCGATGTTAAGAGGGGGAAGGGCGGCGCTAACGCCCTGTTAAGAGCGCTCCAAAACGCTTGCGGTGCGAATTCTGCGCGCTATAATAGCGCCAGAATACATAAAAGGAGTGTATCCACCAATGGAAGTATCCAGCGCGTTTGTTGTCGTTATGGGCATGGGCGTCACCTTCGTGGGCCTGACCTGCATCATTTTTCTCACCATCCTGATGGGAAAGATCCTCTCGAAACCCGAGGCGCCGAAGCCTGCGGCGGCTGCCGCCGCACCGACTGCCCCTGCCGTTCCTGCCGACGGGCTGACCGATGAGGTCAAGGTCGCTATCATGGCCGCCATTGCTCAGCAGCCCGGCTTCAATATGGCGAATGTGACGAATGTCAGCATTCGCAAGATCTAACCTGAATTCCACTTCTTCCTTTTAACAGCAGAAAGGGCGGCCCCACAGCCGCTCTTTTTGCTATCCTGATAAAATTTCGCATTTTAACGCAAACTTAGCATAGGCTGTGTTATAATGCGATTAGGATACGGGCATCTTCGCCCGCATTCAAGGGAAGGATGAAAAGGGGGGCTGCCTGATGGGAAAAAACGTGACCGGACTGCGGCGGCTGTATGACTTTTTCCTGACGGCTGCCATTCTCGTCACGGCGACGGTCCTATGCACGCTGCTGCGCCGACTGGACAGCGGCGGAGGCTATGTGCACCTCATTTTCGTGCTGGCGGTCGCAACCATCTCTCGCTGGACGGAGGGCTTCTTCTGGGGCATTTTCAGCTCGGTCACGGGCGTGCTGCTCGTCAACTATGTCTTCACCTACCCTTACTGGGAGTTTAACTTTACGATCACGGGCTACCCGTTCACGTTCCTTGCGATGCTGACGGTCTCGATGATGATCAGCACGATGAACACGCAGATCAAAAAGCAGGAAAAGCTGCGCATCGAAACGGAGAAGGAGGCTGTGCGCGCCAATCTCCTGCGCGCGATGTCGCACGATATCCGCACGCCGCTGACGAGCATCGTCGGCAACACCGCCGCGATCCTCGACAATGAGGGCAGCTTCTCGCCCGAGCAGAAGCGCTGCCTCCTTGAAGACGTCAACGAGGACGCGCAGTGGCTCATCCGCATGGTAGAGAATCTTCTCTCCATCACGCGCATGAGCGGCGGACAGGCCAGGATCGAAAAGGACTGCGAGGCGGCGGAAGAGATCGTCGCCGTGTCAGTCAGCAAGTTTACAAAGCGCTTCCCCAGCATCAATGTCTCCGTTGAGGTGCCGGACGAGGTGCTGATGGTCCCGATGGACGCGACGCTCATCCGACAGGTCATCATGAACCTGCTGGAAAATGCCGCCATCCACGGCGAAGGCGTGAAGAACATCCGCGTGCGTCTCTCGCGCGAAGGAAACCTCGCCTGCTTCACCGTCAGCGACGACGGTGTCGGCATCCCGAAGGAAAAGCTGGCGAATATCTTTCAGGGCGGGCTGAGCGAGGTGTCGCACAGCAACTTTGACATGAAGAAGAACATGGGCATCGGCCTTTCCGTGTGCTATACGATCGTCAAGGCGCACGGCGGCACGATGACCGCGGAAAATCTGGAAACAGGCGGCGCGTGCTTCCGCTTTTATCTACCGATGGAGGAGGGCAAAACAAGTGAAGCTGAAGGATAAGGTGCTGGTCGTAGAGGACGAGCAGAACATCAGTAATTTTATTTCGACGGTGCTCACCGCAAACGATTTCGACGTGCTGGTCGCGCAGACCGGCGCGGAGGCGATCTCCATGATCACCTCGCACTGTCCCGATCTCATCATTCTGGACCTCGGGCTGCCTGATATGGATGGGCAGGCCATCCTCAAAGAGGTCAGGGCCTGGTCGAATCTGCCGATCATCGTCGTTTCGGCGCGCACGCACGAGCATGACAAGGTCGCGGCGCTCGATCTCGGCGCGGACGATTACATAGAAAAGCCGTTCGGCACGAGCGAGCTGCTTGCGCGCATCCGCACGGCCATCCGTCATACGCGCACCTCGCTCGACAACGGTGAGATCGCACAGTCGGGCAAGTTCACCGTGCGCGATCTGACCATCGACTATGACAAGCACCATGTGCTCGTCGGTGGTGAGGACGTGCACCTGACGCTCAACGAGTTCAAGATCGTGGCGCTGCTCGGCAAATACGCCGGCAAGGTGCTGACCTATGACTATCTCATCAAGCAGATCTGGGGACCGAAGGCCAAGGCGGACAACCAGATCCTGCGCGTGAACATGGCCAACATCCGCCGCAAGATCGAGAAGAATCCCGCCTCGCCGGAGTATATCTTTACGGAGATCGGCGTG
>ERZ835980.4121-NODE-4121-length-10382-cov-3.256125_pt1 | contig 10382 bp, 4 predicted proteins | sample MGYA00519943_ERZ835980 | MGnify/ENA primary metagenome ERZ835980 (study PRJEB31850, sample SAMEA3708791) | human gut metagenome | biome: human gut; feature: human-associated habitat; material: faeces | place: China | collected 2014 ... | reverse complement strand
GAACGCCACGGCGGCGGGGGGCGGCATCGCGGCCAGCGCGGCCACAGCGGCGGGCGGCATCGCCGGCTGGAATGGCGGCAGCATCAAAAACTGCTCTACCTACGCCACACTGGGCACCCAGCAGGACGGCTATGCCTACCTTGGCGGCATCGTCGGCATCAACAACGGGACGGTCACGGACTCGGCCCCGGCAGCAAGCATTACCGTGCGCGGCCGGTACATCATCGGCGGCGTGGCGGGCCTGAACCTGACGAATGCGAACATAACTTATAATACTTCCAATAATATCATCCCCGTTACGGTGCAGGCAAACGAGTGCGCGGGCGGCGTTGCAGGCGTAAACTGCGGCAGCATCGCATTGGGCGGCACAACCCTGCAGGTCAACATTACGGCAGAAAGCTATGCGGGCGGCATTGCGGGCAGCAACAACAAGCGCAACGATAAAGCAGCCAGCATTGAGGGCGGCAATGTGACAGGAACCGTCACGGCCACCAAGAACTACGCAGGCGGCGCAGCCGGTGCAAACTATGCCAATATTACCGGTGTGACGCTGGTTGATGGGGCATGTGTGCGCGCCAATGACCAGTTTGCAGGCGGTATTGCGGGCAGCAATAGGGCTGGCAATGGGCAGAACGGCACGATTACGGGCTGCATCAACAATGCAGGGCCGAACGGAAACAACTACACGGTATATGCCACCAACGGCAATGCGGGCGGTATTGCAGGCAGCAATGAAAGCGGCGCCCAAATTATAAACGCCGGCGTGGATAATGGCGTCAAAATCGGCGTGGCCAAGTGCGATGCGGCGGGCATTGCGGCCAACAACTTCGGCACCATTCAGGGCGGCACTGTCGGCAGCTGTGATATTACCTTTGCCGGGGAAAGCATCGGCGCGGTCACGGCCATCAACAATAAGAATGCAACAATCAGCGGCGTTACGCTTAGCGAGAACGCAGCCATTGTTTACCAAGGCCCGGCCACCAATGTGGGCGGCATTGCGGGCAAAAATGCCGGTACGATTGGCGGGTGCAAGGTCGAAAACCCTGCACTGGCGCTCAACGGCCTTACGGCCCGGGCAGACAGCATCAGCCTTGGCGGTGCGGCGGGCGTCAATATGCAGGGCGCAACCATCAGCGAAACAAAGGTTACACTGAACATTACAGATACTCTGAATAAATACAAGAATCTGGGCGGCGTAGCCGGCGAAAATGCCGGCGATGGCACTCTGTTAAAGTGTACCTATCAGGGCGCGCTGGGCAAGGCTGATAACGGTAACATCAACACGGGTGCAGCCAATGTGCAGGACACCGTAGGCGGCATCGTTGGCCTGAACAATGGTGAGGTCAATGGGTGCAGTGTGCCCAAAATCACGCTGCAGGTGATGGGTGCCTCGGGCCTGAGCGACAGCCAGACCTATGCGGAAAAGCTGAAAAGCGCCAGCAGCGTGGGCGGCATTGCGGGTCGTAATAACAACAAAATTACATCCTGCTATGTTGCCACAGAAAAGAACGGCGGCAGCATCATCACCGCGCGCTACGGCTTTGTGGGCGGCGTGGCAGGCGCAAACAACGGCAGCATTAGCAGCAGCGGTGCAAAAGAAGTAACAGAGTTGGTCAAGCAGGTTGACGAGTGGTTTGCGGATGGCAGCACCAATGACATGATCAGCACCCTGAAAGGCACTGCTTATAATAGCCTTAAAGGCGTTGACACGGTGTCCACGAATAACTACAACAATGTCTACACCGCCACCGGCCTTGCCGAAAATGACCTGCTGGTCGGTCTGCGCGGTACAACTGATACAAACGGCAAATCCAGCGGCTATCTGGGCGGCGTGGCAGGCTTCAACACTGTCAACGGTACAATCACAGGCGCGGCAACCGGCAAGTGGTTTGTCTACGGTGACAACACGACCGATGAATCCAAAATCGGCGGTATGATCGGCATGAACGAGGCAACCGGCGAGGTCAAGCTGCTGGTCAACTGCGCTGCCGTGCGCCGCTTTACCCGCACAGACAACAACAAAAATGACGATGACACGACCCATAGAAACAACAAAAAAATTGCCTATGTGGGCGGTGTGATCGGCGTGCAGCAGAACACGGCCGATGACAAGTGGGTCATCAGCGAGTGTGTGAACCTTGGCACTGTGTTTGACAGCGGCTCCAACTATATCGGCGGCATCATTGCCTCTTGGCTGAAAAACGGCGGCACGATTGAAAAATCCTTCAACTTCGGCAGCCTTAACACCAATACCAACTGTGGCGGCGGTTCGGGCACGGTCGGCGGCATTGTGGGCTTTTTTGACCAGCCTACCCCCGGCGGCACGGCAAATATCCTCTCCTGCCAGAACCACGGCGATATTCTGTCCAGCGGAAATTGGGAGGGTGACAAAAAGCACGGCGCCAACGATGTTGCCGGTATCCTCGGCAAGGTGGTCATGGCGGACGGTACAAATGACTATCTGCGCATCAACATTGTCGATTGCGTGAACGGCGATGTTAAGATGCAGTGCGAGTCGCTGGCAGCCGGCATCATGGGCTGGCTGGGACCATTTGGTGACGGCGGGACAAAAATACCGGATAAGGTAGAGGTTTACATTGACCGCTGCCGTAACTACGCTACGGATGTTAAAATTTCACTTAAAACAAACGATACCAACTTGTTTGCAGGTATCTGCGGCAACCGTGGCAACGGCGATAGAACGAGTGCATCCACCACAGTGACGAATTGTTTTGCCCTGTATAAAAATACGGTTAGTACCAATAACGCACCCATTGCGATGAACCGTAGAAGTGAAAACATCGTGGCCTACGGCAACTACTTTATGGACGAAAACAGCTTTGAAGAAAAGAAGATAGCGGCACTGCTGAAGCTTACGGAAGGTCAACCAAGCAACAAGACAACTGTTAACAGTGGAAAAACATACGGTGAGCCTTGTGGTGACCACTATAAATATGGTACACGGCTGTATGCGGGTATTGATAACTCCATAGAGAGCGGAAACAGTTTCTTTGCAGCAGGTATGATGTTTGATCGGAATTTGAATACGGTTGATACTACAAAATGTTACATAAAACAGCCTGTAACCACTGAACAGCCTGCAACCACTGAACAAAAGCTGGCTACGATTTTCTATGATTCCAACAGCCAGTACACGGAGGATATCAACCAACAGAATCTTGCCACCATCCTGCTGTGGTACGGCGATACAGACAACAGTAAAGCCCCGAGTATGAAGGACATCACGGACGACTTGATCCAGAACTACTATACGCAAGTTCTGGACAAGCGCGGCCCCGGGACGGTCGCTGACTTGCAAGTTGCGCATAAAAAAGATAGCAGCGCTGTCTATGGCCGCTATGAGGTGACATGGACGGCCGCGGCCACAGAGGGCATTTTCCCGGATAACCAGATACAGAATGTAAGCCATTATCTGGTAACGCTGTATAAGGTTGACGGCGATAACGAGACGCCTTTGGAGAACTACCAAAACATAAAGGTCTACGGCACGCGCTATCTGTTTGACGCGGATGATGCGCTGGCGAAAGCTATTGGCAACAGCCAATTCCTTGTTGGTGTAAAGGCCGTGAACGGAACCACCCCGGGGGCAGAGGTAAAGTCTGACCCGCAGTACTTCGTGCGCCCCCTGCCTACCCCGAAGCTGGAGATCCGCCTGAAAAAACAGGCAAGCGGTGGACAGCCCTACGGCCAGTATCTTGTGCTGACAAACGCAAGCGATTATCAAAATGCGGGCAACTGGCAGGTAACCGCCTACCTGATGAACAAATCCGGTACGAAGATTACGCTGGATAAAAACAAAACCGAGGTATTGATAACAGACGGCCTTGGCTCGGCCACCCGCCTGCGCGCCACGGCAACCCCGGGAGATACTGCAACAGGTGCATGGATGGAGTCTGCCCGCTATGACGAGGAGATCGGTATTCCCAAGACATACTATAGCGGGGATAAAGGTAGCAACAGCGGCCTTGTCCACGGTAAGGCGTCTATAAGAGAGCCGGTCATAACCGGCAGCACGGCGGATAACCTGTCGATTACCGTGACCCTGCAATTTACCGCAGATACGATCCCTAACACCGTGCCGAACTACCGCGTTATGCTGGTGGGTAAATACAACGGTAATGAACAAATCAGCAATGCGGCAGAGGATACAACGGTAGCCAACCCACAGCCGCTGAAAGGCCAGTATGTGACGCTTGCTGCGCTGGAAAAGCCGGTCTACAGCAGCGGCACGAAATTTACGCTGGAGAACCTGCCCGCCGTGGTCTTTGACGGCAGCTACACCGACCTGAAGGTCATCTCTGTGCCTATTGATGCCGGCTACCCGCAGGTCGTGACCCGCTGGGAAATCACCGCAGATGAAGCCTTGGAGGCTATTGAAAAGAGTAACAATAACCCCGTCAGCTGGAACAACGGCATCGAGATCGTGCGCGGTGCGGACGGCAAATTCAGCTATTACCACCTGACCCCGCTGCAGTTCTTTGCAACCGGTGACCAGTGGTATAACATGGCTGAAAAGCAGATCCGCAAGGATGACCTCAACCTCACGCTTCTGAAAGCCCCCAAGGTAAGCAGCGAAACCACGAGCAATGTGGACGGAAACAACAAGCTGAACTATACCTTTACATGGACGCAGTACGATGCGGACGGCAACACGCCAGATACAACAGAACATGCCTACGATGTCACCCTGTACGGCCTGCTGACCCAAAAGGACGGCGAAACCACCGCAATCGCGGACAAGGAAAAAATCGAACTGAAGGACGGCGTGTCGCTGGCGGATAAAACCACATTTGACGCCGAAACCGGCACCTATACCCTGACCCTCTGCGTGGACGATGACCTTGCAAGCGGCAGCTGGCGCTATGATAAGGTGCGGCTGCATGTCACCCGCAAGCCGGGCGATGGGGACACCAATGCAATCGGTCTGGCGGGCGAGGCAGATTGTGCTGTTAAGCAGCGTCTGTCTGCGGTAGGTCAGGTCAACAGCATCATGCGCACCAACGACAACAGAGCCAATGCACTGAACTACGACATCACCTGGCCTGCAAGCGCGGACGCCAAAGACGATGCCACGGTGACATATACCCTGTACGCGGAAAAGCAAGACGGCGAAAAGTGGACGGCGCTTGCCAACTGGCCGGACATCACGAAAAACAGCTGCACCGTTGACCTTGAGAAGTATCAGGGGGCAACCCTGCGGTTCTATGTCGTAGCAAATGCGGTTGACGGCAAGAAGTATTGCAGCCCGAACGGTGAGTACAGCAACCCGCTGGTTGTCGAAACGCGCCTTGCTGCGCCCGAAGTGACCGCAGCCGCGCTAAGCTACCAGACGCCGAGCCAGACCCAGTTCCTGACCGAGGAGAAGCTGACGCTGACGGTTCAAGACGCCAGCAGCGGCAGCTACTACTACATGGGCTATCTCTTTAAAGATGCCGCGGATTACAAGCAAATTGCTGATCTGGCGAACAGCTATCAGCATGCGCAGACGCCCGATGCAAAGGCCGCTAGTCTGGCAACCCTGACGGACGCGCTGAATGATATGCTGGCCGACACGGCCGACCCCGGCCGCGTGCTGCGCCTGCTGCCGGAAGGCCGGATGGACGGCGGTGCGCAGGCAGAAACAACAGAGAACGGCGCAGCGTTTGCGCTTGGCGATGAAAGCTTTACCATGAAGCCGGAGTATGCCGGTTACTGGCTGCTGCCCGCCCTGCGCAGCATGTCCACCGACGGCACAACCGCCAGCTCCAACTGGTACTACTATGTTGCAGACAGCGCGCAGGCAACCCCCACCCAGATGCAGCTGCCCAAGATTAAGCTGGATGCACCTGCGGCTGTGATCGGCAATGTGGAACGCGAGGAAACGGTCGGTCTGTATGATAATCCGGAATGTAGCGGCGCAGCGCTGGCAACCAAGACGCTGCAGTTGTCCCGCCGCACAGTAGAATGGCCGCTGGGCAATCTGTATGACGATAAGGACGCAGATACGGTGCGCAGCCTGACCAATGTCTATCAGTTTACGGTGATGCCGGTTTCTGCAAGCGAAGTACCCTACACGGTAAAGGTCTGGGTGAATGACCATGAGTATACGGACGATGCCAGCAAGGTTCACCAGATCGGCGAGATAGTCAAGGTAGAAAAGACCGTCACGCTGACCGATGGGGACGGCAAACAGCAAACACTGACAAAGGAAATCGCGCCTGCTGTGGACGAAGCAGCGCAGCGTGTCTGGTATGATTTGAGCCTGCTGCCGACCATTGAAAGGAACGAAGATGGATGGCAGTGGAGCGAATGGAAGCAACAGACAACGTGCATCACAGGTACTAAGGTAGAGGATACCACAAAGGCGTACTACGCAGCCGATGTATACCCGATGCTGGAGGGTGTGAAGAACAGCGCGAATGAAGTGATGCTCCGTGTAACACTGCCTGACCTGTTCAAGGTTTATATGGATACGCAGGATACTCTGCAAAAAATCACCGCCACACTGACCGTGCAGGCCCGGCCGTATGAGGATACAGCCGGAAAGACGGACGGAAAGACGGCAGAATCCGAGCCGAGTGCTGTCGTGCTGAACGATACAGGCACGGCATCCCAGACGGCAGAGGAAGCACCGTACAGTGAGGACAGCGAGGCAGAGGATACGGCGTCAGTGCAGGCGTGGCGAAGCCCGGCCCGCGCGGTCACGGAATTGCACCCAACGAACCAGACCCCGGAGACCGCAGCTGATGCGGAAACCATACAACCGCCTGCGGCCTGACGGCTGCAGCAGAAAGGAGGTGGCATTATGTGCCGGAAAGTGCGCAGCATCCTGCAGGGAAAGCAGGGCTTGTCTATGATACTGGTTCTCTGCATGGGGGCACTGTTTGCGGCGCTGTCTGCAGCGCTGGTCTATGCGGCTTCTGTGCTGACGGCCAATGCCAACCGCCAGCTGTTGGAGCAAGAGGTGTATCAGCTTGCCACCAGCTTCTCAGATATACTGGGGGAACAGCTGAACGACAGTGGCAGCGAATTTGCTACATTTATCAATAACACCTACATGCGGTCAGAGTATTACGGCAAAAATCCCTTTGAGGAGGAAACGGAGGCCAAAACCTTTGAGGCTGCCTTGAGCGGGGATGGCAGTGACGGCGCAGATACAATAAAAATCACGCTGCGCCGCCGCCCCGGCGAGGAAGCAGAAAAGCTGAACCTGAACGGCAGTATAGGGCAGTCCGTGGACACCAGTGATAAAAGCTGGCAGCAGCTTTTGAATAGCTGGCAGGATGAAAACTATAAGCTGGTTGACCTGCAGCTGGATGTGACTGTTACCGTAGAAAAAGGCGGGGAAAGCTTTGCCTATACCGTGACCTATGACCGCGCGGTGCATTATGCTGTCAGCTATTATACGCTGGATAATGATACGGCACAGTATAAATGGGACGAACATAATGCATTTCACGCTGTTAATGGCGGCTCAACGGTTACAATCAATAATGAAGCATCCCTAAAAATCGTCCCGCACTTTGACACAGCTGATCCAAAGTCCATCACCTACACACGCGGCGTTAAGCAGAAAACCACCGCACAGGAGTGACCGCCATGAAAAAAATACTGAAAAATCAGCGCGGAGAAACCATTGTGGAAGTGCTGGTGTCGTTTATGCTGCTGCTTATGTTTACCGCCATGTTTGTGGTATCGCTGCGGTATGCCCGGGCTATGTCCCAAAAGGCGGAGACGCTGCGGGAAACGGCATATCAATTATGCGCCGGGCTGTACCCGATACCGAAAACGCAGGGCGAAGCGCAGCAACCGGGAAATGAGTGGCAGCCTGTGGCCGGTAAGGAAAATATGACCTTTCAGTTTAAGTCAGGAGAGGCAATAGTATTTTCCGTATCCGGGATCAAACTGGATGGTATGAAGGTTGAGGCGAAGGTTACTGCAGCGGAGGGCGGCGAGGAGAACACGAAAACGGAAGCCTACACCTTCCACCGTTACAGCAAGGGCCAGTCAAATACCAGCGGGGGACAGGGAACACCATGATGCGAGTGCTGAAAAACAAAAGGGGGACAACGCTGGTCGAGCTTGTTGTCTGCATGGTGCTGCTGTCGCTGTTTACGCTTGCGGCTGTCACGCTGATACAGCCCAGCGCGCAGGCGTATATGCAGGTGCAGCAGCAGACCCGCGCCCAGAATCTGGCTGATGCGCTGATCGAGACCATCCGCGGCGAGCTGCTGAACGCTAACGGGTATATCCGCTTTACGGACGGCGCAACAGACGGTGATTTGGACAAGGTGTTTGGCACAAAAGCCGGTGTCAGCAGCGGTACGGCATTGGAGTTCAGCGTCTACCCCAATCATATCGAGCTGATCGACAAGGATAAGGTCCCGGCGCTGACAAAGGCGGACGGAACGCCGCTGCTGAGCCAAGAGACCGCGAACGAGCTGGACGGTTACCTGCACATGCGGTTCTATCTGCAGGAGAAAGACACCTATAAGCCCCAGCATGAAGTGACATTAGATGGAAAAAAACTGCCTAATGTTGCCTACGCCTACACGACAGCCTACCCCAAGGACGCCTACATGGGGATGTTTATCAGTGACCTGCAGTTTTACGCCCGCAGCTATACCAAGGCCGAGGGGGAAAAATACGCCCATGTCACGGCGCTGACCGTTGTGCTGACCGTGGCCCAGAAGGACGCGCAGGGCAAGACTGTGCCGCTGTGTACCCAAAAGGCGATCGTGCCGCTGCCGGGCGCACCGGTGTATATCGAGGAACCCGGCGACTGGGACGGCAGCAACCCGGCGGTGTCGTGAAGCACCGCCCAAGCAAGAACATCCCGTGTTATACTGGACAAACCTCTTGATTTTTGTTATACTATAAAACGATATGAGGAGGGTGGGGCGCTGTGCCCCGTTGTATAGAGCAGAGAGGAATACCACATGGCAACAGTCGAAATCAGAATGTTGGGCGATTTTGAGATCCGCGTAAACGGCAGGCCGGTGCTGGCCCAGCTGGCACAGTCCCGCAAGGCAACGGCGCTGGTGCAGTACCTTGTGCTGCAGCGCGGGGAGCGGGTGTCCCACAAGACCATCACCGATACGCTGTGGGCGGGCGAGCGCTCGACCAACCCGGATATGGCGCTGCGCGCGATTTTGCACCGCTTCCGCAATATGATCGAGGCCGAGGGCCTGACCGAGCTGCAGGGCTGCATCCAGACCAGCCGCGGCAGCTACCAGTGGAACCCCGCGCTGGATTGCAGCGTGGATGTGTTTGAGGTCAGCGACCTGTCCGAGAAGGCCCGCTGCGAGGCTGACCCCGAGAGCCGCGGCCGCCTGTATGAGGAGATCGTCAACCTGTACAAGGGCCGTCTGCTGCCCCAGTTTGCCACCGAGCCATGGGTCGAGAGCGTCAGCGTCCGGCTGCACGGGCAGTACCGCACGGCCATTCTGGGCCTGTTGGAGCTTTGCAAAAAGTGGGGCGAAAGCGGCCGCATTATATCGCTGTGTGCCCACGCGCTTGAGCTGGACCCCTACGAGGAGCGCCTTTATCTGGAAAAGATCGTCGCGCTGGAGACGCTGGGCCGCCACGAGGAGGCGGAGGATCTGGCACGCCGCGGCAGCGCCATGGGCTGCCTGCATCATGCCATTGAGCCGGGCCGCGCAGGCTCTGCCTACCGCCAGATGCGCCAGGCAGACCGCAATATGGAGAGTGAGGTCTCCAAGCTGATCTCTGCCCTGCCGGATACCGACAACACGGGGGCCTGTATCTGCGACTTTGAGACGTTCAAGGAAATTTACCGCGTACAGCGCGGCGTGCAGGTCCGCTACGGTCTGCAGGTATTCCTGGCGATCCTGACCGTGGCTCCCAGCCAGAACACCGATGCTGCCGAGACCGCTCTGATGGTGGAGCAGCTGGGCGATCTGATCCACATGAATCTGCGCCAGTGCGATGTGGCCGCCCGCTACACCGATATGCAGTATGTTGTTATGCTGAGCGGCAGCACCGCCGAGAGCGGCACCGGCCCGATGGAGCGCATCAAGGCCGCGTTCTACCGCATCCCTGCCCATGGCCGCTACCTGTTGAGCTATAGCCTCTATGTTCCCGAGGCCAAGGCCGACAGCGGGCGCGCCCGCCGCCGCAAAAAGACGGCGAAGAAGGAAAAATAAGTGAGCCGTTAAGCCGTACAGTGAAAGCTGTGCGGCTTTTTTGCTGCACGGACCGGCAAAGAAACGCTTGGTGGGGGCGGGCGTTGCCCGCCCGTGCCCGTTTGCCCTGTGATAAATTTTCCCGAAAAGACGATGCTGCGCCAAGTTGGCGGGCGAGCAATGCTCGCCCCTACACTCGCTGTATGTCGAGGAACGATTTTTTACACTTTCCACAAT
>ERZ835980.4119-NODE-4119-length-10383-cov-2.616673_pt1 | contig 10383 bp, 10 predicted proteins | sample MGYA00519943_ERZ835980 | MGnify/ENA primary metagenome ERZ835980 (study PRJEB31850, sample SAMEA3708791) | human gut metagenome | biome: human gut; feature: human-associated habitat; material: faeces | place: China | collected 2014 ... | reverse complement strand
TGAGTGATGGTTCTCATAATTATGTCGGTGATACAATGAACCTGGAAGGTATAATTTCTAAGGAGTCGGGTACTCCTTTGGCAAAGAGTACTCCGTCTCCTCAGGGGGTTGGTATATTGACCTGGAACAGTTATGTCAGCACTCGGTTGGGTATTGCCAGTTTTTTTTATATCTCTGAAGCAATAATGAGAATGATTCTTGTCCGAAAACGTCTCCAGTCAAAGGGTTTTCACCATTGCCTTGAGCATTGTCGTTGTGCGCTTAGCCAGAAGAGTTTTCCGTACATTTCCCTGAAAGATAAATTAATTATTGGGCAGAAGTTGAGCCAGAGTATTAAAATTGCGGCACCGTTTATCCCGGGCAAGGTTAAATGCCTTGAGTTTTCACTTGTTTTGTTCGACATGTTAGTGTCAAGAAAAATCAGTCCCACATTATTTATTGGATTCCAGCGCTATGATTTTCTTTCTCATGCATGGCTGGAAATTGATAATGAAGTGGTTGCAGACCAAGATAACCTGAAAACAAAACTTACACCAATAATTAGAGTGGGATAATGAAAATAAAAAATGTCATTTGTGAATTAAAATCAGGGGCAAGTGCTTACTCTTCGGCCTACAAGCTCATACGCTCACTGTATCCCGCATTCACATTTTCTTTTATCGGTGTGTCCATTCTCTTTATTCTGGCTTCGGTTCTTGGTGCATTACTTCCTTATCTGCTCAAAAAGACAGCGGAGGCGTATACTTTCTCTGAAGGGATATTATCTGCATTTTTCCTGATCACAATGACCTACGCCGTCAGCTGGACAGTGACCGAAGTACTGAAGAATATCAGAGGCATTTTTTCTGCGGGAATTCTGGCACAAGCAGATGCAGCACTAACCAGTAACACGATGGAGATTTTACTTTCTATTAGTTTCCGGAAACAAAAGGAATTTGAGCCGGCGGTCCTGGCTGCAAATATTGATCGTGGCGCGCAATCATTCAGTGCGCTGACATTATCTGTTTTCTGGACACTACTCCCAATTACTGTAGAAATCAGTATGGCTGTTTATTTTCTTTATCAGAGTCTGGGTTTTACTTATTCACTTATTTTCTCAATTTCTATTATAGGTATGATTTTTCTTGCCTTCAGCATAGCGATCTTTAGTCGTCATATCCATACCGATATAATGAATACTCAGAATGGGGTGTATTCTTATACGATTGAGCGACTTGCCATGCCGTTGGATATCCGAATTAATTCAGCTCATGCAAAAGAAAGAGTTCTTCGCCAGGAAATTCTTAATCAGTATGTTAATACAATTAAGCTGACCAATAAAAAAATGGGCTTTTTACTGTCACTACAGGCAGTAGCTGTAGGCGTATTGCTTGCTATATCCGTACTGGTTCTGGTTTTTTTTAAAAAAGCGTCTCATATTGGAACTGGTGACTTTATTATGATTGTGGGCTATATTAGCATGCTAACATTTCAGTTGCGCACAATAGCCGGAGCCAGCATTGACATTCAACGCCAGATTGTGTACCTGAAAATTCTTCTGGAATATAACAGTATGCATCCCGAAGGGGTTATCCCTGATACAGTAAGCTCCCGCAGCACTGAGCGTATTTTTGATGTGCGTAATCTTGGAGCTTTTGCTGACGGCAGACTCCTCTTTAATAATGTGAGCTTCAGGATCCATGAAGGTGAAATGTTTGCACTTTCTGCGCCTTCAGGTTTTGGTAAATCCACAATTCTGCAATATTTACTCGGTCTTGATACCCCAACTGAGGGCGATATTTATTTCCGAGGATACCGGATTAACACAGAGTTGAGTGCGTCTATCCTGGAGGACGTTGCTGTTGTGCCTCAAAAAGCCGTTCTGGTGCAGGGAACTATTCGTGATAATATTCTGTATGGAACCGATGACATTCTTCCCGATGATGAACTGTTTTGCATCCTGAATTCATTGGGGTTAATTAAAGAGGACTGCGGAGAACATTTCCTTGCTTTCCTAGACCGGGATATTAATCCTCTGGGTAGTGGTTTGAGTGGTGGAGAGATCCAGCGATTATGCATAGCCCGCGCCCTAGCCCGTAAGAAAAAGATTATCGTACTTGATGAACCCACGGCCTCTATTGGCGAAGAACTCGCGATAAAGATCATTACCTATATCCGGCAGCATTGCCCTACCGTTATTATTACAACTCATAATCCACGAATTCTGGAGCTCGCCGATCATTTTTTTGATGGTATGTCAAAGTCTTGCGTCATTGCTGGAGAAGGCAGAGACCAATAAACCACACACGTTAATTCATTTATATCTAATCGGGGTTGTACGCCGGAAACGCCGAAATTTCCGATACAGCGAATTTGTTGATTTTTGAAGCATGTTTGGCAGGTTTTGACGTGTACGTTTATGGTGCAGTAAGTGAGAATTTATTCGTACCAGCCATATGATACGTTACGGGCAGTGATTTTTCGCGCTAGACAGCTATTTCTTTGCTGTCCGGTTAACTGTGGTCTTACGTACAGGTTGCCGAGCATAAAATTTGTGCCTCCCGGAAATTTCGGCGTTTCCGGCGTACAACCCCAAATAAATTCAATTAATTACCTAAACAAGGTGAGACTTTTAGAGGAAATGAGCGCGGAACCCCTCTTTCCACTGGTGGCGCAGGAAAGTTAACCGGCTGCCACCATGGGATGATGTGTAAACCGTGCAGGCATGTTTTTACGGGATGATGCTTTCATTTGGATATAGAGAATTATTGTACGTTCAGCACAACAAACTTAATACTAATGTATGCATACATTAGCATTAACTACACATTTAAGACATTAACCATTAATAATGTGTATTATTACACAATATTACCCATCAGGAAGCACGTCGTCAGTATTAGAAAAAAATTACAAACGCTCGCCGCAGGCCCAGCGACCGAACGTTAGTGAGCGAGGAAGCGGAAGAGTGTCAGGTCTGAATTGAGCACATACGCCAGAAATTATATAGTAAAAAGATATATGATTTTTACATTGCTCAGTAGATTGTAAAATGCTGCTGATTGGATATCTATATCTAATTTAGAATAATGGCTTTAAGATGGTCAGAAACCATCTTCCAGTTATATTCTCCTGTTGCAGCATTCAAAGCGATAATTTGCATTTCATCAAACGAAATACGTGAACTAATAATATGTACACCATTCCGTTTTAAAAAAACCTGTGCAACAAACAAGGCTGTTCGCTTATTTGCATCGTTGAAAATGTGACCACGAGCAATAGCAACTAAATACACGGCAGCCAGATCCATAATATCTGTCACACCTTCATAATGATACATGTTCAAAACACGATGAATGATCGCGTCAGCGCGACCGGGTTCTGGCATACCCGCCACGCCACCATCACGCGAAATCAAGCGGTCATGAAACTCAATCACTTCCTGTGAACTAACGAATTTCATCGCTTAGAAAGCTCCGTATAGGCCGTCCCATGATCTCAGCAAACTCAGCATCAAGAGCCGCTTTACGGTATCGTTCAAAAGCGTCTTTATCAACTAGTACAGCCGCGCCACCTTTACGGCGCTGAATCTCAACAGGCTGATTTTCATCAACCGCCAGCTCGAGCAACGAGGCCAGGTTATCGCGAGCATGGCTATAGTTACATGTAAACATAGTGCTTCCTCTTTGAGTTGTACAATTAAATTGTACAACAGTTCTGTTCAATATGAAATCACCGTAGTAAGGGGGGCGTGCCCATTTCCTCTAAAAGTCTCACCTTTATTATGTAATTAATTGAGTTTATTTAGAAAATGTTGCAATTTTAGCATCATTTTTTATTGTTCTTTTTAACCTGAAGTAGGGGGCCGCTTGGAATTCGGAAATTTTCCCACGCTAAGTGTCAACGCCACGATGTTTGACCGTTATTTGCCATTTTCATGCCCGCTAAGATACTTTCGTTACTGATGCTGTCCGCTTTTCACCATTTCATCATCACTGATTGGCGTTGTGTTTTTGGTCAGCACTCCAGCTTTACGTTTCTCTTTTAACCGGTAACTCTCTCCTTTGATATTCAGCGTGGTTGAGTGATGTAGCAACCGATCCAGTATCGCTGTTGCCAGCACGTGATCTCCGAACATTTCTCCCCAGTCTGCGAACCCTTTGTTTGACGTCAGTATGATGCTCGCTTTTTCATATCGACGGTTCAGTAGCCGGAAGAACAGGCTGGCTTCCTCTCTGTTCATCGGCAGATAGCCTATTTCATCCAGGATCAACACCCGGGCATAACTCAGTTGCTGCAGCTGACGCTCCAGCCGGTTTTCCTGTTTCGCTTTCATCAGTGTCGCGATCAGTCTGTCCAGTGGCATAAACAGTACCCGATGTCCCGCATCCACCGCTTTCACGCCAAGAGCTATGGCCAGATGAGTTTTTCCGACACCAGGAGGTCCCAGCAGGATCACGTTTTCGCTGCGCTCCACGAACGTCAGACCAGCCAGTTCCCGGACAACCTTACGGTCGATGCCCGGCTGGAAGGTAAAGTCGAACTGCTCCAGCGTTTTGACCCACGGCAGACGAGCCTGCTTCAGCCTGGACTCCATACCGCGCTGATGCCTGCCGTTCCATTCCTGCTGTAGCGCCATGCACAGGAACTCCCGGTAGTTCAGCTCTTTTTTAGCTGCCTGTTCCAGCAGGCTTTCAACGTGATAACTCAGATGCTCCATTTTCAGGCGACTCAGCAGGACTTCCAGCTCATGCATCACAACAGCTCCTCATAGGCACTCAGTGGTCGATGTTCCACCTGACTGACCTGCTGCCAGAGCGGGGCGTGATGCTCCGGCACTGTCTGCCAGCCAGACGATGCCGAACAGAGGCGATGTGAGGCCACCAGTTTCTCATTACTGTAGATCCGCAACTCGTCATCCAGCGATATTCGTATCGATACCGGCTGACCACACAGCGCTTCGGGAACGCTGTAACGATTACCACCAACCTCGATATAGCTGTCCCAGGACACATGGCGGATGTCGAATTAACTGGTATCGAAGTCCGTATCCGGTAACGGCTGCAGATGTTCCTGCTCCAGCGCGAAGCGCTGTTCCGGCGTTTCTTTGAACTGGCGAAGTTCCCGTTTGTCAGCCACATCGGCTATCCATTGCTCCAGTTGTTGATTAACATGAGTGAAGCTGTCGAACCTGCGGTACCGAACGAAGAAGTTCTCCTTGAGGTATTTCACCATCCGCTCAACCTTACCTTTTGTTCTGGCCCTGCGTGGACGGCATGCCCGTGGCAGGAAGTTATAGTGGTCGGCCAGCAACAGGAATCCGGAGTTGAACACGACTTTCCCGTTGTTATTCTTCAGCACCGCAGCCTTCTGGTTATCAACCAGCACCGTTTTCACACAACCACCGAAGTAGCGGAAGGCGCGAACCAGTGATTCGTAGGTATGCTCAGCATCCTGTTTTGGTGCGGCGAAGACATGGAAGCGGCGGGAGAACCCCAGCGTATTAACCGCAAAGTTAACTTTGCACCGTTGCCCGGCAACCTCCACCTCAACTTCGCCCCAGTCGTGCTGGAGCTGGTATCCAGGCTGAGTTTCGAAGCGAACTGTTCTTTTTGACGGACGCATTTTACGTTTGGGCTGGATGTAGTAACGCAGCATGGAACGTCCGCCCGTATAACCCATTGCCTTAATCTCCGCAAAGATAACCTCACTATTCCAGACATTCTCTGCCAGGCGCATGTCGATGTAATCCATAAACGGTTTCAGCTTAACCATTTTGTGGCGGGTCTTTCTGGCTGGCGGTTCAGGGTATTTGAGGTAGCGTCTGACCGTCCGTTCAGAGCAACCAATCTGAGTCGCAATATCGACAATGTACGCGCCCTGCTGGCGCATTTGCTTTATCATGTAAAAGTCCTCTCTGCTCAGCATGTTGATGTCCTTTCTGGTGTGAGAACCTTAAGGAAACAACATGTTGGGTGGAGCGGACAATCCAAATGGTGAATTACCGTCTTATATCACTGGCGCTGACACGGCGTAGAACCCCGAGAAAACGAGAGCATGAAAACCCCCAGGACAGTCACTGAATGGGGGACCAGCAGCGGTAAAATAACCGACATAATTTCATAATGATGCCTCCGTTAGTTATGAAGGTTTGCGGGCTGACTATACTGTTGGTGCCTGAGCAGAACTGAAGGATTGAGCGTGTTTCTGATGGAGAGTTCCACAGGTATCCACGAGATTGATTATGCCACCAGAAACACGCTCGGATGCGTTTTAACGTTACTTTTACTGGCAGGCAAGGTTTCTTTGTTTTATTTGTATTCTGACTCTCAGAATGACTCTGTTCGCTCCATAAATATTAAAATTATCAGGTAGAAGAACTCTCTTTTGTACAACTTAACTGTGTCTTTATGGAAATGTTGTAAAGGTTCTTTTCTTTAGCTGTATCGTATTTAAATATACTTTTCTGTAAGTGGAATCTTTGCATAAGATAATAAAAAACAGCAAATTATATTAATGGTTATGATATCCTGGGAACACCTGATTAACTAATAAGTTATTTTAATAAAAACATCTGCACTGGCAAATAATTGTACCCCCTTCAATAGGAATATTCTTATTTAATGGCCTTGTTTATATTCTAAAAATAAAACTGAGAAACTCATCATATATTTGGTAAGAAAACGCACCGGTGAACACTATCATGAGGCTATACTGCACTTCCTCAAATTGGGATATTATGATGCATTGATTCATGAAAAAGAGTATACGCAATTACAACGCATTATGGATTGTCTGGTTATTATGGGTTACAGCTATATTATATTTTATGCTAGGCAGTCATCGTGATGGTTTTCCCAATGATGTTATTGTTATACATATAATATATCTGCTATCATTAATAATGATTGTGTTTTTCATAATAAAAAAGGTTTATGCAATTACTATGTTTAAAAGTAAGAAAAAGCCAGTATCAACACCACAAAGTTCTTCACAGAATTTAACTGAAGTTGAACACTCTCCGGAGTTACCTTCTTTATCCGGGACGCTTTGTACCACAAACTTACCAGGATCACTAAAGGAAATGAAAGATTGTTTTATTTCGAATAACACTTCATTTAACGGAACTTTCAAATGCGGTGGTAATATAATTATTGAGGGGCATGTTGAGGGCGATGTTATTTGTGATAATCTTGTTAAAATTGAGAGTGGGGGGTACATCAGAGGGGAGGTTCGTGGTCAGCAAGTGCTGATCAATGGAAAAGTCGAAGGCAAATGTTATGCTGCTAGATTGTCTGTCTTGTCTAAAGGCATTATGTATGGAGATATTTTTTCTGACGAAATTTCAATTGAAAAAGGGGGGAGTTTTATCGGGTGTTCACAATTAATGGATCCGTCATCAACAAAAATAGAACATGCAATTGAGGAGAACGATACTGATAGCGAGTTATTTATAACTGATATTCAGTCAACGCTTATACCTGAAGATAACTCGATAAAGTAAACATCGGCTTCATAAATTATCGGTATTCATTCGATAGTTTATAGGAGGAAAATACAGGGTTTATATCCCTGTATCTATTCTTATCTGAATTGTCAGTGTTGCCATATCAAATACGGATATAATAAACAGGAACTTACGAAAACAATAACTGATATGACTTCACGGCTATTTCTGAAAGCTAATATCAGGAGTCTTAGTCAAATGAATTTATACTTAAGATTAAAACAGGTGGATTTATCATTAGGTAAATGGATTGATGGAAAAGACAAGATTAGTCAATTAATAATACTTAACACGATGAGGATCCTGTTATTTACTGTTTGCATTTATATCATTGGGTTCGTTGATTTTAATTTCTACCATATAGCTGAAAATATTATATCTAATATATACAGAATAGATATTTACATTGTTCATGGCATAATGATAATGCCACTATTAGCTATATCTGCATTCTTCATGTTTAGTGTTTCATTTATATTCTATTATTTATTAAAGAGATGTTTTATGTTGTGCTATCCAAAAAAATAATCTGTCAGCAGGCCGCAATAGTTTCTGTCGTATTTGAAACTTGATGGTATGCCTGCGATCAATGCCAACCCCTGCCAGTTTTTTCGGCACAGGAGCTACCCGGTGAAATGCAATAGCACTCAGCTTACGTGAGAGCTATTGCATATAACATTATTTAAAATGAATAGCGTACTTTTAAGTTCAGCTCATTATCGATATTGTATTTACCGCCAAATGAACGCTCATAGTCGATGCCAACACGGGTGTTTTTGCCAAGCTCAAATGCAAGGCGAGCTCCAACAAGTACTCGGCTGTCATGCCCGAATTTGACGGTTGTCTCGTTATAAGCATCACTGAGAATAGTTTGATTATCATTCAATATATCAAACTGGTAACTTGTGTCTATCTTTGCTACTATTGACCAGTCCTTACCAGTGAGTTTTCTGGCAAAATCAACACCAGTACGACCGACAAGTACATTATAATCCTTGTTATCAATAACGGTTTGATTAGCCAGATTTTGTTTACTACCTCCAATCCGTCCATAAGTAAGTTCAAACTGAGACTCAATAAACATTTCATTACTCAGTCCCCAGCGATATCCTATTTCAGCGTCTGCATAATATGAATTTGTGCTGAAGTTCTCTTTGTCTCTTGGACTTAAATAGCTATAAACGTTTGTTGAATGGATGTATTTAGCGATAAAATCAGTATAAAAACCGTTATCAAAGAAGATGGACGTATACCCACCCAGACCATAGCTTTTAGTATCGCCATATGAAGTGGCACACTGAATTTGGCCACCTGAACAGAGGTGATATGCTCACCTCAGAACAACACAGGTGCTCCAATGAAAAAAAGAAATTTCAGCGCAGAGTTTAAACGCGAATCCGCTCAACTGGTTGTTGACCAGAACTACACGGTGGCAGATGCCGCCAAAGCTATGGATATCGGCCTTTCCACAATGACAAGATGGGTCAAACAACTGCGTGATGAGCGTCAGGGCAAAACACCAAAAGCCTCTCCGATAACACCAGAACAAATCGAAATACGTGAGCTGAGGAAAAAGCTACAACGCATTGAAATGGAGAATGAAATATTAATTCAATTGGTCAACGCAACAGTTATGTGAAAACATGGGGTTGCGGAGGTTTTTTGAATGAGACGAACATTTACAGCAGAGGAAAAAGCCTCTGTTTTTGAACTATGGAAGAACGGAACAGGCTTCAGTGAAATAGCGAATATCCTGGGTTCAAAACCCGGAACGATCTTCACTATGTTAAGGGATACTGGCGGCATAAAACCCCATGAGCGTAAGCGGGCTGTAGCTCACCTGACACTGTCTGAGCGCGAGGAGATACGAGCTGGTTTGTCAGCCAACATAAGCATTCGTGCGATAGCTACTGCGCTGAATCGCAGTCCTTCGACGATCTCACGTGAAGTTCAGCGTAATCGGGGCAGACGCTATTACAAAGCTGTTGATGCTAATAACCGAGCCAACAGAATGGCGAAAAGGCCAAAACCGTGCTTACTGGATCAAAATTTACCATTGCGAAAGCTTGTTCTGGAAAAGCTGGAGATGAAATGGTCTCCAGAGCAAATATCAGGATGGTTAAGGCGAACAAAACCACGTCAAAAAACGCTGCGAATATCACCTGAGACAATTTATAAAACGCTGTACTTTCGTAGCCGTGAAGCGCTACACCACCTGAATATACAGCATCTGCGACGGTCGCATAGCCTTCGCCATGGCAGGCGTCATACCCGCAAAGGCGAAAGAGGTACGATTAACATAGTGAACGGAACACCAATTCACCGAGTAGGCAGCCTGGCGGCTGCGGCTTGTCATGGCCTGAAATTACCGTTATAAAAACAGACAATATCATTGTCTTTCAGGTAGTTATATGTCCCGTTCAGCTAAACCCCGTAAACGAAAACCTGCCCCTCAAAGAAGCAAACTTCCCCGCTATGTCGTGAAGCTTCACGACGATGACTTCTTTGACGAAGAAGACGCAGAAGCTCTGCGCTTTGATAATTTTGACGATGCCGTTGAGTGCTGCGCAGACCTGAATATTCCCTTCTTTGTGGATGCCGGAAACAAAAAGCTGGTCTTCTGGTTTGTACGTGTTGATGACGAAGGGTATCCTGAAATAGCCCGCTGCACGGAGCGGGAGTTTGCGACCATTCTTGCCGGTATCAGCGCCGGCGGCATGTACTGCCCGGAGTGTGGCACGGTTCACTGGCCGGACGGAGTCGCCCCGCCCTTTTGATGCTTCCCCGTTTTGCCGATATCTTTCAGCAGGGAAACCGCTGGCTTAACTGGCTGGAGAAGCAGCCGGAAGGGGCAGTACGTCCGGTGGTGACTGAGTCGGTGACCAAAATCATGGCGT
>ERZ835980.4114-NODE-4114-length-10395-cov-3.148743_pt1 | contig 10395 bp, 10 predicted proteins | sample MGYA00519943_ERZ835980 | MGnify/ENA primary metagenome ERZ835980 (study PRJEB31850, sample SAMEA3708791) | human gut metagenome | biome: human gut; feature: human-associated habitat; material: faeces | place: China | collected 2014 ... | reverse complement strand
GACGATCATCTACAACGGCCGTAAGTTCAAGAGCTACCGCGGCATGGGCTCGATCGACGCCATGAAGGCGGGTTCCGCCGACCGCTATTTCCAGAAGGGCTGCGAGGGCAATATCAACAAGCTCGTTCCCGAAGGGATCGTGGCGCGCGTGCCGTTCAAGGGTTCGCTCAGCGAAACGGTCTACCAGCTCGTCGGCGGCATCCGCGCCGGCATGGGATACTGCGGCGCGGCGGACATCGAGACGCTCAAACAGGCACGGTTCATCCGCATTACCGCCAACGGCGTGACCGAAAACCACCCGCACGACGTGACGATCACCAGCGAGGCGCCCAATTACAGCAGCGAACACTGATCGCCCCGTCGATCCGAAACCTACGATACTCAGACGCTATGCAGGAAAAAATCCTAATCATCGATTTCGGTTCGCAGTACACGCAGCTCATCGCCCGCCGTGTACGCGAGCTGAACGTCTACTGCGAAATCCACCCCTTCAACAAAATTCCGGCGATAGACGCGTCGGTGCGGGGCGTGATTCTTTCGGGCAGTCCCTTCTCCGTGCGGGACGCACAGGCCCCGACTCCCGACCTTTCGGCCATCAAGGGCAAACTGCCGCTGCTGGGCGTCTGCTACGGCGCGCAGTTCCTCGCCTCGGCTTTCGGCGGCGAGGTGCAGCCCGCGCCCAGCCGCGAATACGGCCGTGCGATGCTCACCGTGGGCGACGCCTCGGATGCGCTGATGCGCGGCCTTCCGGCCCGCACGCAGGTGTGGATGTCGCACGGCGACACCATTACGCGCGTGCCCGACAACTATGAACTGATCGCCAGCACCGAGGACGTGCGCGTCGCCGCCTTCCACGTCGGGGGCGAGCAGACGTGGGGCATCCAGTTCCACCCCGAAGTGTACCATTCGACCGACGGCACGCAGCTGCTCAAAAACTTCGTCGTGGACATCTGCGGCTGCGGGCAGTCGTGGACCTCGGAGGGTTTCGTGGAGGCTACCGTGCGCGAACTGCGCGAGAAGCTGGGCGACGACAAGGTCGTGCTGGCGCTTTCGGGCGGCGTGGATTCGTCGGTGGCGGCCGTGCTGCTGCACAAGGCCATCGGCAAGAACCTCTACTGCGTCTTCGTCGACTCGGGCCTGCTGCGCAAGAACGAGTTCGGGGAGGTGCTGGAGTCCTATAAGCACATGGGGCTGAACGTCAAGGGCGTGAATGCCTCGGCCAAGTTCCTGGGCGATCTGGCGGGCGTTACGGACCCCGAGCGGAAGCGCAAGATCATCGGCCGCGACTTCGTGGAGGTTTTCAACGAGGAGGCCATTCAGATCAAGGACGTCAAGTGGCTGGCGCAGGGTACGATCTATCCGGATGTGATCGAGTCGTGTTCGGTCAACGGCCCTTCGGCCACGATCAAGTCGCACCACAACGTCGGCGGGCTTCCCGAGAAGATGAACCTGAAGATCGTCGAGCCGCTGCGCCTGCTGTTCAAGGACGAGGTGCGCCGCGTGGGCCGTTCGATGGGCATTTCCGAACAGCTGATCGGCCGCCATCCCTTCCCGGGACCGGGCCTTGCGATCCGCATTCTGGGCGACATCACGCCCGAGAAGGTCGAAATCCTCCAGAACGTCGACAAAATCTATATCGACTCGCTGCGCGCCGCCGGGCTGTACGACCAGGTGTGGCAGGCGGGGGCTGTCCTGCTTCCGGTGAAGAGCGTCGGCGTGATGGGCGACGAGCGCACCTACGAGAGCTGCGTGGCCTTGCGCGCCGTGACCTCCACGGACGGCATGACGGCCGACTGGGTGCACCTGCCCTACGAGTTCCTGGCCAACGTGTCGAACGACATCATCAACAAGGTCAAGGGGGTCAACCGCGTAGTCTACGACATCTCCTCCAAACCGCCCGCAACCATCGAGTGGGAGTAGGGGGATTCCCGTTATGAAAAAGGACCGCATCCGCGGGAAATTCACTGTTGTAAACGAGGTTTCGGTTTCCAGACCGTCGCCTCGTTTGCTTTTGTTTATATGCATCGTTCTGAACTGCAATCCGCAGCGGGCGTTTCGCCTATTCCGACCGTCGTCATGGAAATTCCGAAAGAGGTCTGCAACCTCAAGGACCGCCGCAGCGACCTGTACGAGGTGCGGGTGAAAAAATGAAGGACACGGTGACGGGCTTGAAAACGGGGAGCGCATGCGGGCCTTGATTGTCGGGGCCTGATGCGGCCGGGCATTATGCCGCAGTGTACGCGCATTTTTTGTTTAGGACGGGCTATGGAAAAGCCCTGGGGGCGTGCCCGATATGATTGTTTCGCTGTAAACAGCGTGCATGGCTTTTTGTGAATCTTCTTGCCGCATGGCTAAATAATGAGCCGGCGCAGACGGTAGACGTAATGGTCTACGGCATGCAGTCCGGCAGCGAAACCTTTTCTGTGCACCCTTGCAACGAGTCCGGCAACGCCCGAAATACCGTATGTGACGCAACACATTGATAAAAACGCAGCACGCGAGCGCCCTTGGGCTCCGCGCTGGAACATGGATACGGACGTGCGTGCTTCTTCGCACTCCTGCAAGACACCGGTAAGACTTAAATCGGAATTATAGACGTATTCACATTGCCATTGGTCGGCAAGTAAATTCCCCCCCCCACGGGTTAGGAACGTTTCATTCGTGAATTTCCATGGAGCGTCCGGCCTGTTCCCCGACTCCTTGCAGAGCAGGCAGGCCATGAAAACCGTTAGCAGTATGAATACCGATTTACGCATTCCGACAAACTGAATCCATATACAAAATTAACGGTTCATACGGGACCGGCAAATTTTTCGGCGATTTATGCCGGAAACGGAGATGAATCCGTCCGAATGCAGCATATTGCCGTATGCTTCGATCGGATTCTGTTCGGGAATGGGCGAGAAGGCGAGAGACTGCATGTTGTAATTCAGCATGATGCGCAATGAAAGGCAAAAAAAGTAAACGAGGCGACGGCCTGGAAACCGAAACCTCGTTTACGATAGTCAATAGTGAACTCTCCGCGGATGCGGTCCTTTCTTGCCGCTGCGGGGTTATTTCACCGAGACGGGCAGCGTGGCGGCGATGTCGGCCGACGAGGTTCCCAGCGAAAGGGTGTATTCGCCCGGGTTGACCTTCCAGCCGCGCGACTGCGTGTCCCAGAACGCCAGCGCCTGCCGGTCGAGTTCGAACTCCACGACGGCGCTTTTGCCGGGGGCCAGGGTCACTTTCCGGAAGCCTTTCAGCTCCTTTTTCGGCCGGAGGACCGTCGGGGCGTTCTCCGTGACGTAGAGCTGCACGACCTCCGCGCCCTCGCGGTCGCCCGTGTTGGTCAGCGTGACGCTCACTTTCAGCGGCTTGTCGGCGGGGAACGCCTTCGGGGCGCGGGGTTTCGAAAGCTCGAACGTGGTGTACGAAAGTCCGAATCCGAAGGGGTAGAGCGGTGCGATGCCCTTGGTCTCGTACCAGCGGTAGCCGACCAGCACCGACTCCTTGTAGTCGATGTCGTAGAGCTGGATCAGGCGTTCGTTGTAGGCGCGGGGCGCCTTGTTGTAGAACTCCGCGCCGGCGGGCATCGTGCCTTTGGCGGGGGAGTCGTTGAACTCCTTCTCGATGGTCATGGGCAGTTTGCCCGAGGGCGACAGTTTGCCCGAAAGAATGTCGGCCAGCGCCGTGAAGCCGCTCTGGCCCGGATACCAGCCGTAGATCACCGCTGCGGCTTTGTCGTTCCAGCCGCCCATGCGGATTCCCGAACCCGAGTTGACCAGCACGATGGTGTTGGGATTGGACTCGACGGCCGTGCGGATGAAGGCCTCCTCCTCCTTGGGCAGCGCGAAGGGACGTTCGAACGACTCCACGTCGATCGTGCCCGTCGAGAGCAGCACCACGTCGGCGGCGGCCAGCTCCTCGCGGGAGGGTTTTTCGACGACGCGGACCGCATCGCCGTAGACCTCGCGGAGCGCCGCGGTCAGCGTCACGTTGTCGTAGCCCAGCACTTCGGCCGAGGACGACGTGCTGCCTCCCGTGCGGGGAATCTGCTCGGTGAAGCGTCCCGTCAGCAGGATTTTGCGGCCTTCGGCGAGGGGCAGGATGCCGTTGTTGCGCAGCAGTACGATGCCCTCGGCGGCCACGTCGTAGCCGGTCTGCTTGTGCGCCGGGAATTTCTCCAGCAGGGCGGGAACGTACTTCTCCCGGTCATAAAGTCCGAAGGCGATGCTCGTGGCGATGTTGGGGCGGATCATTTTCTCAATGTCCTTTTCGGTGATGCGGCCCTCCTTGAGCAGCGCGCGCACCTCGCCGAAGAACTCCTTGCGGCCCGGCATCTCGACGTTCTGGCCGCTCTTGACCACCTTCTCTGTGTCGTTCACCGACGACCAGTCGCTCATCACGCAGCCCCGGAATCCCAGCTCGCCGCGCAGGATGCGCCGGATCAGGTCGGCGTTCTGCCCGGCCCACTCGCCGTTGAGGCGGTTGTAGGAGGTCATCACGTAACCCACGCCAGCGTCGATGCCGGCCTTGAACGGCGGCAGGTAGAGTTCGTGCAGCGCCCGTTCGTCGACGATCGAGTTCGAGCGGCGGCGGTAAAATTCCGTATCGTTGCAGATGAAGTGTTTCAGACACGCCACGGTTCCCGTCGACTGCATGCCCTTCACATACTCGGCGACCATCGCCGAGGCGAGCAGCGGATCTTCGCCCATGTATTCGAAGTTGCGTCCGTTCTGTGAGTTGCGGTAGATGTTCATGCCCGGACCCAGCAGGACCTCGATGCCTCCGGCGCGGCACTCTTCGCCCACGGCTTCGGCATAACGATAGGCCAGCGACGGGTTGAAGGTCGCTGCGAGGGAGATCGGGCACGGAAAGGCCGTCGAACGCTCCAGCTGGCGGACCATCGTCGGGTCGGACAGGTTGTCGCGCATGTGCACGCCCTGCGTGGCGTCGGAGAGATAGATGTAGGGCATGCCTTTCTCGGGCACGCCGTAGAAGAAGAACGAGGAGTAGCCGCGCATGAACGAGATCTTCTCGTCGAGGGTCAGCTGTGCGATCCGGGCGTCGGCCTGCCGGTAGGCCTCGTCCCACGCTACGACCTGCTGGGCGGCGGCCGGTGCGATCGCCGCGGCTGCCGTTGCGAAGGCGAGCAAAAGTTTTACGGAGGTTTTCATCGTTTTTTGAATTGGTTTGCGTTTCTGTCTTCTGCAAAGTTAGCGCATGAACGGCCCGCCGGAACGGCTCTTCGGAAAAATATAAATGATATGAACTGTCAATTTTCTGAAAACCAGTTGATTGATGCTTCAGATGGCGTTGAATTATACAAATAAAACAGGTCCGATAATTTGCTTTTGCATGCTTTTTATCGTTATATTTGTGCAAATCCGTTGCCTGAAATGAAAAAACTGCCTCTCCTTTTCGCGGCCTTTCTCGTCGTCTCCGCATCCGGCCTGCGTGCCGGGGAACCTTCGGACATACATACGCTGCTTCGCCGCCTGGACGGTCTGCTCGACCGCCGGGAGGAGTTCCTGCTCCGCCACGAAGCGCGCCTCGACTCGCTCAAATCTCTGCTGCGCGGCGACACCCTCGGGTTCGGGGCGCGTTATGCCGTCACGGCGGAGATCGCGGAGCGTTATTTCGCCTACCAGAGCGACTCGACGATCGCCTACCTGCGCCGGAATGTCGCGCTGGCCGAAAGGGCGGGGAATGCCGACCTGACGATCCGTGCCAAATCGGTCATGGCGATGTGTTACAGCATGAACGGCCGCTTCCTCGAAGCCGACCGGGTGCTGGCCGGGGCGACCGACACGCTGCATATGAGCCGTGCGACGCAGGCGGCCTATTATGCCGCGCAGCACCGTCAGAACCGCGAGTGCCGCAGCCAGAGCGAGCCGGGGGCGGAGCGCGACCGGTTTCGGGCCTGCGAGGAGTACTACGCCCGCCGTGCGCTGGAAACCACCGGCGACATCTCGAAACGTTTCTATTTCGCCTACCTCGTCGCCGTGGACGAAGGGGATTACGACCGTGCCGCCGCGGCTTGCGACAGTGCGTTGGCATGCGCTCCGCCCGCGTCGCACGACTATGCTCGGGCGGCGTTCTACCGTTCGGAGACCGAAAGGTTCCGGGGCGACGAAGCGGCTCGTTTCGAATGGCTCGTGCACGCCGCCATGGCCGATGTGCAGGGGGCGGTCCGCGACTACGGCGCCTTGGGCGGCGTGGCCGAAGAGCTGCTGCGCCGGGGCGACGCCGCACGGGCGATGCGGTGTATCCGCGTTGCGATCAACGACACGCAGGCCTACAATTCGCCCATCCGTTCGTGGCGCGACATGGCGATTCTGCCCCAGATCGAGCAGGCGTACAGCGAGCGCAATGCCCGTCTGCGCGCGATGTACGTCGCGCTGATCCTTCTGGCCTTTCTTTTCGCCCTCTCGGCAATCGGAGGCGTGCTGTTCGTCCTGCGCCAGAACCGGCGGCTCAACGCCGTGCAGCAGACCTTGCGCGAGTCGAACGGGAAACTGGCCGAGCTGGCTGCCAGCCTGCGCGAAACCAATGCCGACTTGAGCCGGCAGAACATCCGCATCGCCGACGCCAACCGCATCAAGGAGGTTTATATCGGCGGGTTCCTGAAGACGATCTCCGAATATATCTACAAACTGGCCGACACCTACCGTCATGTCGGCCGGATGCTGCGCGACGGCCGTTCCGACGAGCTGCGCCGCGAGTACGCCGGAACCGATGTCCGGAGCGACGAACTGAAAGAGTTTTACCACAATTTCGACACCACCTTCCTGGGGCTTTTCCCCTCGTTCATCGGGGAGTTCAACCGCCTGCTCGCCGACGATGCGCGCATCGGGGTCCGCCGTCCGGGAAGCCTCACGACCGAACTGCGCATCTTCGCGCTGGTCCGGCTGGGCATCACCGACACGGCGACCATCGCCGCACTGCTGCACTGTTCGGTCAATACGGTGTACAGCTACCGTTCGCGCATGCGGTTGCGTTCGCTCGTTCCGGAGCGGGATTTCGAACAGCGGGTGCAGTCCATCGGTCTCTGGGACGATGCCGCGGAGCTTTCCGGGACCTGATCGGAACGGGGCCTCTTGTCGGCGAAACACGGAGTTTTTTCGCTCGGGGTGTACGCTCCGACGCGGAAATGCGTATATTTGCAGCTCGCATATACCGATACGATGAAAGATTTTGCAGCCATAGATTTCGAAACGGCCAACGGCAAGCGCACGAGCGTCTGCTCGGTGGGCGTCGTCGTCGTGCGCGGCGGCGAGGTGGTCGATACGTTTTACCGCCTGATCCGTCCCCGTCCCAATTTTTACAGCCATTTCACGACGGCCATCCACGGTCTGCGCTATGAAGATACGGCTGATGCCCCCGATTTCGCGTCGGTGTGGCGCGAAATCGAACCCCGTATCGAGGGGCTGCCGCTCGTGGCCCACAACTCGCCCTTCGACGAAGGCTGCCTGCGGGCCGTCTTCGAACTGTACGGCATGCCCTGGCCCGGTTATACCTTCTACTGCACCTGTCGGGCCTCGCGCCGCACCTTCGGCAGCCGCCTGCCCAACCATCAGCTGCACACCGTCTCCGCCGCCTGCGGCTTCGAACTCGAAAACCACCACCACGCGCTGGCCGATGCCGAGGCGTGCGCGCAGATTGCCCTGAAAATCCTGTAATATATATAGGTGTCGCCCGAGAAGTCTGATTTTTACGATTTCACCCCTGCCGGAGAGCTTCCGGCAGGGGTGACTTTTTTCGGGGGACTTTTCGGACGGATTTTTCGGACGGCCTGTTCTCTCCGTCAAAGCCCCAGCTCCAGCTGGAAGCGGATCTCCCAGCGGTTGTAATTGGGGTCTATGGACCTGCTCCGGGTGTTGTACGACATGTCGGCCTGCACTTTGAGGCTGTGGCCGATGATGTAGCGCGTGATGCCCAGCGTGGTCTGGTTCCAGTTGCGGTATCCGGCCAGCGGCTGCACTTCGCTGTCCGGGAACAGCGTCGAGTTGCGCAGGGCGATTTCCCATTTTTTGTTGAACAGGTAGCTGGTCTGCACGTTGAGACCCTGCCCGTTGTAGACGAAGGCTCCGGTTTCGGGGCTGAACAGCGGGTCGCTGCACGAACGGCCCATGAAATCGGTGTAGAAGGCGAAGCCCCGGTATTCGAGGATGAAATCGACGAAATAGGACCCCAGGTTGCGTGTGGCGTCGCCGGGCATCACGGCTCCCCGCTGACCCTTCAGCCGCGAGGCCTTGTGGTTGTAGGAGTAGGCTCCGGCGAGCAGAATCTTCACCCGCTCCTCGAATTCGTAGTTGCCCTCGATGACGTCGCCCTTCGACTTGAAGCGTCCCAGCGGATAGAGTTCCAGACGCCCCGTATAGGCCAGCCCTCCGGTCGGCGAACTGCCCCAGTTGCGGCCTTCGCCCAGCGTGACGGAGCCCTTTGCCGAGAGGTTGAAGCCCTCGCCGTGGCGCATGTTGTATTCGCCGAAGAACCCGAAGTCGCGGTCGAGGTTGAATTCGCTGTTGACGATGCTCCGGTCGACGAATTGCAGGGCGCTCGACGAGTTGATCCGCGCGCGGTTGGCCTTGATCTTGGTCTGCCCGAAGCCGATGTTCCAGGTGGCGTTGGGCACGTAGTAGACGATGGCGTCGCGCACGATGTTCATGTCGCCGCCGGGCAGCGGCTCTGTGTCGTAGGAGGTGAATCCCAGCTGGACCGAGTAGACCAGTTTGGGCGAATAGATGTAACCGTCGAAGCGCAGCCGCAGCCGTTTGACGCGGGCCTCGGTCTTGGTGAGCGTGAAGTCGTCGTCGAACGACAGCGCCAGAAGGTTCTGCATGCGGAAGCGCATCGTCAGTTCGAACCAGTCGTTTTTGGGCCGGAAGGTGATGCCCTTGCCGATCTCGATGTTGGGCATGTTGCGCAGCTGTGCCAGCAGTTCGCCGGTCGAATCGGCCGCGATGATTTCGGTGCGGAGGTTGCGTTTCTGCGCCGCAGGGACCTGCGGCCTCTCCTGTGCCGCGGCCAGCGACCAGCAGGCGGTCAGCAGGAGCAGGATCGGGAATTTTTTCATCGTATCTTTCTGTTAATTCTCTTTCGGTTGCATGTCGGACAAAAGTACAAAAAATATGCAGAGTCCGGGGAACCGCGATGCAAAGTTGGGGCGTAAATCTGAAACGAATTTGAAATACGGGGGCGGCAGAGGGCTTTCGGCGGGTAAAAAGATGCGGCGGAAGAGATAAAATCCGGAAAAATAGGATTTCTGGAATAAAATGTGTATCTTTGTTGCCAAACAATCGAGTTTTGTTTTGAATCTTTCTTTGTAAGTGTTTGATCCCGCAGTCCATCGCGGTTTCCCCCATTCTCAAAATCGACCTCATTAGCTTGCTCTTTTGTTGGGAGCGGTGCGCCTTGTGCGCTTCGGTATTTGCAAAAAAATAATTGATAAATGGCCAAACGAATTACATCGGGAAAGAGAGAAAGAGAGAAATTAAAGCAGACCAAACGTCAGGACAAGCAGAAGAAAAAGGAGGAGCGTCTGAGCGGCGGGAGCCGCAGTTTCGAGGACATGCTGGCGTATGTCGACGAAAACGGCGTCCTTCACACGACCCCGCAGGATGTGAAGCCCAAGGAGGAGATCGACGCCTCGCAGATCGAAATTTCGGTCCCGAGACAGTCGGAAATCGAGGAGGAGGAGCCGATGAGCGGCCGGGTGGAATATTTCACCGCATCCAAAGGCTACGGCTTCATCAAGGATGCCGCCGGTTCCGAGAAATACTTTTTTCACATCACCAACGCCCCGGCGGGCATTGCCGAAGGGGACCGGGTGACGTTCGAACTCGAACGCGGCACGCGGGGAATGAATGCAGTACGAATAGTTATCAGTAACAAATAACACTTTTTTAATTAACTTATCAAGAGAATGAACATTTATGTTTCGCATCTGAGCTGGGGCACGAGCAGTGAGGGCTTAGGAAATTTATTCATGCAGTTCGGCGAAGTAGCGTCGGCTAACGTTATTACCGACCGGGAGACGGGCCGTTCGCGCGGTTTCGGCTTCGTCGAGATGCCCAATGAGGAAGAGGGTCAGAAGGCCATCGACCAGCTCAACGGAACCAGCTTCGAGGGTCAGACGATCACGGTCAACGTGGCTCGTCCCCGCGAGGAGCGCTCTTCGGGCGGCTACGGCGGCAATCGCGGAGGCGGTTACGGCGGCAACCGTGGCGGAGGCTACGGCGGCAACGGCGGCGGTTACGGAGGCAACCGCAGCGGCGGTGGCTACAACCGCGACGGTTACGGCAAAAGACGGTTCTAAGCCGGGAATATAATTCCACAATCCGGCCGCAGGAGTCTGTTTCGACAGGTTCCTGCGGCTTTTTCGATGCCCAAGGCCGGCGAATCCCGGAG
>ERZ835980.4108-NODE-4108-length-10404-cov-3.777466_pt1 | contig 10404 bp, 10 predicted proteins | sample MGYA00519943_ERZ835980 | MGnify/ENA primary metagenome ERZ835980 (study PRJEB31850, sample SAMEA3708791) | human gut metagenome | biome: human gut; feature: human-associated habitat; material: faeces | place: China | collected 2014 ... | reverse complement strand
GGCTGCCCAGAAGAGCCTGCGCAATGCCCACGCGCTGGCGGTAGCCCTTGGACAGACTGCGGATGAGCCGGGGCAGCACCTCTTCCAGCCCGGTGCGGCGGGCCGCTTTGCGCACCTGTTCTTTGCGGTCGGCCTTCTTTTTGATGCCTTTCAGCTCTGCAGCAAAATCCAGATATTCCTGCACCGTCATTTCCGGGTAGAGCGGCGGCTGCTCGGGCAGATAGCCCACACAGGCCTTGGCCTGCTGGGCCTGCTCCGGCAGGCTGAAGCCCGCCACCTTCACTTCACCGGAGGTGGGGGCAAGGTAGCCGGTGAGGATATTCATGATCGTGGACTTGCCCGCGCCGTTGGGGCCGAGCAGGCCGAAGATCTGGCCGTCGCCCACCGTAAAGGACAAATCTTCAATGGCAGGGTGCGTGCCATACTTTTTGCTCAGATGCGATACTTCGATCACAGCAAACGCTCCTTTTTCATCTAGTTCAATGCTGGTATATTTTAGACTGAAAATGTGTAAAAATTAAGACAATCCTGTGGCGGGATGCAAAAAGAATTCTTAAGAATGATTAAGGCCGCCCTTTCATATGCCAAAAAGGCAGCAAAAAAGCACCGTCTCCCAAAGGAAACGGTGCTCAGAAAACCATAATTACTTACGGCCGAAACGCTTGTTGAAGCGCTCAACACGTCCGCCGGTGTCAACCAGCTTCTGCTTGCCAGTGTAGAAAGGATGGCACTTGGAGCAAACTTCGACGTGGATCTCAGGCTTGGTGGAACGAGTCTTGATGACGTTGCCGCATGCGCAGGTGATGGTGCAGTCAACGTAGTTCGGATGGATACCCTGTTTCATTCTTTTCACCTCATTTCTGGTTCTGACTTATTGGGGCCATATTTAATGTATGTGCCCATCACAACCTTCAATATCGGCTACCCCGTCGAGCGGCCTTGGAAACGATTGCCTTACTATTATAGCACGAATCAGCCAGAATGCAAGAGGAAAATTTAAGTTTTTTACAGCTTTTGCAGCGTCCAGCCCTTTTGTGCTGCCAACCGCTCCAGTTCCCGGTAAGAAAGCCGCAGCTGTGCAATGTTGAAGCCCGGCAGCTCCGCAAGGCAGCCGCCGTCCTGTGCCCGGTGCAGCAGTTTGCGCACCGGCAGTTCCGGTTCGCCGTCCAGCGTATCCAGCCCGGCCACATATTCTCCGCACCGGGGCAGTGGCTGCTGCCAGTCGATAGTTTTGCAGACCCTTGCAAGCGTAAGGTGGTTGCAGGTCACCGTCTGCCGGAATTCCAGTTTCATGATGCTCTCCCCTTTTGCGCCGGAGATTCACAGCTGTTCCCGGCGCGATACTATGATATAACATTTTGTTTTATATGTCAATATAACATTTCGTTATGCCTATACTTTACCTTAAATAAAGCCTTTGAGGTAAATACCATGTATCAACGTATCCGGGATCTGCGGGAGGATCGTGATCTGCTGCAAAAGGATGTTGCGGCGTATCTGAAATGCACACAGGTCTGCTACTCCAATTACGAGACCGGCAAGCGGGATATCCCCACCGAGGTGCTGATCCAGCTTGCCGGTCTCTACCATACCAGTACCGATTATATTCTCGGCCTTACGGACGACAGCGCCCCGCCCATCCCCCGCAAAGCGTAAAACTGCCCCCAAAGCAGCGCGATTTGATGCGAGCTACTTTGGGGGCAGTCTGTTTGATATAAAAATATTTCACTATGGCCCCGCATGGAAAGGTTCTTGTAAACGCGTCCATACGGCATCGTCTATGCAAGAATGATTCCTCTCACCTCTCCAAAGCTTCCAGAAAGCAGAGCAAAAAGAGAGTCCGACAATCATTCGAATCAACGAACATTTCTGAGATTTTCAATGTCTCCAGCGGGGGCAACCCCATACTCTGTCTTCAGAAAAGGATTTTAAGTCCCTCGTGTCTGCCAGCCTTCGGCAAAGTCAATTTTCATTCGTTGTATCGTTTGATTTTTCATTGCGAGAGAGATTTTTGCTTTGCGAGCGAGAGGGATTCGCACTTTTTTGATAAGACGATATTACCACATTTTTCGCTCCATGTCAATCATGTAAAATTGTTTCATCTTGCCATGCTTGATCTTCGGAGCGTCCGGGACCCGGGGCTTCCGCCGGGGGCGTTCGCCCTGCCCAGATGCGCTCCTCAGGATGGGTGATGATAGGGTTGTATAGTGCTTTGATTGGTGTATTGATGGACGGAATTGAGTGATGGGTTATTGCTGATTTTTGAAGAATACTTTTGAAGCGATTGAAGGTGTTTTATTGTTCTGACGGATTCGATTACTTCTTATCTGTGATGTTCATTGCTGTTTATTTGCTCAGTCCCTACTTTGCCTGTGCTCTCCCCTGCTGTTCTTTTGCTGAAATTTCACCGGATGTAATTTTGGACTATGGAATAAAAAACAGGTATATTATTGTTCGATATAAAGCAATCGTTCTATTATAAAACCGTATGGATGAGATTTTGTAGCCACACCCACACGGTTTGAGGTCTGAAAAGTTTATTTCAGCTTTGCGAGGATCTCGTCTGCGCTTACACCGCTTGCAAGTAGCTTCTTAACCACACTCTCGGTTTCAGTTTTCTTTGCTTTTTCAGCGGCCTTCGCTTCGGCGGCAGCCTTCTTGGCCTCCAGCTTTGCGATTTCTTTTTCGGTCTGCTTGATCTCCGCTTTCTGCGGCTTTAAACTTTCACGCAGAGACTTGATGTCGGTCTTCAGCTCTTCAATGTGGGCGACAGTCTTGGAAAAAACTTCTTCGAGCATCGCCTTGTCTTTCTGCAATTTTGCGATCTGAGCATCGAAGTCAGTAGATGCGGCAATGCGGTTCTTGCTACCTTTGGTTCTGGCCATAGGATGATGTCTCCGATAAGATTATGTAAGATTTGATGTTAGTGTAGCACTGTGGGAATGAGATAGCAACTCTGCGAGCTAGTCGCTTTTAACGCTCATCACGCTTTTCTCTGCCCGCATTTGTAATCGCATACACCGGCTCATTAAAAGCATTTCTTCGGATTTCAACAAGATATCCATTATCAAGACACTCGTCAATCAGCTCCCCTGAGAAGTGTTTTAACAGACTCGGACGACTTGCAGTATTACCACCCGTAGAAATCCAGTTTAAAATCTGATAGAACCTATTCATATTCTTTCTCCTTTTTCCATAGCTAAAAGAACTCACATTTCAGCTGCAACACTATCAATTAGCAATAGGCTTAGACCAGCAGAGCTGTTGCCAAAAGATTAGTGCCCACAGCCTGTAAAATAAACAGAACATCGGCGGTAACTGCGGCAGAAACTTTTATCATTTTAGCTTTCATAGACTTTTCCTCCTTGTATTTGACGGCGACACTTGTTAGGTATCTCTGAAAAGGGCAAGACAGTACACAGACTATGAACACTAAAACTATGGCAAACAAATTCAGCGGCCCCAGCTCGACTAGTCTAAACCTATTATTCTCTGCATCTTAGCCACAGCACCCATGCTGTGTTGCCTGCCGCCCACCACGTAGAGGTGTACAAAGTTTCGAGCGGCAAAGCTGTGAGAGATTTCCCACAGCTTAATATTATACTAAAAACTAGTGTTTTTCAAGGATAGCAAGCAAATATACAACACCGCCGTCAAATAATCATCTATGCTTAAATACAGAGGTGATTATAATGAAAGCATTGCTCAAGAAATCTGCTATCCTTAAAACTATTTCCTCGAAAATCAGCACTTATCTGCATGCGATTGATGCTGACCCACAAGAGGATGATTCAGATTTTGACGATGAGGAATGGATGGAGTGTCCAACAAAACCAACTCTTGCCCACATCGTCCTTGATCTGTTGCTCTCCCCTACATACCGTCTACCCAAAACTGTAACCGCAGTACGCATCTATCGAGATGAAAACATTTTCTCCGTCTGTCCAGGGTGCGATGTCTGCATAGAGCGAGAATACCAAGGGTACTGCCATCGATGCGGGCAATACCTTGATTGGTCAAAATTAGAGGAGGCAGAAGAAATCTTCATAGGTTGGAGTGGCGTTGAGGATGATGACTAAAGTCTAACCACGGTTTTATTGAGCGCTTACCGTCTTTTATTCTTTTTCGAGCAACTGGAGTGGCGAGGGCTTCACGCCATTTGTCGACTAAGTCGTCTGTTATCGTTCTTTCGTGTTTTATCATCATATCTTTTTCGCGGCTCTCCTCCTCGTTCCCTGTTCATCTCGTTATTATCCAAGTCAAGTGGCGAAACGAGGTAAGTTATCAGGAAGATGATGGACATAGGGTGTTGAGAAGGATGGTTGATTGTGTGGGTTGATTAGTTACCCTGCTCTGCGGCTGCGCCGATGGACACAGGAGATTACTCCGCTTCCAGCAACTTCTTATCCATGACGCAATCCATAACTTCTTTCAGGTTGTCTGGTCTAATAACTTTAGACCGAAGCTGTTCAGGAATTTCAAATCTAAATTCCCCTACAAACGCCGGACAGTTAAGCTCCTGCGCCAGAAGACATGCACTATGAACTTCCATGAAATTATAGCTGGGATTCCGAACCGTCAACTGCTGTTCCAATGTGGGCGACAACAATTTAACATTGCCTTCTCGCTGCAAATGAATCAGTACTCTTCTTATATCGTCATCGTTCACCTGATTTATTTCTTGTAACGCCATGGAAACGGTATCATATGTGATATAAATCGTTTTGAAGTGACTCATCACTTCTTGTGCCTGAACTTTTACAAAGAAATACAGTGTCCAGAGGTCAACAACAATCGCCTTATTCTCTGAAGTGCAGCTTTCAAAAAGGATGTCCTTCGGATTGCGTAACCACTTCTCTTTCTTATATACATCGAACATTTGAGACGCTATCCATTGCTGCATACTGTTCCAGTGCGTGTTGGGCATTACTTGTGCTCCTTTCCACACTAAAAGCATCCTTTCATACTTACTGCTAAGCAACGGATGCATTCCATGTGCCCATCCAGCATACTGTTCTGCCTGCACTGGGCGGCAATTTAACATGTTAATGATAAGACACTTTTCATTATAATCCGCTTCAGTATATAGCCCTTCATCCAGGAGAATCTTTACATCATCAAGCATTTGATCTGGATCATTGAATGTGCATGTAGCAAATTTCAAGTCCATCTCAAAAGACATGTATATAAAGACATCCTTGAATTCATCGCTGTGCTCAACAAAACATCTAAGAGCTGGTGTCAAATCAAACTGGTGAGCCAAGGTGAAATCAATATATGACCGATAGAAGTACTCAGGCTGATCTTCAATCAGATATTTCCGTTCATCAAATACACTATCGTATAGTTCCTTCGTCTTCAGATATTCTCCATGTCGAATATAGAAGTGACACCATTCTTCAAACGAGATAATATCATCATATTTTTCGAAGAAAGCCTTGTATCTATTCTCTATCGCCTTGAAATCATAAGTCTCAAGTTCGTCAATATAAATCTGGAAGGACTCTATCCCTGTAGGATTCTTAATGCTCTCACAATGCCGCTTAACTTCAGAGATGGCGTGCCATTGAAAGCGCATGATTCCATTGCCATAAAGATTAGCAAAAGATGTGTGCACCCCATCAAAGCCAAGCCTGTCGTCCGTCTGCGTTTCTATTAACTCTTGAAGCCGTTTTTCCCCATCTGTAAGGACATTAAGAAGTTCTTTCTCCGATATCGGAGCTTGTATGTCAAGGCCAACATTAAACAAGCGCATCGGAACTTCAAGCAATATGGCAAGCTCATAAAACTTTTTATCATGATCTGTTAGAGCATCATAATCATCTATATTGACTGGCTCTTTTCTTATCGCCACATCAAGATAACAGAGCTGTATATCTCTTTTAGTTTCCCCATCTGGGAAGTCAAAATATTTCATTACATCATGATAATGCTTATAGATTCGGAAATTGTCATGCATGAAATAGAAGCATTTAAATATTTGTAATCCGGCTCTTCCGAATGTTCCCTTAAGCCACATTTCATCTGCAGCTGAAAATACTCGAAGAAGTGCGTCCCGAGCTTTTTCTATTGCGTCTGTATGAATCCTTGCTGGATCTATCTTGTCGCTTCCTTCTTCAATAAAAGCATCTCGGATAGAATGCTGATAATATGTCAACGCCAAGGTTTCCAAAATAATAAAGTTACCGCTGATCTGATATGCTCTATTAAGGCAGCGCAATGCTCTTGTCGTCTCTTTGAAATAGTTTGAAAGGACAAATCCAAGTGTCTGGTATAGAAATTCTTCTTCTCGCTCATCCTTTGGTTTAATCAAGAGCTGATCACGACTACCTAGAAACTCAGAAACAGCGGATATATCGCAATCTCTCTTAGCCGCTCGAATTGCCATTGCTAAAACACGTTCTTCATTACCAGCGGGATTCTTAGAGAGAGCCTTCTTAATAAACTCATCGGCTTTATCCAGTTCCTGTGCTTCATAATACCTGACGGCTTCCGTCAAATCGTCACGAGGACTGGTTAATCCGGCTTTCCCCATCTCCTCACTTATTTGATCGTAAATATCAAAGTCTCTGGCAAGCCTATATGCTTCATGAAGAACTCCATAGATAGATATTTTCTGCTCATCCGAACATTTTGAGAATTCAGAATTATCGATTGTCAGGCGAGTAGACTCTACAGCCTTTAATAGCTGCAATGTATCTACATATGTCTGGGCTTTTCGCCTTTCATTTTCAATCCAACCAGCTCTGACCATCAACTGATCTGGAGACTCCTCAGGCTCTTCGTAGCCTGGTGCAATCTCACTGTCATCTACCATAGGAAGACCTGATTCAATGGTCACACCAAATTCATCTCTCATAAGAGTTTGTAACAGACGAGCATTCATGACATTAACCCGGCCTCTGTTAATGTTGCTTCCAACTCCAATAGCTATCAATCCGCCAAATAGAAGCGTATGATCTCCAAGGCTTTCTTCGTCCCACACCGGCGATCCCGAGAATCCCTTTAACTCGGCTTCTCTGTCGGCCGAATTTAGAAATGCTTCATCAACACGGATGATAAAATAATCCTGTTCATCCTGATTTTTCAGAACTTTAGCTGTCAGTTCATCTTGCTGATAATATACCGGACTATCTGAACCTTTTGGATAGCCTACTGCAACTATCCGTTCCCCACTGGTCATCGGATACAGTGCATACCGAGTGGGCGTAAGTTGAAGATTGCCTTTCGCGCATTCTATGATAGCAATATCACAGGTATGAGTGCTATCATCGCCTATAACAGTCGCCTTATCAATTGGAGAGAATCTAAAATGATCACGACTAACAACTATAGATTCTTCCTTTGGGCCACCCGCAGCAGGAATCAAAATCTGAATGTTTATCTGATGAGACGTATAGATCACATGTGCACATGTCAGGACATAGAAGGACGCAGCGTTTTCTGCGTAAAACAGTGTGCCGGTTCCCCTTTTCCCTTTTTCATCCGTGATAAGCACGGAATATGCCTCATACTGTCTCATATGTACCTCTTATATAATAAGCAGCTTCAAATTGCCATTCTTTATGTACTTCATATCATCTGTCATGAGGAATCCATTCATCCACCACGAATAATTACTGTAGATAGAGATGTTTCCGTATTGCTGTAGTAACTTTGCAATTGTCTGTTTATTCGGGTGCGATGTCCCATCCGCACAGATAAGAAATGTATCTGCCTGGATTCTTGAGAGCAGAGCATCCGATATATTCCTGATACTACCGTGGTGAGGAAGTTTCACAAGATCATACTTCCCGCCCGGAATGTTCTCGGCCCACGCATCTCCACAGAACAGGTTTCGGATTCCTGCATACTCAAATGTAAAAACGATACTCGACTGATTCGCAATAGAAGTATCTGAGCTTGGATACGGTTTAGCCATCAGATCATCAAGTGAACAAGTCCAATCAGACACAGATGCGAGCTGGGCATTTGCTTCCTCCATCTTTGCCATTGCTCTGCTCAGCATCTCTGGCTTCGGTGCATGAACAATAATCCTCGCCCCATCAATCGCGATTTCATCTCCAGCCAACACGCTTGAATGGATCTTTGATCTATCAAGACTGTGAAATAGCCGCTGATTTTGCGTAGCTGACAGATTCTCCGTTTCTGTGGCCTCTGCATACGCATTGAAATAGATCTCAGTAAAGCCAGGGTCGCAAGCCTTAAGAATTCCTCCAATGTGGTCATCATCGTAATGAGTGATTATCAGGGCATCCAAGGTTTCGCCAGAGCGAATTATACTGGTCAAGAGATTTCTGAACTCACCAGCTGATGAAGTTGGACCAGAATCAACAATAATATTATGCGGTTGACCGGAACTCCCAATAAAACAAATATGTACACAATCGCCCTTGCCGGATCTAATGGTCGAGATTGTCAGGTTGTCAGTCAGTTGTATCATTTCTTCTCTGTCCTTCCTATGGTTTCCGGAGTAAGCGCTCAATAAAACCGTGGCAGGTCAGAAGACTGGCGGTCAATCCATACGGAATGCCGCCTGCATCTCTTGACTCCAAGGCTGGAGCTTATTCAAGTCCAGCAGATTCTTGGGTGTTCGATATATCGTATTCATCTTTTAAATTTATTTGCAACTTTTCTTCATATATAGCTATAAAACTATTTTTATAGTACTCTGGTAAGTTTTTCCACATTATCAGCCAGTTCACCAAAATCTCTCCATAGATAAGTCTATCTATATCCAGATTAAATCCAATCAGGTAGTCATTATCTTCCACATCTTCGTCATGAACAACAGAATCTTCTAACTTGATATCTTTGTCAATCAAAAAGTGGATATCTGTCGGAACTTCCTCCAGACAACGGCTGCACGGAATCGATACACACAAATCAACATCACCCTGGATAAGCAGCCGCTTGTTCTCCCGGTTTGCGATATGCAGTTCTATCGGTGCTGCACTGATAATAGGAAATTCCCCTAACTTTGATATAAAAGACGTAAGCTCAATCTGAACCTGTTTTGTTTCTTCCTTGTTTTCACAAGATAAAATGTCTGAAATATCTATAATCACGGCATTCTCCTATATCTTTTTTTGTGAATCAAACCTTTTATCTAGGCTTTTCACACCTAAATGATTATACATAGTGAAAACAGGTTTGTCAAGTGTTTTTTCTTGACAACCCTGTTTTTTGTTTTTCATTGTCTGTCGACCTTTAAAATCAGCTGTTTTTGCTTATTTTACAAGAGCAACTGTCTCTCTTGCGATCGCAAGTTCCTCATTTGTCGGGATTACACAGACTGTTACTTTCGAATCTGCTGTGGAGATGACTTTCTCTTCTCCATGTACTTCATTTGCCTTCGCATCTACAGTAATTCCAAGATATCCAAGATATTCAAGAACCTTTGCTCTTACAATCGTTGTATTTTCTCCGATACCTGCAGTAAATGTAATCGCATCCACGCCATTCATTGCTGCCACATATGCACCAATATATTTTGCAACACGGTAGCAGAATACGTCGATAGCACAGATTGCAAGTTCATTTCCTTCATTGGCTGCTGCCTCAAGGTCACGGAAATCACTCGATAATTTGGATAATCCCTGTACACCTGATTTTTTGTTTAAAACATTCATTACCCCTTCAATATCCAGGTTCTCTTTCTTTGCGATGAACTCCATGATTGCCGGATCGATATCACCGGAACGTGTACCCATGACAAGTCCCTCTAAAGGTGTAAGACCCATGGATGTATCTACACACTCACCATTTAATACGGCACTGATAGAAGCACCATTTCCAAGATGAGCCACAATGATCTTAGAATTTTTCAGATCCATTCCAAGGAATTCAGCAGTACGTTTTGATACAAAACTGTGGCTGGTTCCATGGAAGCCATATCTTCTTACTTTGTACTTTTCATAGTATTCGTATGGAAGACCATAAAGGAATGCTTTTTTCGGCATTGTCTGATGGAATGCTGTATCAAATACACCTACCATCGGTACGTCTGGCATCAGTTCTTTACATGCATCGATACCGATCAGGTTTGCCGGGTTGTGAAGTGGTGCAAGGTCATTGCACTCTTCGATTGCTTTTAATACTTCCGGTGTTAAAACGGTAGAAGAAGCAAACTTCTCTCCACCATGTACAACACGGTGACCAACTGCATCGATCTCGGAAAGACTCTTGATTGCACCTGTTTTCTCATTTACCAGTGCATCAAGTACCATCTGGATTGCCTGTTTGTGCGTCGGCATTGCTGCTTCTGTGATCTCTTTGTCTAATCCGGTCTTCTGGTATACCAGTCTTCCGTCAATACCGATTCTCTCGCAAAGTCCTTTTGCTAATACTGCTTCACTGTCGGAATCAATAAGCTGATATTTCAGTGAAGAACTTCCGCAGTTT
>ERZ835980.4104-NODE-4104-length-10409-cov-4.060460_pt1 | contig 10409 bp, 10 predicted proteins | sample MGYA00519943_ERZ835980 | MGnify/ENA primary metagenome ERZ835980 (study PRJEB31850, sample SAMEA3708791) | human gut metagenome | biome: human gut; feature: human-associated habitat; material: faeces | place: China | collected 2014 ... | reverse complement strand
CCAATTTCTATAATTATTATAAATAATTTTAATTAAATATTTTGTAGAAAAAAGTAAATAAAAAAATATTTCATATACAATAATTCGACAAACTTTTTCTAACACTAGAATTATATAATATTTCTTGCAAAGTGTCAAAAATTATGCTATACTTACCATAATATTTTTATGCTAGGAAGTAGGAGAAATGTATTTAATAGTAGGACTTGGAAATCCAGAACCAGAATATGCAAAAACAAGACACAATATGGGATTTGATGTAATAAACAAGTTATCAAAAGAATTTAATATTGAAGTAAAAAAGGAAAAATACAATGCTTTATATGGAACTGGAACAATTGAAAACGAAAAAGTAATCTTATTAAAACCTCAAACTTATATGAATTTAAGTGGTGAGGCTATAAAGCCATTTGCAGATTTTTATAAGATAGATATGGATAAGATTATTGTAATATATGATGATATAGATGTAGAAACAGGGACAATAAAAATAAGAAAAAAAGGTGGACCAGGATCACACAATGGAATGAAATCAGTTGTGTATGAGTTAGGCTCAAAAGATTTTCCAAGAATAAAAGTGGGAACAGGTTCAAAACAAGAAATACCAAATCTAATAAATTATGTAATAGATAAAGTTAATAATGAAGAATATGAAAGACTAGAAAAAGGAGTAGAACTAGCTGCAGAAGCTGTTAAATTATGCTTAAAAATAGGAATAGACAATGCAATGAATACATTAAATTAGAGGTAGACAATGAAAGAAATAATAATAAACAAAGATGAAAGTGGCATAATAGTGGCACTTTTAGAAAATGGCAAATTAGTAGAAGAATATGATAATATAGACAACACAAAAACATTAGAAGGCAACATATATTGCGGAATTGTAAGAAATGTACTTCCAAATATGCAATCAGCATTTGTAGATATTGGAGAAAGCAAAAACGCTTTTATACATATAAAAGACATAATTCCAAAAGTAAGTCAAACAACAGGAAACAAAGAAGAAGACTATTCAAAATATAAAATGAAAGATTTTATAAAACAAAAAGAACCAATCCTTGTTCAAATAAAAAAAGACAAAGAAAGCTTAAAAGGAGCAAGAGTGTCAAAAGATATAAGCTTAGTAGGAAGATTCTGTGTTCTTCTAATAAACGTAAACTTTATAACAGTATCACAAAAAATAGAAAGCAAAGAAGAAAAAGAAAGACTAAAAAATATAGCATCAGAAATACTACAAAAGCACGAACAAGAAGAAAAATATGGATTGATACTTAGAACATCGGCAGATAAAAAAAGCAAAGAAGAAATAGAAAGAGATATAGTAGAATTAATAGAATATTGGAAACAAATAAAAAGTGCATATGAAGAAGTTTCAAAAGAGGGTAAACCAGTATTAATATTTGAGAACTACAACATCGTATCAAAATTTCTATTAGGAGTTTTAGACTCAGAAATTAATCAAATAACAGTTAACAACACAGCTGTATTTGAACAAATTAAAGAACAAATTAGCGAATTAAAAAAGACAAACATAGAATTGTGCTTGCAAGAAAATGACTTAATGAAAAAACATGACTTAGAACGTCAAATAGCAAAAATGCACGAAAGAAAGATATGGCTTAAATGCGGAGGATTTATAACAATAGATAAAACAGAAGCGCTAACAGCCATAGACGTAAACTCAGGAAAATATACAGGAAGAAACAAAGAAACCAAAGAACTAGCATTATTGAGAGTAAACAGAGAAGCAACGATAGAAATAGCAAAGCAAATAAGACTAAGAAATATAAGTGGAATAATTGTTATAGATTATATAGATATGCTAAAAGACGAGGAAAGAAAACAAATACTAGACTTGCTTGACAAAGAACTAAAAAAAGACAGAAGCAAAACACAAGTGGTAGGATTTACGCAATTAGATCTACTAGAAATGACAAGAAAGAAAATATAAGAGTTTGATTACTAGTTGATTTGTAAAACGGCTTATTTTATAATAACGATATACGAAAGGAAAGGGGGAGCAAAATGCCAAAAAAAACTAAAGAGGGGGAAAGAATAAATAAAACACTGAAAAACAAAAAAGGAATAACCTTAATTGCGTTAGTAGTAACAATAGTTGTGCTTTTGATACTAGCAGGAGTGAGTGTAAGTGTAGTAGCGGACAAAAATGGAATAATACAAAACAGCCAAGAGACAAAAGAACAGACTAGAGCAGCAATGGTTGAGAAAGAAAGGGACCTTTGGAAATTAGAGGGACAAATATACCAAAGTGATTCTGAAAAAGAAACACTAGAAAAAGTGTTGGAAAGATTGGAAAAAGAGAACACGATTACAAAAGAAGAAAAACAAGCGATACTGGAAACAGGAGAAGTAACAATAGCTGGAAAAACCATAATATTTATAGATGGGACTATCGTAGCTTGTGGAAACGAAGAAAATTCAGCTGATGGTAGCTTTTTAGGAAATACCAGTATCAAAAGAGGAGACATTGAACAAATAAATATAATAACTGCATTAAATGGGCATGATGCCAATGATGAGAAAACATGGGATATTTCAGAAAGAAAAAATGGAAGATATTTAGCTTGGTATGAAGATAAAGATAATAATAACTTTTGGGAAGTGACAATAGCTGGAAATGGAAGAGTAAAATTAAATAAAAGTGCAAAATTACTTTTTAAAGCACTTGGAACTTATGCAGGAAAGATTGAAATGAACGGAATTGAAAATCTGGACACATCAGAAGTTACAGACATGAGCTATATGTTTACAGATGGTTCTCAATATACTGATTTAGATTTAAGCTCATTTGATACATCTAATGTTACAACAATGAGTGGTATGTTTTATGGATGTTCAAAACTAACTAATGTAAACCTAGCAAATTTTAATACTAAAAATGTGGTAAAGTTATCAAATTTATTTAATGGCTGTTCGGCAATAGAAAATATAAATCTAAATAGTTTCGAAACCTCAAATGTGACAAATATGTATGGAATGTTTGGAAATTGTGAAAACCTAAAAAATGTAAATTTAAAAAGTTTCGACACATCAAAAGTAACAAATATGGAAGCAATGTTTTTTAATTGTAAAAGCTTAAGCAAGATAGATCTTAGCAACTTTAATACTTCTAGTGTTGAAAGATTAAAAAGAATGTTTGTTAATTGCGGATTACTCACTGAATTAGATTTAAGTAATTTTAAAACAGAAAATCTTCTTAATGTGGAAACTATGTTTAGTGGATGTAAATTGCTGAAGAAGATAGATATGCGCAATGCAACATTTGATAAAGTTCAAAATTATAATTATATGTTGGATACTCTACCATCAGATGTAACAATAATAGTAAAAGACGATACCCAAAAAGAATGGCTTTCTTCTAAATTCCCAGAACGTGCAAATTCTATAAAGGTACAAGGACAAACTTAAAAACAGCTAAAGAAACAGTGACATAAAAGTGCTAGAATGCGAGAAAATAGCCAAAAACCATTGACAATGATTTTTCTTTGTGATAAAATAATTATCTGTAAGCCGCCTGGGTCGGGCAACTAAATTCTATCATAATAAAATTATAGATAGATGCCTTGAATTTTATGCTTAGCGAGTATACGAATAAAGGGAGGTGTACAATACAATGTACGCAATAATTGAAAGCTGTGGAAAACAATACAAAGTAGCAGAGGGAGATGTAGTATTCTTCGAAAAACTAGAAGCAGAAGAAGGAAAAAAAGTTTCTTTTAACAATGTAGTTCTAGTATCTGACGGAAAGAAAATAGAAGTTGGAGCTCCTTATGTTAAAGGTGTTAAAGTTGAGGGAAAAGTAGTAGCTCATGGAAAAGATAAAAAAATATTAGTTTACAAATACAAAGCTAAGAAAAACTACAGAAGAACTCAAGGACATAGACAACCATATACAAAGGTTGAAATAACATCTATAAAATTAGCTGCTGAAAAGAAAGAAACAAAGACAGAAGCTAAAAAAGAAACAAAATAATAATTAAGAGATTATAAAACAAAAACATGAAGGGAGTGAAACTAAATGGCTCACAAGAAAGGTCAAGGTAGTGTTAAGAACGGTAGAGATAGTGAATCAAAACGTTTGGGACTAAAAAGAGCTGATGGTCAAGTAGTTCCAGCTGGAAATATATTAGTAAGACAAAGAGGAACAAAATTCCATCCAGGAAAAAATGTTGGAATAGGCAGTGATGACACATTATATGCTAAAGTAACAGGAACTGTTAAATTTGAAAGACTTGGAAGAGATAAAAAACAAGTTAGCGTTTATACAGCAGAAGAATTAAAAGCTAAAGCAAAAAAAGCAAAAGCTCCAAAAGCTGTAAAAACAGAAAAGAAAGCAGAAAAAGCACCTGCTAAAAAAACAACTACTACAAAAAAAGAAAAAGTAGAAAGCAAATAAAGTTTAAACCCTAGCATTACAAACAATGCTAGGGTTTTTGTATGCAACAGCAAAAAATAAAAAATTCCTTGTTATTATCAAGGTTTTGTGGTAAAATATTACATATAAAAATAACAAAAAGGGGAACAAAATGAAACAAGAAAAATCATTAAGTAAAAAGCTAAGCAAAAAAACTATAATTATATCATTAGCAATAATTATAATAATACAAATATTGGCAAGAATTTATGTTGGATACAAAAAAGAATATTTCCACATAGATGAAGCATATTCGTACTCTTTGATGAACTATGATAAAATTCAAATTACAGAAAATGATGATTTTTATGATACATGGCACACGAAAGATTATTATATAGATTATTTATCAGTAAATAGTGATGAAGGATGGAACTTAAAGCCAGTATACGAGAATCAGAAAAATGATGTACATCCACCTTTATACTACTTACTACTAAGAATAGTAGCGTCATTTACAATAGATGGATTTACAAAGTGGACAGGAATAATTCTAAACATAATTATATATGTATTTTCAAGTATCTTTATATATCTAATATCAAAAAGAGTATTTAAAGATGAGAAAAAAGCATTATTTACTTGCTTGATATCAGGACTATGTTTAGGAGCACTAGACACAACAGCGTATATAAGAATGTATGAGTTAGCAAATTTATTCATATTAATATTAACATACATACATATGAAATTGTACGACAAAAAAGAGCTACAAATAAAGGATGTTGTAACAGTTGGAATCGTAGCATTATTAAGTTCATTAACACATTATTACACATTAATATATATGGCAGTGCTATTTATAATATTTGTAGTAAAATACATAAAAGCAAAAGAGTACAAGAACTTAATAAAATACATATCTTGCTTTGTTATTGCGGCAATAGTATCACTAATAATATTCCCATATTCATTTAAGCATATGTTCATGGGATATAGAGGCGAAGGCGCAATGAATAGCCTATTCAATAGCGATACATTATACACAGACCTTGCTGTATATCTATATGTTTTAAGTAAAGGATTAGTTGGATATACCTTCGTTGCACTTATAATATTGTTTATAGTGCTAGATGTTAGAAAAAAAGGTGAAATAGTAGACAACGATGAAACAAAATTATTAATTATACCAACAGCGATATATTTTGTATTAGTAGCAAAAATGTCACCATACAAAGAACTAAGATATATAATGCCGATAATATCAGTATCAATGATATATTTAATATATGTATTTTCAAGATTATTTGAACTAAACTTTAAACAAAAAACAGCCCAAATAGCAACTGTGGCATTATTTACAATAATAACAATTTCGCCACTATTTACAGGAGCTCATTTAGACTTTACATATACAAAGATGAATCATTTGGCAGAAAAGATAGAAGAAAAAGCAGATGTACCAGCATTATATGTATTTAATGAAAATAAAATCAGATTCTTAGACGATATTTATATATTCACTGAGTTAGACAATTCTTATATCATGAAATACAGCAATGCAAGTGAAGAAAATATAAAAAACGTATTAAGGCAAAAAGACACATCAAAAGGAATCTTCTTCATATATAATGAAGATGTAAAATATGAAGATATTGTGAAACAAATAAAAGAAATATACAATTATAAAACAGATGAAAGAGTACAAGACTTAAACGCAGGAGGAGTTTTATACTTACATTAAGAGAAGGGAAAGTGATTATTATGGGAAATAAAAAGAGAATATTAACAGGTGATAGACCAACAGGAAGATTACATATAGGTCATTACTTTGGATCTTTACAGAAAAGAGTTGAAATGCAGAATTCAGGGTTATATGATCCATACATATTAGTAGCAGATGTTCAAGCATTAACAGACAACTTTAATAATCCAGATAAAGTAAGAAAAAATGTAAGAGAAGTAGTAATGGATTATTTATCAGTAGGAATAGATCCAGAAAAGTCAACAATATTTATACAATCTATGATACCAGAAATAGCAGAACTTACAGTATTCTATTCTAACCTAGTAACAATAGCCAGACTAGAAAGAAACCCAACAGTAAAAACAGAAATAGCACAAAAAAGAGAACTATTTGGAGAAAGCGTAACATATGGATTTTTAGGTTATCCTGTAAGCCAAGCTGGAGATATAACAGCGTTTAGTGGAGAATTAGTTCCAGTAGGAGAGGACCAACTTCCATTGATAGAACAATGTAGAGAAATAGTAAGAAAGTTTAACTCTATATATGGAGAAGTATTAATAGAACCAGAAGCAATTCTATCTTCAGGCAAAAGAATAAAAGGATTAGATGGAAATGTAAAAATGGGTAAATCTTTAGGAAATGCTATTTATTTATCAGATTCACCAGAAGAAATTACAAGAAAAGTAATGAGTGCTGTCACAGATCCTAAGAGAATAAAAAAGGATGATCTAGGAAATCCAGATGTATGTATGGTTGCATATTATCATCAACTATTTACAGAAAAAGAAGAATACGAAAACGTTTGCAAAGAATGTAGAGCCGGAACTAGAGGATGTGTAGCTTGTAAAAAGCAACTAGCACAAAACATCATAAAAACATTAGAACCTATAAGAGAAAAAAGAAAATATTATGAAGAGCATCCAGAATTAGTGGATAAAATCTTAATAGAAGGAACTCAAAAAGCTAGAAAAGAAGCGCAAGAAACAATGAAAAAAGTGAAGAGAGCAATGAAATTAGATTATTTCGCTTAACAGAGATAATCTGTTGAGTAAAAAGAGAGAGATTAAAAGTAAGGAGCAAGAAAGATAATATGTTTACAGACTATGTAAAAATTTATGCCTCTGCAGGAAAAGGTGGAAACGGTGCAGTATCGTTTAGAAGAGAAAAATATATAGCAGCAGGTGGACCAGATGGTGGAGATGGAGGAAAAGGTGGAGATGTCTACTTTGAAGTTGATCCAGATTCAAATACGCTTTTAGAATTTAGATACAAAAAGAAATTTAAAGCGGAAAGTGGAAAAAATGGCGAAGGTGCTCGTAAATTTGGAAAAAGTGGAGAGGATATTCATATAAAAGTTCCAATAGGGACAATAATCAAGGATGCACAAACAGGAGAAGTTTTAGCAGATTTGTCAGAAAAAGGACAAGTGGAATTATTGTTAAAAGGTGGTAGAGGTGGTAAAGGAAATTGCCATTTTGCTACTTCAACAAGACAAGCTCCTAGATTTTCGCAAGCAGGAGAAGAAGGAGAAGAAAGAGAGTTAATACTAGAGCTAAAACTATTGGCAGATGTAGGATTGATTGGTTATCCTAGTGTAGGAAAATCAACAATACTATCAATCGTAACAGCAGCAACTCCCAAAATTGCGGACTATCATTTCACAACATTAGAACCAAATTTAGGAGTAGTAAAAGCAGAATATGGAGATAGTTTTGTAATAGCAGACATTCCAGGACTTATCGAAGGTGCAAGTGAGGGAACCGGACTCGGAATACAGTTCTTAAGACATATTGAGAGAACAAGATTATTGTTACACGTAATAGATGTGTCTGGTTCAGAAGGAAGAAATCCAGTGGACGATTTCTATACAATAAATAAAGAGCTAGAAAAATATAGCAAAAAGCTAGCAACAAGAAAACAAATAATAGTTGCTAACAAAGCTGATATAATGCAAGATGAAAATATGTATAAAGAATTAGAAAAACTTGCAAAAGAAAAAAATCTAGAAATATTTAAAATCTCTGCTGCAACAGGTGAAGGAATAAAAGAATTAATGGCAGAAGTTTCAAGACTATTAAAGACACTGCCAAAAGAAGAATTAATAGAAATAACAGCTAAAAAGAAAGTTTATAAATTAGAAGAAACAGAACCATTTACAATAAAGAAAGAAGAAGATATTTTTGTTGTGGATGGTCCAGTAATAAGAGAAATAATGAGAAAAGTAAATATGGAAGACAACGAATCTTTATACTACTTCCAGAGAAAATTAGAAGAATTGGGCATAAACCAAAAATTAAAAGAAGCGGGAGTAAAAGAAGGAGACACAGTAAAAGTTGTAGACTATTTATTAGAATGGGAAGACTAATACAAAATATTTTTTAAAATTTACAAACTTTTGTTTGACATTTTGTTTTTTTTATGATATTATGATTGCAGAAAATAATTTAGGAGGAATAATAATGTCTAGAAAAAAGAGACCTAATGAGTTAAATAAGAGAGAAAAAGCGATTTTAAAATTTATTGAAAAAGAAATACAAGAAAATGGTTATTCACCATCAGTAAGAGAAATTGGAAAGGCTGTTGGATTAAAATCAACAGCAACAGTACATGCTTACTTGGAAAGACTAGAGAAAATAGGACGTATAACTAGAAAAAATAAAATGGGAAGAACACTACAACTATTAAAAGGTGGAAAGCCATATCGTCCAAATGGAGAAGAGAAAAAAGAAGAAAAAGAAGTATATACTGGAAAAGAAATGGTAGAAGTACCTGTAATAGGTAAAATTACAGCAGGAGCACCAATCCTTGCAGTAGAAAACATAACAGACACATTCCCTATACCAATAGACTTTATTGGAAACAATACTTGCTTCATGCTAACTGTTAGAGGAGAGAGCATGATAGAAGCTGGAATACTAGACGGAGATTATATACTTGTAAAAAAACAAAATACAGCAGAAAATGGACAAATAGTGGTTGCTTTAATAGGGGATGAAGCAACAGTAAAAACCTTCTACAAAGAAAAAGACCACATAAGACTACAACCTGAGAACAGCACAATGGATCCAATAATAGTACCAACTTGTGAAATATTAGGAAAAGTAGCTGGTGTATTCAGAAAAATGTAATAAACAACAGATAGTAAAATAGACAAAAAAGATGGAGTAAAAATTATGAGTAGAATGAAAACTTTTGGAAAATACCTTTTATGGTTTATACTATTATATATGTTTGTTACAATTTCAGCGTACGGCTATATAGAAGCATCATACAAAGGTATAGATGGAATAATAATCAAAAACGACAAAATGTTAATCACAATAGATGAGGCAGAAGCAACCATAGTAAATGGACAAATAAAACTAAAATAAAGACAAACGAACATACCGCTATAGAAACTTATAAGATACAGGCAGACTCATGTTTCATGAAGATGTTTAATATTTCCATAGTGTCGGGAAATGTAGATTTCATGTATTCGGATGATAAAGTTGCACTGACCGAAGAAACAGCCATACAACTATTTGGTTCCACGGATGTACTCGGTAAGGAGATTATAAATGAGAATGATGAAAAAGCTACAATCTGTGCTATCTTAAAAGCCCTGCATCATAGTAATCTTTCATTTGGCTTCTGGGGAGAAGGAGCACACTTCCGTCGTTGGCAGACAGACTGGAGTAATGGCGGCTTTAAAACCATCGTTAAATTGCGTAAAGGGACTGATCCGATAGCTTTTCAGAAGAAGCTCTCTGCATACGACAAAAAAGTAGATCCCAGAGATATCGAATGCATATTTGCGAAAACTCTGTTAATGCCTTTAAGTAAATATCATTATTCACCGGTCAATGAAAACAAATCTATCAAATTCTATTATTTAATACTTTTTTCCATAGCCGGAGGATTAGTTATTCTTTGTTCGTTATTCAATTATCTCTCCTTGTTCATCAGCCGCACAAGAATGCGAAGGCGCGAGATTGAATTACGAAAAGTATGCGGTTCATCAATCGGCGGTTTGTTTGCATTACTTTCTATAGAATACCTGTATATCATACTCCTGTCTGGATTGATAGGCATGGCTTTGGTAGAATTAGTCTTACCCACCTTCCAAACAATGTCCGGCGTATCCGGCAATATTTACGGAGAATCGTTGCTCTATTTTCTCGGTATCCTTTTCCTTTCTCTACTCCTGTTAGTGCCATTCATTATAGGGCAATCGCGATTTTCGAAATCCGGGAACCGGCATCTGCTTCGTAAGGTCAGCATTATACTTCAATTAGCAGTAAG
>ERZ835980.4103-NODE-4103-length-10411-cov-3.233584_pt1 | contig 10411 bp, 8 predicted proteins | sample MGYA00519943_ERZ835980 | MGnify/ENA primary metagenome ERZ835980 (study PRJEB31850, sample SAMEA3708791) | human gut metagenome | biome: human gut; feature: human-associated habitat; material: faeces | place: China | collected 2014 ... | reverse complement strand
AACTTATTATTAGAATACCGGATGAAGATAATTAAAAGAAGATACTATTTGATTTTAGTATCTTCTTTTTTGGTAGTCTTTTTTGATTTTTTTGTATCTTCTTTAACCTCATTTACTTGTTCTTCTTCTTTTTTAGTTTCTACTTCTGGTAGATGTCCATGTTCTACTAGAAAGTCAATTTCTTCTTTAGTTATTGTTTCTTCTTCAAGTAAAGTATTTGCTATTAAAGATAATAAGTCTTTATTTTCAGATATGATTTTTTTAGTTTTTTCGTAACAGTTATTGATTATTGAACGCATTTCTTCATCTATTTCATGGGCTACTGTATCTGAAATATTTCTATTTTTGGTATAATCTCTACCTAAGAATGTATTGCCATCTGGTTCTTCAAGCATCATAGGTCCTAATGAACTCATGCCATATTCTGTTACCATACTTCTGGCTATTTTTGTAGCTTTTTTGAAGTCATCATGGGCTCCTGTTGTTATTTCTCCAAATGTTACTTCTTCAGCAACTCTTCCTCCAAGTAAACCACATATTGATTCTAGTAATTCGTTCTTTGTATAGTTGAATGATTCTTCTTTAGGAGTCATCATTGTATAACCACCAGCATGTCCTCTTGGAATTATAGTTATTTTTTGTACTTCATTGGCACCATCTAGTTTTAATCCCATTACAGCATGTCCTGCTTCGTGGAAAGCAACTAGTTTCTTTTCTTTATCGGTATATTTTTTTGTTCCTGTCGCTTCTTTCCTGTATTCTCGACGTCATCGGCGGGATAATTATTCACGGAGATGGCCCCCGTTTAAGAGGTCTTTATGGCCATCCGATGACTTTGGCTGGGTTTCTCATAACCTCTTTGCCCATCTTGTTTTGTTTCCTTTTAAATTGGAAACAAAACAGAAAGGCATTATTCTTAACCATTGCGTCCTTTCTAATTGGCTTTACCGGACTTCTTCTAAATGGAACTCGAGGAGCATGGCTGGCTCTGGCAGTCACTCTTCCGTTGGTTACGATTCTTTATGATCGCTCCATTAAAAAGATCCTTTTTCTTGTTGTCTTTGCTATTGGAACCTCTTTAGTATTTTTCAACTCTCCCCAACTTCAAAATAGAGCAGAAAGCATCACAAGTACGACACTGCAATCCAACACCGAAAGACTCCTCATGTGGGAGTCCGCCTGTGAAATGTTTAAAGATCACCCTGTATTTGGTGTCGGCATTGGTCAATACTCATCGAAATACTTAACTGAGTACAAGTCACCCGAAGCTAGAGAGAAGCAGAATCACTGTCACAACAACTTCTTGCAAATGCTTGCTGAAAATGGCGTAGTCGGATTTATCGGTTTCTGTTTATTGTTTGGCTATATTCTTTTGTCATCCCTTAAGAAAGCCCTATTTAATAGTTCGCCCTATCACGTGTTAATATTCGGCAGCACTTTAGCCTTGCTTCTGCAAGGATTCACCGAATACAACTTCGGAAACTCCGCCGTTATTAAATATTATTGGGCGATCTTAGGTTGTCTGCTCGTGTTGGCGCACCAGAGTGAAAATAAAACTTCCGGTAGTTCGTTTCCACCCTTTCAATGCAATAAAACTGAAATATGAAAATAGGGATTGTTTGTAATGCCCTTGCTAACAGTGGCGGCATGGAGCGTTACACATTAGACATAATCAGAGGATTCGTAGCTTCCGGACATGAAGTTACAGTCTTTACGAGAAAGGTGGATGCCAGCATTTATGAAGCAACTCTCGTGAAAACCGTAAAGATCAATACTTCATTCTTACCAAAGAGGTTCCGAGACTTTTATGTTTCCAATCTTCTGCCCTCTTTGAGAAAAAAACATCCCCTGGATGTTATGTTGGGTTGCTGCCGTTCTAGGCATGTGGATATTGTTATTTGCGGAGGCACTCATCCTGGTTTTCTCAAGGCAACGAGAAAGAGGAAAAGCATTTTTGACAGATTTGTTCTTCCCTTCGAAAAAGCATCCTATCAAGAGGCAAGCTGCGTAGTTGCTCACTCCCAGTTGGTTGAGAATGAAATCAAGACTTACTACCACGTTCCGAAATCACGCTTGTTTTTAATCCCGCCGCCTGTGGATTTAAGTATTTTTAAACCGGCATCAGAAGGAAACCAGCAATCAAGTTCCTCCAAACGACTATCTTCTTTCTCACAGTTGAAGAACAAAACGGTTTTTCTCTTCGTTTCTTCCAGCCATGTCCGGAAAGGATTCAAGCTTCTGGAAAAATATTTTGAAAATACCTACTTACCGATTGCACTGGCCGTTGCCGGCCGCCCACTCAAAAGAAACGACTACAAAAATATTTGTTATGTTGGTTACGAGAAGAACATGGCTGCTTTATATTCCCAGGCTGACTTCTCTATTTTGGCTTCGACCTACGAACCTTTTGGCTTGGTCCCCGTAGAGTCGCTGTGCATGGGTGTTCCTGTGGTGATTTCTGAAAATCTCGGCTGCAAAGGTTATATCTCAAACGCCGTAAAGGAAGAGTTCAATCCTTTTTCCATTGATTCTCTTGACAAGGCGATTAGAAATAGCCTTTTTCGAAAAGATTCCATGACAAGAGCCGCAAAAGGAAAAACTTCCGAGAAATTCTTAGTCGATTTTTCGTTGGACAAACATATCGCAAAACTTCTAGAAGTTTGTGAATTAGCAAGAAGAGAAAATGCAAACTGAATTTAGTAAAGGCGGAACCGACTTAACAGCCTACATAATGACTAAAAATGAAGAACATTGCATTGCTCGCTGTGTTCGGGCGCTCTCTTGGTGCCCAAAAATCGTAGTGGCTGATACAGGATCTTCTGATGGAACGAAGGAAATTGCCAAGTCATTAGGCTGCGAAGTTATTGATGTTCCCTTTGATGGCTTTGGTACCACCCGTAATCGAATCCTTGAGCGAATAACTTCGGATTGGATTGTTTGCTTTGACGCTGATGAAGTTTGCACCCCGGAGTTAGCAAAAGAGGTCCAAGAAAAATTAAAAAATCCTTCAGCTTCAGCCTATCTCGCCAATAGATTGACCTACCTTCTTGGTAAGCCTGTTTTGCACTCCGGCTGGAATCCTGACTTTAGACATGCTGTGCTATTTAAGAAGAGCGATTATCGATACACGGACAGAAGAGTACACGAAGGCTTTATTACACAGGGAAAAGTAGAGAAGTTGAAATCTTCTTTCCTTCATTACTCCTTTCCGACCGTTAAAACCCTCATGAGCAAAGAAATGCAATATGCAGATCTCGGGGCGGACGCGATGTTGATGAAGAACAAAAAAATCGGGATGTTTAGAGGCTTAGGACACGCTGCATGGGCCTTTTGTAGGCACTTTTTCTTAAGAAGGGGTTTTTTAGACGGTTGGAGGGGCTTTCTTATCGGCATCTCAGCGTTCCATACGACTTTTTACCGTTATGTAATAGCTATGGAAAAATTGTCCGAAAAGTCTGAGAAGTAACAAAGGCATTAAAATGAATACAAAAAATTTGAAATTTTTCATTTACTTCCCGCTTTTATTGGGAGTTATTTATTCGCTGTTAAGCTGCCGATTTACCTCTCCGAATGAGTTCACGGATGTCCCTATTTGGAGCCCGATCTATTTTTTTTCATACTCGTTTTTCTACTACTCCCTTTTAAATCTTCTTCTTGCACTTCCTTTCGCTCTAATTTCTCTCCGTTATAGAAAATTGGGAAAGATTTTTGCCTTCATCGTTTTGTCGGTATTCTTAATTTTCTTTGTGGCCGACAGCTTTATTTATCAGCAGTTTAGACTCCATCTGAACATAGCGATGCTTCAGATGACGCTGCTGGGCGGAGGGCAAGTGGTGAGTTTCTCCGGCTCCATGATTTTTCAGATCGTCCTGTTGATGGGAGCTTGTTTCATTGCAACCTTTTTCTGCCTTTGGCTAGCCAATTTACTTTCCAGGATACAAAACCGTTTCAAACCCTCTTATCTTCTTATTTTCATAACCTTGGGCTTAGTAGTATGTCAGGGTATCTACGGGTTCGGCTTTGCCTACCACAATCCGTATACGACCAAGGTCGAAGAGAATCTACCTTTAAGCCGCCCCTTACATTTCAACAAACTCTTGATAAAAACAGGACTTGTCTCTCGTGAAGACGTTTATACGTTCAAAAGAACAGACGTTAAAGGCGCCATGAACTATCCTTTAAATAAACTCGACTGTTCTGGCGGAGAGGGCTACAACATTGTATTCTTAGTTGTTGATGCACTTCGTTTCGATATGATCACCGAACAAATAATGCCAAACGTCACTGCTTTCTCCAAGAATGCAATTACTTTTAAGGATCATTACTCCGGAGGGATCAATACTCGTCACGGAATTTTCACCCTCTTTTCTGGTATTCCCGGTTCATACTGGGACAGCTCTAAAGCCTCAAAATCCGGCTCCTCTTTGATTGAAGCGCTCCAAACCAGAGGTTACGAGATCGGTCTATTTGCTTCCGCGCCCCTTACAATGCCGGAATTCAACCAAACTGTCTTTGCCTCCCTGCCAAATATCAGATTAAATTCCAAAGGAAATAATCCTATGGAGAAAGACGTATCTGCAATCGAGGACATGGAAAAGTGGCTCACCTCTTTACCCAAAAATAAGCCTTTCTTCGCTTTTCTATTTTTAGACTCTGTCCATTCGGCGATCTTCCCTGAAACAGAAGAATTCACCGTGTTTAAGCCTTACTGGAAGGAAGTCAACCAAATTAAACTTTCAAACGATTTTGATAGAACCCCCTATTTCAACCGATACAAGAACTCCGTGTACTTCACGGATAAAAATCTTGCTCGTGCCCTTAATTTCTTAGGCCAACATATCGATATGGATAAAACCATCATCGTTATCACCGCCGATCATGGGGAGGAATTTAACGATACAGGTAAAAACTATTGGGGTCACAACGGCAACTTCACAAAATATCAGGCTCAAATCCCCTTTATTGTTAAGTGGCCGGACAAACCATCCGTTGAGATCGACTATCGAACTTCCTCATTAGACGTAGTCCCAACCCTGCTTCCACGCGTACTCGGCTGCAAAAATCCTGTGTCTGATTACAGCGTCGGCAAAGATCTTTTTGACCCCAACGGAAGAAACCCATTCGTTTACGTGAGCAATTACTCAAAGGATGCCTTTGTAGAGAAAGAACGGGTCGTTTTGATTAACGAGTTAGGAGTTCTCTCCTTCCTTGACCCTTCGTATAACCCTTCAAAGGACAAAACGGTTCCTCCTTATCTTAAGCAGGTATTGGAAGAAAGTTCGCGATTCATGAAGAAGAACTAGAATTGTCCCGCACCGTAGCCTCAAAATCTTATTTTGTGAACTGTTAAGTCCAGAGAACGATCAACAATGACCACTGAGACGAAAAAACTCCCGCTTATTGATTCTTCTATCTTGATTCCAAGGAAGGAAAAGAGCTTGAAGCCGACATTAGACGTTTTTTTCTGCTTCGACGATGCCTTCTGTCTGCCAACAGGAATTAGTGCTCTCTCTGTCTTAAAAAACAACAAAGACCTGCCTCTGAATATTCACCTTGTGGGCGTGGACATTTCTGAGCAAAATTTGGGCTACTTCAGAAAATTAGATTGTGCCCCCAGCTCTGAGGTGCTCTTTCATTCACTTACCGCCGAGGAGTGTCAAAAACTTACGGCAAACCGTTCAACACTACACTTCCCTCCCGCAAGTTTCATAAGAATCTTCCTTCCTGAATTATTTCCGGCAATAAATAAAATGCTGTACCTCGACGGGGACACACTTTGTGTCGGAAGTCTTAAGGAACTTGCAGATCTTAACCTTCAGGACAAGTTAGCTGCGGTTGTTCTTGACATTAAAGCTAAAGACGGTTCATCTGTAAGACATGGCAGAAGGGACTTCAATTCCGGAATGATGTTGATTAATGTAAAGCCCTACGTAGAGTCAGACATTGCCCTGAAAACGTTGACGGTCTTGGAGAACAACCGTCAATATAAGTCTCCTGATCAAATGGCTCTGAATGATGCGTTGGAAGAACGAAGGATCATTCTTCCCAAAAAATTTAATTTCATTCAAGAACTGACCGTACACGGGGAGCAAGATGAAAGTCGGCCCACCGATTCCGTCATCGTGCATTACGCAAACCGGTCCAAACCATGGACTGAAGCTTTCTCAACAAACCTTTATCAAAAGTATTACAGTGCAAGCCCTTGGAGAAAGTTTCCTAAGGATTTAGTGTATAAAAAAGATCCAAACAGCATCAAAAAATATGCCTTATGGCAGTTTAAGAATAAAGAATTCAGCAAGTTCAACAAACTTTTGTTGATCTATTTATCTGTACTTCTTGAAAGAAAGAGGCGCAAATTTTCTAAGCAATTTTCGCGCTGAACACCAAAGAAGCGGTATCGATACGGGGGCCGAGTCGCCTCCTTTCTTCGAACGGTTCTACTTCTGTTTTCTTGCGGTTTTCCATAATTCACCTCTAAAACGAAATTCACGGAGCAAGTGCCGGTGAAAGTAACATCCTGTCCGTTGTGCCTTTAACGACTATTTCACGTTTACTTTATAATTTTTTCATTGGGTCAGGGTTCTCCTGGTACTGACGAAAGTGTGTTGGCATGACTACGAAGACGCAAAGTGAATTATCCTAATATTTCGGGCCGGTGGTTGCTACCGGAGCTGAAAGAATATGCGTAAGAAATTTAAATAACCAATTTTCTTGTTTCAAAATCAGCAAAAAGATCCACTCTAAAGAGACCCGCAGAGAAATTAAGTACTTTAAATTTCTTAAGCGAAAAGGCGTTACCTCTTCCTTTATTCCCGCTTTCATCAGTGACTTTGAAACGGAGGAAGAAATCATCATTGAACAGGAGTTGATCGCTGATCACCCCGAGCAAGATCTTTTTGCCTTTCGCGTTGAAGAATTTGTTGCGGATGCTTCTGGCAGGCAGCTTATGGAGCTGGAAAAATTATTCCAAGAACTCTATACAGAATTAAAAGATAAAAATGTCATTATCAGTGACCTGCACGCTGGGAACATGATGATTTACTGCGATAAAGCAGGAAATATTAAGAGGCTCATCGTTGTAGACGGCTTTGGAAGTCCCGAAGCTATTCCGTTAGCCAAGTACTTTGGATACTTCGGAAGGAAGAAAATTGACCGGCAGTGGGCAAAGTTCAGAAGAACTTTCGAAGCCACTTGGGAAAGAAGGCGGGGCGGTAAACCAACCATTCATTTTTGACCTAATCCGCCATTTATAAATGGGAAGCCGAAATCTAAACATTTAATTTAAAACAGCTCGAATTACCCAACGTTGTTATGTCGCATCAACTCTCTATTGACCAAGAAAATTACTGGTACAAACATTTCCTTAAGGCCATAATTTTCTTCATTACTTCATTAGTTGTACTCAGCCTTTTCCGCGCTTTTTTCCTTTATTATTTTTCTGCCGGTCTTAATATAACCCCTAGAGACTGGCTTCTTGCGCTAGGTGTTGGAGTCCGTGTAGATGCTAAATGGCTGTCTTTGGCGCTACTCCCTGCTTTTTTAGTTTTTATTTTCTCTTACTGGAAGCCTTTCTTCTTTAAATACTCCGCCGTTCTGGCAGGTATAGGGATTTTCGGCATGGTCTTACTGGATACAGTTAACTTTGGATTTTTTAGTTTTTATAAAACCCCTATCAGCCCATTGGTATTCGGCTTTTTCCAGGATGATACGAAGGCAATCCTCCAAACACTTTGGCAAGATTGGCCAGTCCTAAGTTATCTTTTGGTTCTATGCGCCGGCCTCGCACTTCCTTTTGTCGCCGCCTCTGTTTGCTTCAACCGACTTAAGACTAACCCCAGAGGATGCTTACTCTTTTTATTAGGTTGCGTCAGCATTCTTCTATTTGCCTTTTTTATTCGCGGTTCGATTGGAAAATTCCCTCTTCGACAAGAAGACTTCGCCGTCAGCAAGATTCAATTAGTTAACGCTTCCGTACCTAACGGAGCCGCTGCTTTATATGAAGCAACAAAAGCCTGGAGAAACTTTCAGATTAAGGGAGAGCCTTCTCAGGCACTTACAAAATTCGGTTATGCCAATATAGAAGAGGCAAAAAATGATTTGGCGGTCAGGAATAACGCCTCAACTCAGTTAAATTTCAGACCTAATGTCGTCTTTGCCGTAATGGAATCAATGAGCGGGGATATTTTTAATTCTCATGATTCTTTGGTTAACAATACATTGGGAGCTTTAGACAACGCCTTAAAGGATGCTGTCGTCTTCAGAAAGGGCGTGAGTATTGAAAACGGTACTTTCCCGTCCTTGGAGGGACTCCTTTTTGATACACCTATCAGTCCGATTTCTCAAAGTATCTACGGGAGAAAGGAGCTTTCCTTCTCTCAAGTTCGAGCTTTTAAAGAAGCCGGTTACAGAACAATCTTCCTTACCGGTTGCCCGGAGCCCTGGCGCCAGATCAATGACACGTTCAAGTTCTACGGATTTGAAGAAATCTATGGACAAGCCGCTATCGGAGAAAAATTCCCAAACGCCGAGAAGAGTCCTTGGGGTATCGGGGATAAGTGGATGTTTAAGTTCGCCGAAGATTTATTGAAAGAAGCCGAAGGCACGGGTCGACCGGTTTTCATCATGATGCTGTCGACAACGAACCATCCGCCGTTTAAAGTTCCTGACGGAGAAAAAGTATCAAAAGTAGATCTCAAGAAATTACCGAAGATCGTTAATATCGAGGGATCTTACGAAGGCAACATGGAGCTACTTCTCCAGACCTATCAATACGCTGCAAACTCCTTGGGCAACTTTATCCTTGATCTTAAAGATAAGGGATGGCTAAAAAATACCATCGTGGCAGCAACAGGAGACCACAACGCCAGAATGAATTATCAGTCAGAGGGCAACTGGCATCATGTTTATGGTGTACCCGTCTTATTTTGGCTTCCAGATCAGCAATTAAAATCTTCCGCAGATTCGGACAGATGGGTATCGCACCGTGACATCATTCCGACACTGTTAGCTATATCTACGGGCAAAATTCTGGGTAATGAAAAAGGCAGAAATCTTTTTGCTAAAGATATTGAGGAAGGCGCTGTCTCTTTCATTGGCTGGTCCGGCGCCGGCTTTGTGATCGGAAAACCTGGCATGGTCACTCTCAATGGTAAAAATTTAGAGTGCTACAACTGGCAGGATGACAAGCTCATAAAGGCCGACCGTTGTTCTAAAGAACAGGAAAAAATGGGCAAAGAAGCAAGAGCCCAAAGAGCGATAAGCGAATACATCGTTCGGAAGGGGCTTGCAGAATAGACGCAATTTTGAGGGAGCTCGGGATCCCGAGCTCCCTCAACTTTTTATTTGATTTGCAATACGTTATAGCCTTCTTCTTCGATAGCTTCTTTCAATTTCACAGTATCAAAACCTTCAGGAACGCCAACCTTTGCAACACCGTCCTCAAGAGAAACCGACTGAACCGTAACACCGTCGATCGCAGAGAGCGCCTTAGTAACGGCCTTCACGCAGTGCTCACACATCATCCCGTCAATCTTGATGGAGAGGGATTCCTTCGGAGCGGAAACCACCTCAAAAGACGTCACTTCATAATCTTCTGCTTTGATTGCGTTAGTTACCTTTTCTTCAGACAATGCATGATCAGCGTTAACGACAGCGTTCTTATGCTCTAAAGACACGTCGGCAGAAACCACACCAGGAATCTTTTCTAAAGCCCCCTTAACAGCTTTGGCACAATGTTCGCACATCATTCCTTCGATACCGACTTTGTAGACGAAGTCTGAAGCATTCTTTTGGTCGGCTTCAGTAGAAACTTCTGCCAATTGCTGAAGTTTCGGCAGTAAGGTTTGTTCCGAAGTTTTGTCTCCGTTTCCCGAATCCTTAAGCACCGGCTTCCAGCCTCTTAAACGAAGGGCGTTCGTCACAACGCTCACCGAGCTCATACTCATTGCGGCCGCTGCAATCATCGGATTCAGAATCCATCCGAAAGCTGTGTAGAAAACCCCTGCCGCTACCGGGATGCCGATGATGTTGTAGATAAATGCCCAAAACAAGTTCTCACGAATGTTAAGCATCGTCGAATGAGACAAGGCCGAAGCGTTAACGACATCGGACAAGCGGCTCTTCATCAGTACGAGGTCAGCCGCTTCAATGGCGACATCAGTACCGGCGCCGATAGCTGCACCTACATCGGCTCTGACCAGCGAGGGAGCGTCGTTGATGCCGTCGCCAACCATAAGAACTTTCTTACCTTGTGCCTGTAGCTCGCGCACGACCGCTTCTTTATCTGCCGGCTTAACTTCAGCTCGAACGTTCTTGATGCCGACGCGCGCAGCCACGGCACGAGCTGTTTTTTCGTTGTCGCCGGTCAGCATCCAAACTTCTTTGCCTTTAGCCTGCATGGCTTCAATCGCCT
>ERZ835980.4100-NODE-4100-length-10415-cov-3.306853_pt1 | contig 10415 bp, 6 predicted proteins | sample MGYA00519943_ERZ835980 | MGnify/ENA primary metagenome ERZ835980 (study PRJEB31850, sample SAMEA3708791) | human gut metagenome | biome: human gut; feature: human-associated habitat; material: faeces | place: China | collected 2014 ... | reverse complement strand
CAACACCTATACGCAGCCGTTCACCGCTTCGAGCATTTCGTTGTCGAACGTCTTCACCGATCTGATCGGCAAATATTGGAGCGAGAGCAATCCCGATCCGAACGCCCGATATCCGCGTCTGACGACTTCGCCGAATCCGAACAATTCGCAGAAATCGACTTTCTGGATGGTCAACGGCCGTTACATGCGTCTGAAGAATGCCGAGATCGGTTACTCGCTGCCCAAGCAGGTGGTCAACAAACTCCGCATCGACGGTCTGAGAATCTATGTCTCCGGAATGAATCTGCTGACGTTCAGTGATTTCAAACTCTGGGACCCCGATCTGCAAACGGGTGCTGCGAATTATCCGAACAACCGGGTGTACAATATCGGCGTGTCGCTGATCTTCTAACCGTTAAAACTCGATTCTACCTATGAAAAAGAGCCTATTCGCAGCCGTTTTCGCGGTGTTGTCCGCCGCAGGTTGCAACTCCTACCTCGACCGCCAGCCCGACGAACCGTATACATCGAAGAATGTCTTCGAAAGTTACAATTCGACGTTCCGCTACCTGGTGAACGTATATAGCTGGATCACCAACGAGACCGACCCCAGCGGCCAGGCCAACCATTATACCCCCTCGTCTGACGAATGCGTATGCGTATTCACGGGACGACCTTTCGCCCAGTGGAACAACTCCACGTGGTCCGTGAGCACCGAGGATCAGACCGGTCTCTCGTATTATACCACCTACTACAAAGGCATCCGCGAAGCGAGCTATTTCATCGCCAACGTCGGACGCTGCCCCGAGTTGTCGCCCGCCGAGGCGCTCGAATGGGCGGCCGAAGCCCGGTTCCTGCGCGCCTACTACTATTTCTGCCTGATGCGGCTTTACGGTCCGGTTGTCCTTTTGGGCGAGGGTGTCGCCGATTTCAACGACCTCGCGCTTCGCGAGCGCGACCGCAATCCGTGGGACGAATGCGTGGACTGGGTGGCGGAGGAGTGCCGCAAAGCCGCGGCCGATCTGCCGCTTACGCAGCCGGATTCCTATTTGGGGCGTGCGACGAAGGGTGTCGCTCTGGCCTTGCGGGCCCGACTGCTGCTCTATGCGGCCCGTCCCCTGTTCAACGGCAATCCGATGTACCGGAACATGACCAACGCCGAGGGCAAATACCTCTTCCCGCAGTCGTACGACGCTTCGAAGTGGACGAAAGCCGCCGAAGCGGCCTGGGATGTCCTTGACCTCCGGCAGTACGAGTTGATCGAAACGGGAAATCCGTATGTCGATTGGCGGGCGGTCTTCACGCAGAAATGGAACCGGGAGCTGATTTTCGGTTACCAGAAGACCAGCTATAACTGGCGTGTCGCGACCATTCCGCTCGGAGTGGGCGGACGGGCCTACGGCGGAGTCGCCATAACGCAGAAACTGGTCGATGCTTTCGCCATGGATACCGAGCACGGAGGTCGCTATCCCATCACCGGATACCAGGCCGACGGAAGTCCCGTGATCGATCCGCAGAGCGGATACGACGAGTCGGGCTTCACTTCGTTCACGCATCCGATCCTGGGCAGCACCAAATCGACCTACAACATGTACCTCAACCGCGAACCCCGCTTCTACATGTCGGTGTTCTACGAGGGTCTGAATTGGATCGGCGGTTCGAATACGGTCTCCTCGATCCAGTTCTACTACGGAGGCAACTCGGGCCAGACGTCGAGCAACTTCAACTATCCGCTGACGGGTTATCTGCCCTTCAAGTTCCAGGATACGGGATTCGACAGCAAGAATGCCGGGTCCGCGCAGGCCAACTGGACCGCCATAACGTGGCCGCTGTTCCGCTATGCCGAGGTCCTGTTGAACTACGCCGAGGCGTTGAACCGGCAGCCCGAACGCGATGCGACTGCGGCTCTGGCGGCGATCAATGCGGTGCGCAAACGCGCGGGCGTGGCTGATATCGAGACGATCTATCCCGAGGTCGAAGCGGATGCGGATGCGCTGGAGGCCATGATTCGTCGCGAGCGGATGATCGAGCTGAATTTCGAGAACCATCGTTTCTTCGATACCCGCATGTGGCTGATCGCCGAGCAAGAGAACGCCGGAGCGTTTTACGGCATGAACATCCAGGCGACCGACGATCGTCCGGACGGCGATTTCTGGCATCGGACGGTCGTTGCCGCAGACGGCGGCAATACGCCTTCGACGCGCATATTCAACAAGCGGAATTATCTGCTGCCGATTCCTCAGTCGGAAATAGACCGTCTCTACAACGTGACCCAAAACTACCAATGGTAAAAGACTCTGTTATGAAACGCAATCATATCATCTTTGCAATGGCGGCTCTGTCGTTCGCGGTTTCGGCCTGCGAAAACAACCGCGACAACGCTCTGCCGGGCGCTACGGCCTGCTTCCTTGCGGAGGGTGTGTTGGAATCCGCCCCGTTTTACGTAGTCGACGAGGACCCCGCCGTTACGCTCCGGGTTTTCCGAAGCGGATATTATGCCGAAAGCCTCACCGTTTCCGTCCGGAGCTCCGAGTCTGCGCTCGAAACCTACAACTCGGAAAACGCCACGGCGTACAAGGCATTGCCCCAAAGCGCTTATCGGATCGAACCGGAGCGGATTACCTTGGCCGGGGACGAGCGTTCCGGTGCTTTCCAAGTGATCTTCGATCCGATGCAGCTGGTCGGGGTCGAAGACCCGGAAAACCTTGTGGTACCGGTGGAACTGCTCTCCGACGGCAACGTCAGCGCGAAGCGAAACATCTTGCTGGTCCATCCGAACCTGGAGCAGATCGCCGTGGAGATCGACGAGGCGGCCACGCTCTTTTACATTACCGGGGAGAATACCTATGTCAATAATGCCGCGAATGCCTGGGACCAGACGCTGACCCTCAAATTGGCGCGTCCGTTCGAAGCCGACGGAACCGTCGCGCTCGACTGCTCCCAGGCGGCACTCGATGCCTACAATGCGTCGCACGGCACCGCGTTCCGGCTGGCTCCCGAAGGGGTCGTTACGTTCGAGGCCGGAGCCTTGACGATCGCCAAGGGCGAAACGGAGGTGCGGACGACGATCCATGTCGATCCGGCCAAAGTCGGCGACGAACCTTGCGCCGTGCCCGTTCGTCTGACCTCCGATTATTTCGAGGTCGCTCCCGAGAAGAGCATTTACCTGCTGCACTTCGCCCCGACGACTCGGGAGAACTATTTGCCGATCAACCGTTACGGATGGCAGTGCGAAACCACCCATTTTGCCAATTCGAACAACGGTACGCTGATGATCGACGGCAAGCCGGGTACCTACTGGGACGCTCCGTACAGACCCGACGGCAACATGACCAATCCCACGGGTGCCGATGCACCGCCGTACAGCTACAAATTGGATTTGCGCTCCGTTACCGAGATTTGTGCCGTGGCTTTGCAGGCGCGCGCCTCTCAGGCCAAGCGTATCGGTGCCGGCTATATCGAAGTCTCTTCGGACAACCTCCGCTGGGCGAAAGTCGCCGAGTTCGACAACGACGAGTCTTTGCAGAGCAATACCGAAGTCGGTCCCTTCGTCTATTGGTTCGAACCGACCTCCGCCCGTTTCGTCCGCGTGACGATCACCCGGAGCAATGCGCCGCGGAACGGCTACGGATTCTCGGAGGTATCGGTCGCAGAGACCTTCGTGTATAAGCCTTCCGACGCTCCTTGCCCGCAGCGCCTTGCGCAGAGCGGCTGGTCGGCGGACACGAACTCCTACCACAATGCCTCCTATTCCGTGGCCAAACTCATCGACGGCAACGTCTCCACCTATTGGCATACGGCCTTCAACGGCAGCAGCGTGTCGCAGGATCATATGTTTTTGCCGTTCACCGTTCAGATCGACATGGCCGCCGTGCAGCGGTTGAACGGTATCGAGATGTGGCGTTGCGACAACAACGGCTCCATCGACGACATGAAGGCGGGATCGTTCTGGGTGTCCGAGACCGGGGATACCTCCGACTGGAAGAATTCGCAGGCATGGACGCAGAACGGCAACTGGACGAAGGTCGGCGAGTTCAATTTCGAGAAGGGTATCTCCATCTGCCGCGGTCCTTTCTGCTATCTGTTCCCCGAGACGCAGGCCCGGTATATCCGGATTCTCATTACGGAGTCGAACAACAAAAATACCGTGCGAGACTGCGCTCAGATCGCCGAAATCTATGCTTTGAGATAATTGTACCATGCGTATCGGGCCGACGGCCGAGCAGCCCCGGCCCGATACGCCAAAACCGATGACCATGAAACAACTGAAATTCGTCTTGCTGACACTGGTTTTTCCGCTGTTGCTCTCGTGCAGCAACGATACGCTCGATTCCCCGGAAGGAGCGGGCGGAACCTCCAAGAAAAATGTGACCCATATCAACGGCACGGATATCGCTCCGGAGACGACGCTCTGCGGTCTGATCTACGACGTGGAGAGCGGGGCCGGAATTCCCGGTGTCGTTGTCAGCGATGGCTTCGACTGCACGACGACCGATGCGAACGGCGTCTACCAGCTGGTGCGCGATAGCCGTGCCGCATTGATCTTCTACTCGACGCCTGCCGATTACGCGATTTACCGTTCGGTGATCGCAGAGGCGGAATTGCCCTATTTTTATCGGAAAATCGATCTTAGCGTCAAGGTTTTCCGCCAGGATTTCAAATTGACACGCCTTCCGAACGGCAAGGAGACGAAGTTCCGGCTTTTCTGCATGGCCGATCCGCAGTGCCGCAACGAAAAGAGTCTCGCCCGTTTCCAGGACGAGACGATTCCCGACCTGAAGAAAACCGCCGACGAATACCGGGATGCGGGCTCTCCCGTCTATGGCATTACGCTGGGCGACATTACCGACAATAACCGCACGGCCATCTGGGAGGCTATGAAGAAGGCCATGGCGTCGATCGCCGGCAGCGTGCCTTTCTTCCAGACGATCGGCAACCACGATCATCTGAACGAAGCGGATAACAGCGTGACGTCGACCTACTGGAAGAGCGTCGAGAATTTTCAGAAGTATTTCGGACCGCAGAACTATTCGTTTGACCGCGGCGACGTACACATCGTCTCGATGGATAACGTACTTCATGGCGAAATCCCCGACCTGGGGGAGGACCAGGAATTCGCCGCCGGATTCTACGACTGGCAGTTCGAATGGCTCAAGCGGGATTTGTCGTACGTTCCCAAAGACAAGATGGTCATTCTCTGCTGCCATGTCCCGTTCCGGGGCGGTGAGAGCTACTGCCATTCGGACAAACGTTACCGCCGGGAGGTGCTGGAACTGCTCTCGGAGTATGCCGAAGCCCATCTGATGATCGGCCATACGCATTATAACCAGAACTATATCCATTCCGTCAACGGGAAAACGATCTACGAACACATCCAGGGCGCGGCGTGCGGCGCATTCTGGCACGCCTCGTTCAACGGCGACGGAACCCCCAATGGTTATGCCGTTTACGACATCGAGGGCGCGCACATCGCGGATTGGCGTTTCAAGGCCACCGGCCGCGACGAGGGTTTCCAGATGCGGGTATACCGGGGCAACCAGACCTTTTACCACGACAAGCAGAACAAGGGCGGCCTGGATGCTACGATGAAGGACAAATACGGTCCTTACAACTACGGACTCGGAGCCGACGATATCCTTGTCAATGTCTGGAACATCGAACACGACGGCAGCTGGACGGTAACGCTGTATCAGCGGGGCGAGAACATCGGGCAAATGACCAACTACACGTCGAGTGCGGGCCGTACGGAGAAATTGCACGACCTGTGGGCCGCCTACTGGATCTATCAGGTTTACGGAGCCGGGTTCACCACGACCTCCTGCCAGCACCTCTACAAGGGAACGCTCAAATATCCGGACGAACCCTACGAGATTCGGGCTGAGAAAACGGACGGCTCGCGCGCACCCTATGTCTGCACGGCGCCGCCGACGACCGATTACGACGAATTTAAGAATATCAAGTACGATTTCGACCTGGTAAGCAAATAACGCCGGGCTGTGATCGGCGAATTTACACGGATTCGGGTTTGGGGCTGTCATTTCGCACCGACCGTCCCAGGAAAATGCCATCGAAAAACCGATGAGGTGTAAAGCCGTATAGGTTACCTAATTCCAATTGTCATAAAATTACATTCCGATGAAAAAAATCATTCGATTCATTGCATTTCCGTTGCTGGCGGCGGGCTCTCTTTTTCAGACCGAGATCGGTTTCGCACGCTCCGAAACGCCCGATCTGTCGGCCCGTATCCTGACTCCGGCACCCGCCGAGACTCCGCGCATTAACGGAGCCCGGATTTTCGGGGTCCGTCCCGGATCGGAGTTCCTCTTTACCGTGGCGGCCACCGGAGCACGCCCCATGACCTTCTCGGCCGAAGGTTTGCCCAAAGGGCTGAAACTCGACTCCCGGACGGGACGCATTACGGGGCGCGTGAAGAAAGCCGGGGAATACGTCGTCCGGCTGAAGGCCGAAAACGCGCTCGGCAGCAACGAACGCGATCTGAAAATCGTCGTCGGCGACGCCATTTCGCTGACGCCTCCGATGGGCTGGAACTCCTGGAACTGCTGGGCGCGCGATGTGACGCAGGAGCAGGTACTCGCATCGGCCCGCGCCATGGTCGAGAAAGGATTGGTCGATCACGGTTGGACCTATATCAATATCGATGACGGTTGGCAGGGGCAGCGCGGCGGAAAATACAACGCCATCCAGCCCAACACGAAATTCCCCGATATGAAGGGACTGGCCGATGAAATCCATGCCTTGGGCCTCAAGATCGGCATCTACTCCACGCCGTGGATCGGAACCTATGCCGCCCACGTGGGAAGCTATTCCGATCGAGCCGACGGCGTGAACGAATGGATCAAAAAGGGGTATTGCAACGAGCATTACCGTTATCAGAAGCCGGGCGGCGATTATTGGAAAGACCGCATGGAGATGTATATCCACGGTGAATATTCGTTCGTGAAGGCCGACGTGAAGCAGTGGGCCGACTGGGGGATCGACTACCTGAAATACGACTGGTCGCCCAACGACCGCTATTATACCGAGGAGATGTACGAGGCGTTGCGTGCATGCGGCCGCGATATCGTGTACAGCATTTCGAACAATGCGCCCTATGCCGACGCCCCGATGTGGAAGGAGCTGTGCCAGTGCTGGCGCACGACGGGCGACATTCGCGATACCTGGAAGAGCATGAGCTCGATCGGCTTCGCGCACGAGCGCTGGCTCGCGTTCACCGGACCGGGCCATTGGGCCGATCCCGACATGCTGGTCGTCGGTATGGTCGGTTGGGGCCCGAAACTCCACCGCACGAACCTTACGGCCGATGAACAGTATACCCACATTTCGCTGTGGTCGCTGCTGGCTGCGCCGCTGCTGATCGGATGCCCCATCGACAAACTGGACGATTTCACGCTCAGCCTGCTGACCAACGACGAGGTGATCGACGTGAATCAGGACCCGCTCGGGCTCCAGGCCGCCCCGATCTGGCGGGATGGGAACAGCAAGGTGATCTACGTCAAGCACCTCGAGGACGGGTCGGTCGCCGTGGGATTGTTCAACCGCGGTGAGAAACCCGCTGAAGTTCACGCTGCGTCAGCTCGGTATGCGCGGGACGAAGACGATCCGCGATCTGTGGCGTCAGCAGGATATCGCGACGCTCGAATTGGGCGAGACCTACACCGCGGAGGTGGCGCCGCACGGCGTCGTTCTGCTGAAGGTGGGACCCGGCAACCCGACGGAACGCCGGGTCGGCAAGGTCGAACGATAACCGATAAAACCGTCCGACATGAATAATTGGAAATTGTGGGTCGCGATCGGCTGCATGTGTTGCGCACCGGCTGCCCGGGTTCAGGCCCGGACGCCGGAGGCGCATGCCGTGCGGATCGGCTCCATCGAGGAGTTGCAGGCCTATTTTACCTATTCTCCCGATCGCGACATCGTCGTCAGCGGCCATCGCGGCGGCATGATGGCGGGGTATCCGGAGAACTGTATCGAGTCGTGCGAAAAGACCCTTTCGCTGCTGCCGACCTTTTTCGAAATCGACTTCAGCTTCACGAAAGACAGCATACCGGTGCTGATGCACGACCTGACGATCGACCGCACGACGACGGGTAAGGGGCGTGTCTCCGACTATACCTACGAAGAGTTGCAGCAGTTCGCCCTGGTCGATCGCCACCGGAAGGAGACCCCCTACAAGATTCCGAGACTCAAGGATATGCTGGAGTGGGGCAAGGATAGGGTGGTGTTCAACTTCGACAACAAGTACGTCAATACGAAAGGGGTAAGCGATCGCGTGCGTCGGGCCAGTATCGACTATTACATCCGGCAGTTGCAGCCCGGCGGCGATTGGGCGGAGTATCATAACATCGTGCTGAGCGTCCGCTCGCTCGACGAAGCGCTCCGCTACTGGAACAGCGGTATCCGGCAGGTAATGTTCTGCGTCGAAATCAGTTCGCGGGCGGATTTCGAGGCTTACGACGCTTCGCCGATTCCGTGGCGTTACATCATGGCCTATATCCGTACGGCCGTCGATCCCCGGTTGCAGGAGGTCTACGATCTGCTGCATGCCCGGGGCGTGATGACGATGACTTCGATCGTGGAGACCTCCGACAAGGTGAAGAACGCCCGCGACCGCAATACGGCCTATTTGCGGGAGCTGCTGGCCGAACCGGATATCATCGAAACCGATTATCCCTCGGAGTTCGTCGAACTGCCTCGTTCGCGCCGGGAGATTCACGCTTTGCAGGACTGCGCGTTGCGCAGCCGTTCGCGAAAATGATACTACGATGAAGACCGAATCCTCGAACCCGGCCTATGCCGGTATGACCTCCGAGCAGATACGGCGTTTCAAATACTGGGAATTCCGTACCATCGCGATGTGCATCTTCGGATATGCGCTTTTCTACTTCGTGCGCAAGAATCTGAGCATCGCCATGCCTTATTTGAACGAGGAGATGGGCATTTCGAAATCCGACCTCGGATTGTTTCTCACGCTCCACGGCGTGATTTACGGACTCTCGAAATTCGTCAACGGCATTTGGGGCGACCGCAGCGATGCGCGCCGTTTCCTCGTGACGGGACTCGTTTTCTGCGCGATCTGCAACCTGCTGTTCGGTTTCAGCTCCTCGGTGCTGGCGTTGGGCATCTTCTGGGTCCTCAACGGTTGGTTTCAGGGCATGGGCGTACCGCCCTGCACGCGGCTGATGACCCACTGGATCGTGCCGCAGCGGCTGGCGACCAAAATGTCCGTGTGGAATACCTCCCACTCGATCGGTGCGGGACTGGCCATCGTGTTCTGCGGTTACGCGGTCGGGTTGAATTGGGATGCGTGGTTCGACGCTTCGTCACTGCTCTCCCAGCATTGGCGCTGGTGCTTTCTGCTGCCGGCGACGGTCGCTCTGCTCGGAGCCGCAATTGTCTGGGCGCTCGTGCGTGACACGCCTTCATCGGTCGGGCTTCCCGAACTGAAAACCGGAAAAACCACTGGGCAGCAACCGCAAACCCGGGCCGAAGAAAATGCCGAGTATAAGGCATTCCTGCGTCGTAAGGTTTTTCTGAATCCTACGATTTGGATCATTGCCGTGGGCAACTTCTTCGTTTATGTTGTGCGTTTCGCCGTATTGGACTGGGGACCTACGATGCTCAAGGAACATCTGCATATGGATATCAGCCTTGCCGGCTGGAGCGTTGCGGCCTTCGAGATCGCCGGCATCGCCGGCATGCTCGCCGCCGGGTGGGCCACGGATCGGCTGTTCGGCGGGCGGGCTCCCCGAACCTGTGTCGTCTGCATGTCGATGGCGGCCCTTTGCCTGGCCGGATTCTATGCCCTCGACCGGGAAACGCCGCTCGCCGTAGCAGTCGCGATCCTCATGGCGGCCGGATTCTTCATCTACGGTCCTCAGGCGCTCGTGGGCATCGCTGCGGCCAATATCGCGACCAAACGGGCCGCAGCCACGGCGGGCGGATTCTGCGGGCTGTTCGGCTACGGAAGCACGGTCGTTTCGGGTTGGGGCCTCGGGCTGCTCGTACAGCGGACCGGTTGGAATGCGGCGCTTTCGGCGTTGATCGGTGCTGCCGTGATCGGTACGGCGATCTTCGCCTTGGCCTGGAGGGCTCGTCCCAACGGTTACGACGATTGACGAGGCTCCGGAGCGTGCTGTGTTCTTGTTTGCGATATACACAAGAGGCTGTCTAACCATAAAGTTAGGCCGCCTCTTGCTTTTTTGAGCGGAAAACGAGACTCGCACCCCCGCTTCGCGTGGGTGATTTCGCGATTATTTGTTGACACCCCCCCCCGCCCCCTGGAAGGGGTGTTTGGGGTCGGTCGCATCAAGTCTCGTTATCCTGAAAAGCAAAAAGGACAGCCTTTTAGCTGTCCTTTTACTTTTTGAGCGGAAAACGAGACTCGCACCCCCGCTTCGCGTGGGTGATTTCGCGAT
>ERZ835980.4097-NODE-4097-length-10420-cov-2.605210_pt1 | contig 10420 bp, 7 predicted proteins | sample MGYA00519943_ERZ835980 | MGnify/ENA primary metagenome ERZ835980 (study PRJEB31850, sample SAMEA3708791) | human gut metagenome | biome: human gut; feature: human-associated habitat; material: faeces | place: China | collected 2014 ... | reverse complement strand
ATGAACGCCGCCAAGAAGGCCCTCGCCGATGCCCGCGCCCACCTGTCCGAGCTTGAGCAGCGCATCGCCGACCAGGCAGAGGAGCTCGAGACGCGCCAGGACATCGCAGGCCGCTACGATCAGATCATCGCCGACCAGCGCCAGGCAATCGCCACGGCACAAAAGACCGCTGCGGCCGCCGAGATTGACCGCGACGCCCATGCCGCCAAAGCGACTGAGCTCAAGGGCCAGCTCGAGCAAATGAAGGCAGAGGACGATGCGACCGAGCTCCGCCTGAAGGCTGCACTCGACGCCGTGGAAGCCCGCGAGGCGAGTTCGCGCGAGACCGGCAACCGCCTGGTTCGTCGCCTTGAGGATTCCAAGCGCATCCGCGACAAAGTGAAGGCTGAGCGCGATACCGGTGTCGCCGCCGCACGACAAACTGCCGATGCTACGCGCGCCCAGCTCGAGACGCTGCGTCATGAGTATGCCGAGCTGCAACGCAATCCCTCGGCAAATCCCGCCAACTATACGGTGCGCACCAGCGAGCTCTCGATGCAGATTTCCGACACGGCAGATGCCCTGCGTAAAGCCGAAGAAGATGTCCCGCGCATCACCGCCGACCTTGAGCACTCGCTTGCCGCAGCCGAGCAGGCCGTCGAGCAGGCTCAAGCCCCTATCGCCGACGCAAAACGCGCGCACCAAGCCGTGACGACCGAAGCCGATGCCGCGCGCGACGAGCTGCAGACGGCGAAGACCGCCGCCGCGACTCGTCAGCGCGAACTGCGCGAGAAGATCGCTGCCGAGGACAAGGCACGCCGCGACCAGGAGCAGACCATCGCCAACGCCCAAACAGATGCCGCACATGCGCAGTCGATCATCGAACAGGCGACCGAGGTGCACGACCACCCAGAGATCACTGAGTCGCTTGCAGGATCCTTGGCCCGAGACAAAGTCGAACACACCGAGACCGAGCGAGAAGTCGCCCAGCTCGAGGCCACCGAGGACGCGGTGCGCGAGCGTACCCGCGACTCACGCATCAAATTCACCGGCGCCATCGTCTGCATCGTCGCCGTGATTCTAGCGATCATCCTGGTCTGGCTCTTCGCGAGCAAGTAAACCAGTTGCCAAAAAAACGTTCAACGCAGTTGCGGTGAGATAGTTCCTGTTTAGTCCTCAATAAGGCCAATTCAAGAACTATCTCACCGCAACCTATTTAGATCGACGCAAGGCAACCTATCCCTCTTGCACCAATCTCTTGACATAAGGACTGTCCCCAAGTGCCGACACAAAAGGAACGTCCCCAAGTGCCAACAAAGGCGACGCCGATGCCTTGGCAAAGTCAGCGAAAACCCGCCAGAGCGAGCAAGGTGCCTTGAAACGAGGCGGCATTGACCTTCTGGTCATGCCGCCGAAGTTGAAAGGCAGATTGCCGCTCTGGCGGGTTTGCAGCGTCGAGCCGTTACGCGGTTCGTAGAACCGCGTAACTAACAAATGAGCATCGCGTCGCCAAAGCTGAAGAAGCGGTAGCGCTCCTCGATGGCGGCGGCGTAGGCATCCATGATCTGGTCGCGGGTGGCAAGCGCGCTCACGAGCATCATGAGCGTAGAGCGCGGCACGTGGAAGTTCGTGATCAGCGCGTCGACCACGTGATAGGTCGAGCCAGGCATGAGGTAGAGCTGCGTCGTCGCGTTCTCGCGCACCACGATGTCACCGCGGCCGAGCGTGTCGGCGCCGTCCTCACGGCCTTCAAAATAACGCGCTGTCACGGCCGGATCGGACACCGGGGCATCCGTGTCAAAGGCGCTCTCGAGCGAGCGCACTGCAGTGGTGCCGACGGCGATCACGCGATGCCCCTCGGCCTTAGCCTTATGCACAGCGTCGACAACCTCCTGCGACACGTGGTAGCGCTCGGTGTGCATCACATGCTGCGTGGGATCGTCCTCCTCCACCAAACGGAAGGTATCGATGCCCACCTCGAGCTCGACGGCGGCAAACTTCGCGCCCTTGGCCTCGATAGCCGCCATGAGCTCGGGCGTAAAGTGCAGACCCGCCGTGGGAGCGGCAGCCGAGTGCTCCTCCTTCATGGCATAGACGGTCTGGTACTTCTCGGGATCGCCCTCGTAATCGGTAATGTAGGGCGGCAGCGGCACGTGACCGGCGGCGTGAATGGCCTCGTCGAGCGTGCGCGGCTCGCCGGCGGCATTGCAACCGGCCGGCTCAAAGCGCACCAGACGGCCGCCGCGGCTATCGGTGACAAAGTCGACGACCTCGGCCGTCAGCACCACGGGCGCGCCCTCGGGCGCATGGGCGCCACCGGCGCGATACTCAATCTGAGCACCGGGCTTCAGGCGCTTACCCGGCTTGACCAGGCACTCCCAAACGTGGCCCAGCGGGTCAACGTCCTCGCGGCGCTTGAGTAGCAGCGTCTCGACCACGCCGCCCGAGCCTGCCTTGCGACCGATCAGGCGGGCCGGCATCACGCGTGTCTTGTTGATGACGAGCACATCGCCCGGCTCGATATAGTCGATGATGTCGCGGAAGATGCGGTGCTCGACGGTGCCGCCATGCTCCAGCGGCGTTCCTGCCTGGGAGCCTTTGCGATCCACCACCAGCAGGCGGCAGGAGTCACGCGGCTCGGCAGGAGCCTGGGCAATCAGTTCCTCAGGAAGGTTATAGTCAAAATCATCGGTACGCATAGACACGTCGGATTCTCCTTATATAGCTAAAGTCCGCTCTACATCCTAGCAGGCTAACGTCCCAAATGAACTACTTTTTGGCGGCTTTACGCTCATCGCGGATGCGGGCGCGGTCCATGGCCGCCTCGACGGCCGAGAAGCGGCAACCACAGTAGTTCTGCCGATACATGCCAAGCTCGCGCGAACGACGCGTGGCCTCGGGGTAATACGGGCGAAAATCGCGAATGACCGGGGTGAGCCCATGTGCCGCTGCCAAGCGCTCAAGCGCGTCATTACAGGTATCGAACAGCTGATACGGCGAGACGGCGAGCGTCGTACCCACAAACTCAAACCCGTGCTCCTGGGCCACGCGGCACGCCTCGGCCAGACGCAGGGCATAGCACGCGCGACAGCGACGGGGCCGATCGGCACCCAGCGGGGCCACGCCGGCCTCCCAGCGCTCGCGATCCTCGCTTGCCTCAATGAGCTCGATGCCGCCGTCGGCACACCACCGGCGCAGCTCGTCCAAGCGGCGCTGCCATTCATCGCGCGGTTGAATATTGGGGTTGGTCCAGCAAATCGTGGGCTCAAACCCCTCCTCGCGCAGCAGGCGAACCGGCTCAAGCGAGCATGGTGCACAGCACGCATGCAGCAACAACGACTTCATCGACATCTCCTCACCCAAAAAAGCGCACGCCAAAGGACGTATCCTCGCAGGCGACAATGCGGCGGTCGCGCAGGATGGTCCGCACGTAATACCAATCGCCCACGCAGCCCGACAAGTGCAGACCAGCCGCCAGGTAGCACAGCAGCGGATAGCCCGAGAACGCAAACCCCAGGGCAAACGCCACCGTCAAAACAACCGTGGGCGCCAGGCAAATGGCCATGTACCGCCGACGCGAATACACAACGCCCTCGGCGCAGGCATAGATCATCGCCGTCTCACGATTCGCGCCAAAGGTCACATGCGCGCCCGCAGGCGCCAGCAGCTTAAAAAACACCGCATGCACCAGCTCGTGCACGGCAAACGACGCTGCAGAAACCGCAGCCACACCGACCATCCAGCCCACGACGGTGGTCCAGCCGCCCGCCTCAGCCGCATCCAAGTCCGCAGGCCCGCCCAGCAGCATAAACATCGGCACCAGGCACACGGCAAACACCGCGATCACGGCCATCCCCCACACGAAGCAAGCGTGTAGAAAATCCTCGTCCTCAAACGCATGTATGTTGGAAATCTCATTCATAGCATCTTAGGATAGCGCCCCCGCCACGTACCCGTCCGCATGTGCGATAATGTCGAACGATATGCACGAATTGACCACCGCATCGCCAGGCCTTGCGCCCGGCCGCGCTCTTACCATATGCGAAGGAGTCCCATGGCATCCAAATACTCCATGAACGACCGTCCCAGCTGGCCTCGCCGCGCCATCGTTACCGCCGGCGAGCCCTACGGCAACAAGGGCCTTCACTTTGGCCACGTTGGCGGCGTCTTTGTCCCGGCCGACTTCTTCGCCCGCTTCCTGCGCGACCGCCTGGGCCGCGAGAACGTCATCTTCACCTCGGGCACCGACTGCTACGGCTCGCCCATCATGGAGAGCTACCGCAAGCTCAAGGAGAATGAAGGCTACGATAAGTCCATCGGCGAGTATGTCGAGTCCAATCACTCCCGCCAGGCCGCGACCCTCAACAACTACAACATCAGCTGTGACATCTACGGCGGCTCGGGCCTTGAGCCGGCTGCGCAGATTCACAACGAGGTGACCGCGGAGATTATCGAGCGTCTGCACGAGCAGGGCACCATCTCCAAGCGCTCCACGCTGCAGTTCTACGATGCCAAGGCCGGCACGTTCCTCAACGGCCGCCAGGTCATCGGCCGCTGCCCCATCCAGGGCTGCAAGTCCGAGAAGGCTTATGCCGACGAGTGCGATCTGGGCCACCAGTTTGAGCCCGAGGAGCTCATCGCGCCCAAGAGCCAGCTCACCGGCGAGGTGCCCGAGCTGCGCCCGGTCGACAATCTCTACTTTGATCTGCCGGCCTACCTCGACTTTATGAAGACCTATACCGCCAAGCTCGCCCAGAACCCGCAGGTTCGCTCCGTGGTCTCCAAGACCATGGAGGAGTGGCTGCTGCCGGCTCAGCTCTACATCCAGAACAAGTTCCGCGAGGCCTTCGATGCCGTCGAGGGCCAGCTCCCCGAGCACACCGTGCTGGAGCCCGAGGGCAACAAGAGCAGCTTTACCGTCACCTTCCCCAGCTGGAAGGAGCGCGACGACGCCCACGCGGTGCTCGCCAACGGCGGCGTGCGCTTCCGCAGCGGCAAGGCGCTCGTGCCCTTCCGCATCACCGGCAACATCGGCTGGGGCGTTCCGGTGCCCGAGGTTGACGGCGTAACCGACGTCACCTGCTGGTGCTGGCCCGAGAGCCTGTGGGCGCCCATCAGCTACACTCGCACCGTGCTCGCACGCGATGCCAAGGCCGCCGGCGTGACCGAGGGCGTCGCCGCCCAGGATGCCGCCCTCATGGGCGAGCCCGCCGCCGATTCCACGCAGGTCCCCGTGCCCACCTACCAGCACAGCTCGCTCGACTGGCGCGACTGGTGGTGCTCGGACGACGCGCAGATCTACCAGTTCATCGGTCAGGACAACATCTATTTCTACTGCATCGCGCAAACCGCCATGTGGGAGGCCCTGGGTTGGGACCTTACGCAGAGCACCGTCAGCGCCTGCTATCACCTGCTCTACATGGGCAAAAAGGCCAGCTCGTCCTCGCAGACGCCTCCCCCGCCGGCAGACGACCTGCTCAACCACTACACCTGCGAGCAGATGCGCGCGCACTGGCTGTCGCTCGGCCTATCCGAGAAGCCGGTGAGCTTTAGCCCCAAGGCATACGACACGCGTGTGACCGGCAAGGACAAGGACGGCAACGAGGTACGCGCCTGCGACGACAAGCGCGTTATCGACCCGGCCCTTAAGGAGAGCGCCCTTTTGACCGGCGTGTTCAACCGTCTGGCCCGCAGCTGCTTCTACGGCGTCGCCGTCAAGGAAGGCGACGAGAGCCCCTACCGCAACGGCTGCATCCCCGCCGGTGCCGCTTCTGACACCGTGGTCGAAGCCGCCCAGCAGGCAGCCCTCGCCTTTGAGCAGGCCATGTACAAGTTCGAGACGCACCGCGCGCTTGCCGTGTGCGACGACTACCTGCGCGCCGCCAACAAGCGCTGGAGCGACGCCTCCAAGGCCGCCAACAAGCTCGAGGGCGAGCCGGCCAATGCCGCGATGACGCAGGCCCTTGTCGACGCCTTTACCGAGCTGCGCGTGGCGACCGTCCTGATGCACGGTATTGTGCCGGCCGGTTGCGAGCTCATCTGCGAGTACTTCGACGTCGACCCGGTCGCTTTCTTTAGCTGGGATAACATCTTTGCCTCCACGGACGAGTTCGTGGAGATCCTGGGCGAGAAGCCCGGCGAGCACCGCGTGAAGCCGCTGCCCCCGCGCTTCGACTTCTTTAGCAAGCACGAGAGCCAGTACTAAACACTCGACATGTAACGGAATGGGAAGGAAAGACGGATGTCCAAGCCGCGTCGTCGTAAGCAGAAAAAGCAGGTCAAGGCCGAGCTCAAGCTCAGGCAGTTTGCCGCCACCGAGCTTTCCGACCAGCTTGCCGCCCTTCCTTGCGCCGCCGACCTGCCGCGCTTTATGGTCGACACGGTCGCCGGCGCCTATGCGCCCGCCGATGCCGAGCTCATGATCAAGGGCTTCGGCGCCGCGACCACACGCCCGGTCACGCTGCGCGCCAACACGCTCAAGGCAACCGCCGAGGACATCGCTGCGGCGCTCGATGCCGCCGGCATCGCCCACAACCCCGTCGCCTGGTACCCAGACGCCTTCATCCTGCCCGACGCCCAGGTTTCCGACCTGTGGGACCTCGACATCTACCGCGACGGCAAGATCTACTTGCAAAGTCTGTCGTCCATGATGCCGCCGTTGGTCCTGGGCGCCCAGGCATGCGAGGACATCCTGGACATGTGCGCGGCCCCCGGTGGCAAGACGACGCAGATCGCCGCCCTCACGCAGGGCCAGGCGCACCTTACCGCCTGCGAGATGAGCATTCCCCGCGCCGAGAAGCTCGAAGCCAACCTCCACCGCCAAGGCGCAAAAAACGTGCCCGTCATGCGCATCGACGCACGCGAGCTCGACGAGTTCTTCCGCTTTGACCGTATCCTGCTCGACGCTCCCTGCACCGGCACGGGCACAGTCGTCAGCGGCAACGAGAAGAGCCTGCGCGGCCTCACCGAGCAGTTGCTGAGCAGGTGCGCCCGCTCGCAGCGAGCACTTCTGGACCGCGCCATGGGAGCCCTCAAACCGGGCGGCACGCTCGTCTATTCGACTTGTTCGATCTTGCCGCAGGAAAACGAGGACGCCCTGCAAGAAGCCCTCGACAAGCATATGGACTGCGAGCTCATCCCCCTCGACGGCACGCCAAGCGAGGCACGCCGCGCCCAGGAAGCTGGTGAGGAGCCGCGCATCGAGTCCAACGCCCTGACCGAAGCCATTGCCGCGGGTCAGGTATCGGCCATCGCCAACGGCCTGCCCGGCACGCTCACCATTCCGCCCAGCCGCGACTTTGAGGGCTTCTACATTGCCCTGATCCGAAAACGCAGTTAGCGCACGGATCCAAAACTCAACAAGCTATCTCCGTGCGCGTTTGCCCTGCTGGTCGCGATGCCGTTTAAGCATCGTGCGCTCCTTGCGTTCGGCCCTTTTGCCCTTAATGGCCGTGACCACAAAGTAGATGACCGCGGCGGCTACGATTGCGCCCACGCATAGGCCAATCGAGCCCAACATTGCCGAAAATTCCATACCGCGTCACCTCTCTTTTAAACGGGACTTTCAAGATAGCACCTCGATCCCCGCCACCACAGCTCCTTCACGTTCGCCGGCCCTTCGGTCTAACGGATGGCGCGGCGGGGGAAAATCAACTCGTCAAACGGTTTAGCAAGCACAACGCTGCCGGCACCCTGCCGGCCGTCATCACATAGAATCGAGCTTCCATGGATACCCTCAACGATCTAAATGAGCGCGTCGACGCCTTCGTCGGCACCAGCTCCTTCGACACGCCTGCCGCGGCAAACGACCAATCCCCCATCGATGTGCCCGCCGAGGTTCACGAGGACATCGTCGCCTCGGTCGATTTCTCCGAGGTCGAGCTCGCAGACGAGTTCACCGAGCCCCAGGTAGCCGTGACCCCCAACGGACTGCTCCCCATGGAGCCGCTGCCCATCGACGGGCGTTTGCGCAAGGCGGCCCTTCGCATGCCTGACGAGATTGAGGAGGCCAGCGGCTTCACGCTCTTTGGCCGCCGCATCAAGTCGCTCATTTACACCACCGATGTCGCGGTTATCCGCAACTCCAACGCCGATGCCGTCTTTGCGGTCTACCCTTTCACGCCGCAGCCCGCCATTACGCAAGCGCTGCTGACCGTCGCCGAGTGCCCGGTCTTTGTAGGTGTGGGCGGTGGCACCACCACTGGTAAGCGCTCCGTGCAGATGGCAGCCGTCTCCGAGATGCAGGGCGCGGCGGGATGCGTGGTCAACTCCCCCGCCACCGCCGAGATGGTCGAGCACATCACCAACATCGCCGACATCCCCGTCATCGCTACGGTCGTTCGCTGCGACGACGATGCCCACGCCAAGGTGCGCGCTGGAGCCAAGATTCTCAACATCGCCGCCGGCAAGAACACGCCCCAGGTCCTACGCGAGCTGCGCAAGCACTATCCCAACCTGCCGCTCATCGCGCCGGGCGGCAAGACGCCAGAGAGCATCCGTGAAACCATCGCCGCCGGCGCCAACGCCATCATCTGGACGCCGCCTTCGGCCCAGCAGCTACAGACCGACATGATGCAGCGTTATCGCAAGATGAAGGAAGACGCCACACCTGTCATCTCGCACGACGATGTGCCCATTATCGACCAGGTCTCCGCCGCCGAGGTCAGCCAGGTCGAGAACATGAATCCCGACGTGCCGATTCCCGACGAAGTCATCGAGCGCGTCGCTTCGATCCACGAGCGCGTCGAGGAGCATCGCGCCAACCGCGGCCTCAAGCCGTCACTGCACGGCTTCTTCTTCCGCGGAAAGAAACGCTAACCCCCAACAGCAAGGCCCGCCCCACACAAACGTGAGGCGGGCCGTTTTCGTTTGAGCAATCATGCAGCGATGTGATGGGGCAAACTAATCCACGCGCTTGTCGCCCATAAAGAAGAGCGCCACCGTACCAGGTCCGGTATGCGAGCCAATCAGAGTACCGATGTTATTGATCTCAATCTTGCCTTTAAGCTGCGGAATCTGTTCCTCGATCAGCGCCGCAACTGCTTCGGCATCCTCGCGGCACGCCGAGTGCGACATGATGCACTTACCCGAATAATCCGCACCGTCCTGCACGTGTGCCATCATGGTCTTAGCCATCTCGGAAATCGCGCGCTTCTTAGTGCGAATCTTCTCACGTGGCGACAGCCCACCTTCGCAATCGACCGTCATAAGCGGGCAAATCTTAAGCGCCGTGCCGATGATCGCGCTCGCAGCCGAAATGCGACCGCCGCGCAGGTAGCTCGACAGATCGGTCGAGAAGAACCAGTGGTGCAGGTTGAGCTTGTGCTCCTCGATCCAGGCAGCCGTCTCGTCGAGTGAAGCCCCGCTATCGCGCACGTCGGCGGCACATTCCGCCAGCAGGCCAAAGCCCGAAGACGCCGCCAGCGAATCGATGACGCGCACCTTACCGCCCTGGGGATAGCGATCGGCGAGCATCTGCGCCGCAACGCAAGCCGAGCCATACGTACCCGAAATACCCGACGACAACGTCAGGTGCAGCACGTCTTTACCCTCGGCAACAAGCGGCTCCCAAAACTCCTCGTACTCACCCACGCTCACCTGAGACGTCTTGGGCATGGCGCCCGCGGATATCTGGGCAAAAAACTCGTCCGGCGTAATCGACTGATACAGATCGTCCGTATAGACAACATCGTCGATCTCGTAATGAAAACACACGACAGGGATATTGCGCGATTCAAAGAACTCCCGAGTTCGATCGGCGGCGGATTCACAGGTCAGGACAAAATCACTCATATGAGGCTCCTTACTCATTGCTGCGCAAATTATCGCACAGTGAGCCTATATACGGTACATATGTCCACTATTTACCAAATCGAACCAATAATAGCGAACATCTTTACCACCATCGTCTCCACCGACCCCACGCATAAATATCTGAGAAAACACCTTCTGTCGTCTCCACTCAACCGCCATATCTACCTCCACTAAATCGATTTACCAAACCGTTCGGCTAACAATTCGGCCGCCCATCCCCAATCGAAACAAAAGCGGCGCATACTGATAAACGTTTGACGCTGTTTATCAGTTTTACCAACCCCATCGGAAGGTGTTTCATGGTCGCATTCGATCGCAATCCGCAAGACTTCAAGTATCTGCGCCTGCTGTCGAAACAATTTCCCACCGAGCAATCCGCGTTTACCGAGATCATCAATCTCTCGGCCATCCTCAACCTGCCCAAAGGCACCGAGCATTTTATGAGCGACGTGCATGGCGAGTACGAAGCCTTTATGCACATCCTCAACAACTGCTCGGGCGTCGTGCGCGAGCATGTCGACGAGATTTTTGGCGGCACGCTTTCCTTTGACGAAAAGGGCGAGCTGTGCACGCTCATCTACTACCCGCACGAGAAGATCGAGCTGGTCCGCAGCCAGCGCGAGGACTC
>ERZ835980.4090-NODE-4090-length-10427-cov-3.428943_pt1 | contig 10427 bp, 10 predicted proteins | sample MGYA00519943_ERZ835980 | MGnify/ENA primary metagenome ERZ835980 (study PRJEB31850, sample SAMEA3708791) | human gut metagenome | biome: human gut; feature: human-associated habitat; material: faeces | place: China | collected 2014 ... | reverse complement strand
AACATTTGGATTTAAAGAAAGAAAATCCAAAACTTTTACAAAAAATTGTAAGAGAATCTTTACAAGAAGAACTTAATTATATAGCGAGTTTGCCTACTTCAATAGAAACCAATGATTTTTTATGTATTCATGCTGGGATTGAAAACAAAAATGATTGGCAAAATGCACCGCTTTCTTCATTTATCGAAAAAAGAGATTTTCAAAAAATAGGTCATTGTTTAAAAAAATATGTCATAGTAGGTCATTTGCCAACGTCAAATTTTTATCAAAGTCAAATTAAAAATGATGTTTTGATGGATTTTGATAAAAAAATAATTAGTATTGATGGCGGAACAGGGGTTAAATTTATCAGTCAATTGAATGCACTTATTATTGAAAATGATGGTAAGAATTTAACTTTTAAGAATCATTTTGTACAACCTTTACCAATCTATAGAATAAAACAAGACAAATTTGTAGAAAATAAGGAAAATCATAAGGTTTCCTGGCCAAATTTTGAAATAGAAATTTTAGAAAAAAGAGAAGAATTTTCATTTTGTAAAGTTATTCATACAAACCAAATGTTATGGATCAAAAATGAATTTATTTATTTGAAAAATAAACACTTTTATTGTTTAGATGATTATATAGATGCTTTTTTATCAGTAAAAAAAGGAGATCTAATAAAAGTTGTAGGCATTTATCATAATTGGGTCTATATAAAATATAAAAATGAAATTGGTTGGATTCCAATAAGAATATTAGATGAATAATCTTAAGAAATGTTTAGAAATATTTTATGTCTTTTTTAAGAAATAAAGGATAAAATAAAAAGGAAGTGAAAGACATGGAACTTAGAATTTTACAGTATTTTTTAATGGTTGCAAGAGAAGAAAATATTACCCGTGCAGCAAAACAATTAAATATGACGCAACCTACCTTATCAAGACAATTAATGCAATTAGAAGATGAATTAGGCAAGCCGTTATTTATTCGTGGTAAAAGAAAAATTGAATTGACAGATGAAGGTGTCTTACTTAGAAGAAGGGCAGAAGAAATTCTTTCTTTAGTTAATAAAACGGAACAAGAAATCACACAAAGCGAAGAAGAAATGGTTGGACAAATTATGATTGGAACCGGTATTTTTTCTTCATCACAAACTTTTCTTTCTAAAGTAATCGAAGAATTTCATGAAGAGTATCCCCTTGTTAAATTTGATATTTATACAGGGAATGCGGATTTAATTAAAGAAAGAATTGATCAAGGACTGGTAGATATTGGATTTTTGTTGGAACCAGTCGATATTTCAAAATACAATCATATGCGTATTCCACTTCAAGAAAAATGGGGAGTTATTGCTGCAAAAGAAAATAAGCTTGCTAAAAAGCAAGTTGTTGAAAAAGATGATTTAAAAGATGTTCCTTTATTTCTAACAAATCGAGAAATAATTCAAAGTGAAATTTCTAACTGGCTAAAAGGGAATATTCCTTTAAATAGTGCGTATTCTTATAATTTTGCTTCAGCAATTCTTCCGTTTATTCAAGATAATAAAGGAGTTGCTATTACTATTGAAGGCGCTTATCAAGTTTTAAATCAAGATCAAATATGTTTTATTCCGTTTTTTCCACAACTTTCAACAAATACAGTTCTTGTATGGAAAAAATATACGCGTCTTTCACCAGTAATTAATAAATTTATAAAGAAATCACAAGAATATCTAGAAAAAAATAGGAGTCTATATGAAAAATAAGAAAAATATAATGATAGGAACAATTGTTATTGTTTTACTTGCTTTAGGATTATTTATCTATCAAAAGTTTGTTAAACAACAATTGCATTTTAAAGATGATCTAACAGTAGAAATCAATGGAAAGTTTGATCCACTTTCTTATATCAGTGAAGTAGAACATGGCAACATCAAAGAAGTAACTTGTCAAAGTAAAAACTTAAATATAAAAAAATTAGGTGAATATGAAATTGTCTATACATATAAAAATCGTGATTATGAAGCAATAATACAAGTTGTTGATACAACAAAACCGGTATTTAATGGTCTTGATGATCTTACAGTTTCTATAAATACAACACCTGATTTAAAAGCAGGTGTTGAAGTAAATGATAATAGTTTAGAAGAAATTAAATACAAAATAGATGATAAAAAAATAGATACCTCAAAAGAAGGCTCATATGAAGTTACTTATAGTGCAAAAGATAGTTCAGGTAACAAAACAATAGCCAAAAGGAAAATAGAAGTTATTAAAAAAATTGGAAGTGAGCAACAATCCAATGAAAAAGTGGTTTATTTAACATTTGATGATGGGCCATCAGAAAATACCAAAAAAATTATGGATATTCTTGCTAAATATAATGCGAAAGCGACTTTCTTTGTAACAGGTAGAAATCAAAAATATAATTATCTTATTAAAGATGCCTATAATGCAGGACATACGATTGGTCTTCATACCTACAGTCACGACTACCAAACAGTATACTCTTCAGTAGAAGCATATTTTGATGATTTAAATAAAGTAGGTCAAATGGTTAAAAATGAAATAGGGTTTGTTCCACATTATATTCGTTTTCCAGGAGGAAGTTCAAATACGATTTCAAGAAAATATTGTCAAGGAATTATGTCGACACTTACAAAAGAAGTGATTGAAAAAGGGTATCAATATTATGATTGGAATGGAGATTCTACTGATGCCTCAGGAAATCATGTAGCGGTTGATAAATTAATTAGAAATGGAACGCTTTGCCATGATAACAACGTAATGATTTTGTGCCATGATACACAAGCTAAAGATACAACAGTTCTAGCATTGCCTGCTATTATCGAACACTATCGAAATTTAGGTTATACTTTTAAAGGCATTGATGATACAACTTATACACCACATCAAGGTGTTAACAATTAATAAAAGTAATGTTCATTTTTGGACATTGCTTTTTATTTTATGAAGCTCTTCTTTTATTTTTTCTACACTTTTTTCTAATAAATCATAATCATCCTGACTATTTGTAGAAAAAGAGTTTTGATTTTGCATGTAAGAAATATAGGCACTATTTAAAGAAAGCATATCACCTAGTGTTGTTAAAAAGGAACCAATAATGGCTTGCTCATCACTAGAAAAGCATTCATTAAATGATTGTGAAATGACGACGATCATTTGATTAAGTAAAACTGGATGCATACAGGGTAATGACATATAATCACCAATATATTATATGCATTAAAAGAAAAGATGATTTAACAAAATAAATATTTATTGATAAAAAATTTAGTTATTAAAATAAAAAAGTGTTGACAAACAAAAAAAGAGGTATAGTATATAAGCATACATATAAATGAGCGATGAACAAGATACGATTTTACATCCGCTTCCTATAGAGAACATTCGGTTGGTGGAAAGAATGTAGGTAATGATATAAGACCATCACTTGTGAGCTATTTTCTTGAAATAAAAGTAGGGGAATCGTAATTTCTGCGTTAAAGAAATAGCATTATAAAAAGATGTGAAGGGGCGATTAAACATCGCAATCTAAGTGGTACCGCGGAACAAGGTTTTCGTCTTAGCGTAAAGTTAAGCGAAAACCTTTTTATATGTGATGATTGAATTAAAAGGGGGATTCATTTATGAATGGTTTACTATTACTTGGATTAAGTGCTTTAATTTTAGTAGTGGCTTATTTATTCTATGGTCGTTACTTAGTTAAAACATGGGGAATCGATCCAAAAGCAACAACACCTGCTGTTGCAAAAGAAGATGGGACAGACTTTGTACCTACAAACAAATGGTCAGTCTTTGCTCATCAATTCTCATCAATTGCAGGAGCTGGACCTGTAACTGGACCAGTTATGGCAATGATGTTTGGTTGGCTACCAGCTTTCTTATGGGTTATCGTTGGTGGTGTATTCTTTGGTGCTGTACAAGATTTTGGAGCACTTTATGCTTCTGTTAAAACAGAAGGAAAATCAATGGGACAAATCATTGAAAAATATATTGGACGTAAAGGTAAAAAATTATTTTTCTTATTTTGTTGGATTTTTACATTAATTGTTATTGCAGCTTTCGCTGATATGGTTGCTGGAACATTTAATGGAATTAGTGCTGATGGGGCTAAACTTGCACCAAATGCGAGTGCTGCTTCAATTTCAATTTTATATGTTTTCGTAGCAATGGCTTTTGGTTTATTCTTGAAAAAAGTTAAGCTAGAAGGTTTACCAAAAGTGATTCTTGGTATTGCTTTAATTATTGCTATGTTAGCTCTAGGAATTATGTTCCCGGTATATGCTACTAAAACAACTTGGATTTATGTTGTCTTTGTATATATTTTCTTTGCTTCAGTTACACCTATGTGGTTACTTAAAACACCACGTGATTATTTAACAACATTTTTATTTATTGGAATGATCGTAGCTGCTGTAATTGGTGTATTTGTAAGCAATCCAACAATTACAACACCTGCTTTTGTAGGATTTAAATCTGCTTCAGGAAGTTATATCTTCCCAACATTATTTGTTACAATTGCTTGTGGTGCCGTTTCTGGTTTCCATTCACTTGTCTCATCTGAAACAAGTTCAAAATTAGTAGAAAACGAAAAAGATATGTTACAAGTTGGTTATGGTTCTATGTTACTTGAATCATTACTTGCTATCTTAGTTATCGTTATTGTTGGTGCTTTACCAAACTTAAAAGCATCTGGTGTCTTAGATAGTACACTTGCTAATATGGCTTTAGCTGATACAGCAACACCATTTACTAAATTCTCAGCTGGTGTTACTGGTTTAGTTGCTCAACTTGGTTTACCTCAATCATGGGGATTATGCATTATGACAATGTTTGTTTCAGCTCTTGCTTTAACTTCATTAGATGCTGTTGCAAGAATTTCAAGAATGTCTTTCCAAGAATTCTTTGAAGTTGAAGAAGGACAAGAACCAAGTGGTTTAGTTAAAGTTTTAACTAATAAATACGTTTCAACAATTATTTCTTTAGTTTGTGGATATTTATTAAGTTTAGGTGGATATGTTAATATTTGGCCATTATTTGGATCAGCTAACCAATTATTAGCTGCAATGGTTTTAATTTCATTAGCTGTTTTCTTAAAAGTTACTGGAAGAAAAGGATTTATGTTATATATCCCAATGGTATTAATGTTTATTGTTACAATGACAGCATTAGTACAAGCTATCTATGGAATCGTTATGAAATTATTTGTAACAGGTGGATTTGTTTTAATGGTTGATGGATTACAATTAGTAGTCGCAATCTTACTTGTCGCTTTAGGATTAATGATTGGTTTCAACTCAGGAAGTAAACTTGTTAAAGAAAAATAAAGATAATAAAAAAGCTTCATGATGAAGCTTTTTTTATGTTTTAATTCATATAAGAACCACCATTAATATCAATACCTTGACCAGTAATATATTTAGAGGCATCACTTGCTAGAAATACGATGACTTCTGCAACATCCTCTGTTTCGCCTAAACGACCAAGAGGAATACCGGCAGCACTGTAATTTGTATTAGCTGTCATGTTTGTTTTAATCACACTTGGACAAACAGCATTGACGTTAATGTTATATTCTCCTAAAACTTTTGCGTAACTTTTTGTGGCAGATAAAAGACCACCTTTACTTGCTGCGTAACTTACAGAAGACGCGATACCACCAATTCGTGCAGCCACAGAAGAAATGTTTACGATTTTTCCATATTTTTGTTTTTTCATCGTTTTGATGGCTTCTCTCATACATAAATGAGCACCTCTTAAATTAATATTCATGCACCAATCCCATTTATCAGCATCTAAATCTTCAATAGGAGTTGTTGGGCAAACTCCAGCACCATTAACTAAAATATGAAATGTTGGCATTTTTTCTAAGGCAAATTCAAATAGATGTTCAATATCTTCAGGTTTAGAAACATCAACTTGACATGGATAACAAGAACAACCTGTTTCTTCTTCTAGTTTTTTAGCACTTTCTGTTGCTTGTTCGATGTTTAAATCAGCAAGGACAACTCCTGATAAACCTTTTTGAGCAAGAATCTTGGCACTTTCAAAGCTGATTCCTCCCGCGCCACCTGTCACAATAGCATATTTTCCTTCAAATTCTTTATTCATAAAAATCATCTCCTTATCATTATTATAAAAATGAATTGTTTATAAATCTAATAGATAATGAAAGCTAAATTAATAGATAACATTTATAAAAGAAAAAATCATTATGTTTTCAAGGATAATTGGTATATAATAAATCCAAAAAGGAAGTGTCAAAATGGAAAAGAAAAGTATATATGCAAAAAGAATAGAAAAGGTTCAAATGTCTTCTATTCGTATTGTTATGGAAAAAGTAGAAAAACTTAGAAATCAAGGAAAAAGCATCGTTTCGTTATGTGCGGGTGAACCTGATTTTAATACACCTGCAGGTATTAAAAAAGCAACAATGGATGCTTTAAATGATAATCAAACACATTATAGTTCTAATCGAGGATATGCAGGTTTAAGACAAAAGGTCGCACAATTATTACAAGAACAAACAACAATTAATTATGATAGTGAACAAGAAATTATTATGACATGTGGTTGTAGTGAAGCCATTAATAACACTTGTCTTGCTTTTATTGATCCAGGAGATGAAGTTATTATATTTACACCTGCATTTGTCTCATATCAAAATACTGTTTTATTATGTGAAGGAATTCCTGTAGAAATTCCTTTAAAGTCAAGAAATGGATTTCAAATAGATATTGAAGAAGTGAAAAATAAAATAACTGATAAAACAAAAATGATTATTATTAATAATCCAAATAATCCTACAGGAGCAGTTTATCAAAAAGAAACATTAAAAAAATTGTGTCAAATTGCTCGAGAAAATAATATTTTAATATTAGCTGATGAAATTTATAATCAACTTGATTATGAAAATCAATATGTATCTATAGCATCATTTGAAAATATGAAAGATTATACAATTATAGTTAACGGATTTTCTAAAGCTTATGCGATGACGGGTTGGCGAATGGGATATATTGCTTCTAGTCAAGAAAATATAGATCGTATTTTAAAAGTACATCAATATACAACAACATCACAAATGACATTTGCACAAATTGGGATGGCAAAAGCAATTGATCAAGAAGATGTAAAAGAAGAAGTTCAACATATGATTCATACGTTCCATGAAAGAAGAACGTTTATTATGGAACAATTAGATCAATGTGAAAGTCTTTCATACATTAAACCTCATGGGGCTTTCTATATTATGGTTGATGTTTCTAAAACAGGATTTAATGGACAAGAATTTGCGGATAAGTTGCTTGATTATGGTGTAGCTGTTGTACCAGCAAGTGGTTTTGGAAAAGGTTTAAATAATTTTATTAGAATTTCTTTTGCTTCATCAAAAGAAAATATTGAAGAAGCTTTTATAAGAATAAGAAAAATGTTAGTGGATATTAATAGATAAGAAAAAAAACTCAAGAGAGGATTTTAAGCTACCTTTTATATTTTTAATGTTTTCAACAATGTCTAGAATGATACTTCTTCCATAAGAAGAAATATTATCAGGAACCAGAGTATCATGACACAAATCAAAGAGCTTATCGATCTTATCCATCGAGTAGCGATGTTTCGTAGCTTCATAAACGACATTGAACACTTCAAGTCTAGAAGCATTTATGATATCATGTGTCGTAGGATATGAAGATAAGACAGCGATAAAAGCAGCTGATTTAGGTTCGAAAACATATTGAAGTTCAGGAAATAAACAATCACATTGGGCGATGAGACGGTTGATTTCTTGAGAATAGATTTTTTTGATCTGATAATGTCTGTGTACTAAAGCTTTCAAATTTTGATATCCGTTTTTATTTTCAAAAACGTTGTCATTGACATATTGAACATCGGAATCAGTACCAATGATAGTTGAAATGGTTTGAGCATCTAAAGGATCTGATTTAGCAATGTTATGAGCATTACGCCATTGATTGACAAAATCAGTATTCAAAAATTTGATGCTTTCATTATCATTGAGACTGTCTTTAATAAAGTTATAGACATTAGTAGAATAGATACCAGTAACTTCTAAAGCAAAACAGATACTGGTACAGTTATCATCGGAATAACTTCTTACAGTTTCTAAAAAAGAAGTAACTTCTGATTTAACAAATTTAAAAGATAATTTTTTTCGCAAGAATTTAGGTTTAACAGATCTACGATCACTGACCTTGAGGATAGCAGCATCTGTTTTGCCTTTAGAAGATTCCATGCCAACATAAAGAATATAATTGTTTTCCATAAAATAATAGCCTTCTTTCATATGTAATCGGTTTTGAATTGCACCTCTAAATCAAGACAAACGCAACCTCGCAAATACGGAGACAAGTGTAGAAACACTGCTGCAACAAACTAATTCTGGTATAAAGTGATGTCAAGTCTAAAGGATTAAGTCTTTTAGAAGTGGACGTACATGAAGCAGCCACAAGGAGAGATATCATGTATAATTCTCTTTTAAAAAACTTTGTTTATATTGTAGAAATGGAAAGTTTTTCTAAAGAAACACAAAAAATGTATATTACACTAACCAGTGTGATGAAACAAATAAATGCTTTAGAAGAACATCTCCACATAAAATTAGTCAATCGTACCCATCGTGGCATTAAACTGACAGAACAAGGTCAAAAAATTTATGATGAAGATAAAATATTTATCGAAAATTCAGATAATTATTTAAATAAAATTCAAGAGAAAACATCTTCTATGATTCATATTGGTTCTTCATTTTTAAATTCAGCAAAAGAATTTATTGATTTATGGCATAGCATACCCCCTTATCACAACGTTATAAATTACGTGTTGTTCCTTATAAAGGCAATCATGATAAAATCATGGAAGTATTTCAATCATTAGGGACACAATTTGATTTTTTAATTGGTGCGTTTAATTCAAATCAAGTTCTTTCTTTTGCTTCTTGTAAACAATTAGGAACTTATAATGTTTGTGTAGCACTTTCAAGAAGCTATCCACTTGCAAAAAAGAAAAAACTTTCAATTACGGATTTATATAATGAAAAGCTTTTATGTGTCAGTAGTGGGGATTGTTTGAATATTGATGATTTTAGAAAGTATATGTAAACATTCTATCCTTACATTATTTTAGAGGATGTTGGTTATTTTTATGATTTAGATACTTTTAATCGTTGTGAAGAAGAGGGCTGTCTTTTATTAACGTTGGATGCTTGGGATAATATCCATCCTTCATTAATTACTATACCGGTTGATTGGGCCTATAAAATGCCTTATGGTTTGCTTTATAAAAAGAATCCATCAAAACAAAAAGATTGTTTAAAGGAAATTGATAAATATGTCAAATAGAACAAAATTACAATTAGAAGATGCATTTAAAGAACTTTTATTAGAAAAAACATTTCATAAAATAACGATTAAAGATCTTACGGATAAATGTCATATAAGTCGCATGGCTTTTTACTATCATTTTCAAGATTTGTATGATTTAACAGAATGGATTTTAATTGAAGATGCTAAAAAAGCACTTAATGAAAAGAAAGATTATGCTCATTGGAAAGAAGGATTAGAAAATATCTTTGAAGCTGTTTATAAAAATAAACCTTTTATTTCCGATCTTTTTAAATGTTTATCATGATATTTCTAAAGATCAGATAGAAAAAGTATTATTTAAACTTGTTCATGGATTGATTGAATCAATTGTTGAAGAAAGAAGTATTGAAACAAATTTAAATGAACAACAAAAGAATTTTATTGCTTATTTTTATAAATATGGTTTTGTAGGGATTATGCTTGATTGGATAGAAAAAGGAATGGATGAAAATTATACTGAAATTGTTGATGATTTAGAAAAGACAGTTCATGGAACAATAGATTTATCAATTAAAAACTTTACAGATAATAAGAAATGATAAAAATTAAATCATTTCTTTTTTATTGTAAATTTTAATTCAAGAGGGGAATGATAAAATTAAGGTATCAAAGAAAGGTGGAACCTATATGAAAAGAAGTATCAAAATAGCAGCAACAACAGCTGCAGCTGTTTCATCAGCTATGCTTGTTAAAAAAGCAAAAGAAAATAAAGTAGAAGAAAAAGAAAATACGTATCGTAATACTGAACTTGGTAAACATGATAAAAATTCTAAAGGAATTTATTATACAAATGGTAACTATGAAGCATTTGCTAGACCTAAAAAACTTGAAGGTGTAGAAAATAAAAGTGCTTATTTAATTGGTAGTGGACTAGCTTCATTAGCTGCTGCATGTTTTTTAGTAAGAGATGGACAAATGCCAGGAAAGAATATTCATATTTTAGAAGCAATGGATATTGCTGGTGGGGCTTGTGATGGTATCTTTGATCCAACAGCAGGTTATATTATGCGTGGTGGAAGAGAAATGGAAAACCACTTTGAATGTTTATGGGATTTAT
>ERZ835980.4087-NODE-4087-length-10430-cov-4.332723_pt1 | contig 10430 bp, 7 predicted proteins | sample MGYA00519943_ERZ835980 | MGnify/ENA primary metagenome ERZ835980 (study PRJEB31850, sample SAMEA3708791) | human gut metagenome | biome: human gut; feature: human-associated habitat; material: faeces | place: China | collected 2014 ... | reverse complement strand
TCTACCCGCTCGCATTCGTCCTGGTAATCCTGAACCTTGTTCCGTTCCTCGTTGGGACTTCCCAGCGCAGGGCCGGACAGCCGGATACCCCGCTCTTTGCAGCAGCGGAGATTTTCGCGGTTTCGGTAGATTTTGTCTGCCAGAACACGACTGCAGGGGGCTTTCTGAAAAGGGAGACCCCTGCTGATTTTATAGGATCTATTGATGCTTGATCGTATCAACTTCAGTTTTCCAAATGCAGCCAACGGGCAATTTTCTCCCCCTTGGGCAGCAGCATGCAGTCTTCCTTACGGAGGACTTTTAGAAAGATGACGGCGGCAAGATAGACGATTGCACCCACAGATACCGGCACAGCGCAGAGCAGCAGCCGACTGCCGATATGCGCCGTCAGCATAGCCTGATAGCATCCGTAGGCACAGGCCCCCATGAGAAGGCCGGAGAGCAAGGGCCGCAGCACATTGGGCAGAATCTGCGGTGCATCGTTGTAAAGATGATGAATAGACAGCAGATTCAGCAGAAAGATGAGCACATAGCACATCAGATTGCTGATGGGTGCACCAACAATGCCGATTTTTGGATTCCTGGCGAGAATATAGACGCTTAGCAGGCGTATACCGCCTGCAAGTGCCATATTCACCACCGGCAGAATCACATTCCCATGGGCCTGCATAATGGCGGTGGTGACCAGCACCACGGCGTTGAAGAAGACGCAGATGCCCAGAATGGTCATGAGCCTTGCAGCCAGGTCCAGCTTTTCACCGGTGTAGCCGCCAAGCAGCGCCGTAATGGGCCGGGCAAGCACAGCCAAGCCGATGGCGCAGGGGATGGCGATAAGTCCTGTAATCCGGGCAGCGGATTCCTCGGTTTTCCGGGCATCCGCATGGTCTCCGGTGGTGAGCTGGGCTGTGATGGCGGGGATGATGCTGACTGTAATGGGTGTGATAAAGGCGCAGGGCATATTGAAGATGGTCTGCGTCATGACATGGATGCCACGCATGGTGTCCGCAGAACGCTGGGAGATACCGGAGGCCAGCAGTCGCCCCATGTAGATTTTGCTGGCAAGGGCCGTAATGATCTGCAGACAGGCAGAGCCCAGAGTAATGGGGATGGCAATCAAGAGCAGAGCCTTGACGGTTTCCTGATAACTCCAGGGCTTGTCCTTGGAGCGAGGCAGGTGTTGGAAATGCTTCCGGAATACGATAAAAAGATAGACCACGCTGATCAGACAGCTGGCAGTGACACCCAGAATGGCACCGCCGGCTGCCAGGGAGACAGAGCCGGTAGAGCGCAGCAGCAGCACGGCTGCCCCCATGCCTACAACCAGTTTGACAACGGCCTCGATAACCTGGGAGACGGAGGTGGGTACCATATTACCCTGTCCCTGGAAGAAGCCCCGGAAGGTGGAAATGATGCAGATCAGCAGCACACAGGGCCCCAGAAAGCCGATGGCGGCCCAGGCATCCGGCTGGTTCTGAAATCGGGCCAGTTGGCGGCAGAAGGCCGTCATGAGTACGCTGCCGACGATACCGAAGGTCAAAAAAATACTTCTGGCTGCGGCGTAGATGCGGCGGACCTGATTGTAATTTTCCAGAGAATTGGCCTGGGAGATCATGCGGCTCATGGCAACGGGAAGCCCGGCGGTGGAGATCATAAGCAGGACGTTGTAGATTTCGTAGGCAGTGTTGAAATAGCCGAAGCCCTGTTCGCCAATAATGGCGTTCAGGGGAATTTTGTACACAGCGCCCATGATTTTTACCAGGGCGGTGGCCATGGCCAATATGGCAGTGCCTTGCAAAAAGTTCTGACCTTCCTGCTTATTCGACATCATTTTCCTCCTTTGCGAAAAGCTTGGGGATGGCGTAGGTTGTCAGCTCCTCCACCACGGCGTTCAGGTCGATGGTGGGGAAGCGGCCGTTCTGGTAGAGAATGTTGCCCCGGACCATGGTCATGGCTACATCGCCGCCCTTGGCGGCATACACAAGACCGGTGAGCACATTGTGGCAGGGCATCAGGTGGGGTGCTGTGAAGTCCACCAGCACCAGGTCGGCATCCATACCCTCTTTCAGCATACCGCACTCCTGGGCTCTTCCCTGGGCCTGGGCCCCGCAGAAGGTGGCCATCATCAGGGCGGCGGAGCTGGGCAGGGCAGAGGGGTCTCCCTTAGAGGCCCGGACGGACATGGCAGCGCCCCGCATGACTTCGAACATATCCAGATTGCCCGCCTGGATGGCCCCGTCGGTCCCCAGAGCCACATTCATACCGGCCTTCACCAGGTCTGTAATGGGGGCGCAGGGCTGGCCGTTTTTGGCGGCGGACAGGGGCAGCGCCACGGCGCTTACCTTTTTCTTGCCCAGCATTTTGGCCTCATCGCTCTCCAGGAAGGCGCAGCCGGAAGCCGTGGCCGGGACGGCGAAGAGCCGGTGGCAGGCCAGCAGTTCCCCGGGGGTCATGCCTGTGCGGTCCAGGCAGGAGTCCACCTCATTCCGGGTTTCGCTGAGATGCAGCTGCATGCCCAGCCCCTTCTCGCTGGCGAAGCCCGCCAGAGATTCCCAGAGGGGATAGTTAGAGGTATATTCTGCGAAGATGCCCGCATCGATTTTGATCCGGCCGTTGTCATAGCCGTGCCACTTGTCCACAACCTTTTGCAGCTCCCGGCACTGCTCGTCGGTCTCAAAGTCGAATTCCTCGTTCTGGTCGATGTAGCGATAGCTGGACAGGGCCAGATTGGCCTTGATGCCGCTTTCGGCCACAGCCTGGGCGGTGGCGTTGGGGTAGTAATAAAGATCGGACACGGAGGTCACGCCAAAGCGCAGGCACTCCGCAATGGACAGCAGAGCCGCTGCCTTGGCGCTGCGGGAGTCCATCTTGGCTTCCTTTTGCAGCAGGGCCTCCAGGGCCTCTTTATTGGTCAGGTCATCGGTGAAGCACCGCAGCACAGAGGTTGCCAGGTGGGTGTGGCAGTTGATGAGGCCTGGCATGGCCACCATGCCGGTGCCCTCAATAATGGTCTTTGGCATTTCCTCCGGGACCTTTTTGGAGATAAATTCGATTTTCCCATCGGTAATGCCGATGTTGACCCCAAAGAGGACCTCGGAGCCGGGGGTCATGGTCACAGCGGTGACATTGGTAATGAAAGTATCCAAAATACGCAATTCCTTTCGGTGTGATAAAGCCGGAGAAGATCAGATGAGCCCCTGCTTTGTGGGATCCAGAGAATCCAGCAGCGCGAAAATCTCCCTTTTCTGCGCCAGTACGGAATCGATCTGCTCAATATACTGCTCCGGGAACTTGGGGTTGTGGAAGCGGGTGAGGTGCCCATCCGGCAGGTTCACCTTGGTCATGCCGCCGCCGCCCAGGGAGAGAATGGTGTGGGTCTCCTCCATCATGTAGATGTTGTACAGACAGTCCCGTCCGTCCCGACTCCAGCCTACGTTTTCGAAGGAGCCGGACATATATTTTTGCCGGTACAGGTAGTAGGGCTTGTACCCTACGGCCCGGAGTCGGTCCTCGGCATAGGCAACCATTTTGGTTACATCCTCGGCAGAGGGCAGGTTTTCCCGCTTTTCGAACAGGTCCGCTCCCTTTTTCAGCGCCAGAGTATGTACGGTGATATTGGCGGGGTTCAGATCGATTACCCGGTCCAGACTGCGGCAGAAGCCGTCCACGGTATCCGTTGGCAGGCCTGCAATCAGGTCCATGTTGATGTCCCGGAAGCCTGCATCCACCGCCTCGCCGTAGGCGCGAAGAACATCTTCGGCCTTATGTGGCCGCCCGCAGGCCCGGAGTACGGAGTCCTCCATGGTCTGGGGGTTGATGCTCATCCGGTCTGCGCCGTGGTCAAAGATGGTTTGCAGCTTTTCCGCATCCAGGGTATCGGGTCTGCCGCCTTCTACGGTGAATTCCAGGCAGCGGGACAAATCGAAGCTGTCCCGGATGGCGTCCAGAAGCCGGGCCATCTGGGGGCTCGTCAGGGTCGTGGGGGTGCCGCCGCCCATGTAAAGGCTGCGTATTGTTCTTCCGGACTGCCGGAGAAGCGCGCCGGTGCACTGAATCTCCTTCAGCAGTGCCTCCAGATAGGGCTCCATCAGCTCGGTTTTCTTGCCAATGGTGCGGCTGACAAAGCTGCAATAGGCGCAGCGGGTGGGGCAGAAGGGAATGCCCACATAGACGCTGACATCGGAGGGCTGGGTCTTGTGCACAGCCTCAACGGTGGAGACAGAGCAGTCCACCGCCAGACGTCGCCGCTGGGGTGTGACGAAATAGACATCCTTCAGGAGCTTTTCGGCGCTTTTGGGTGTTCCGCCCTCCAAAAGGCACTTGGTGGTCAGCTTGGTGGGGCGAACCCCGGCCAGGGCACCCCAGGCAGGCTCTTGGGGGAGCAGCTGTACTGCCGCCAGATAGACGCTCTGCTGCAGGGCTCTGCGCCGCAGCCGGACGGTTTCTTCCGCTGCCCGGATGCGCCGGGAAGCGCTGACGGTCCGGCCGTCCAGGGTGATTTTTGCCGTGGCAGTGAGCCAGGTTTGCCCTCTGTGCAGGGCGGAAAATGCCTGGACCTGGGCACTCTCAGGGAAGAGAGACAGCAGAAGCTGCTCTACGGCGTAACGGTCGTCATGACCGGATAAAGTCAGTTGAATCATGGGTCCGTCCTTTTATAGATAGGGATTTGTCTTCTTTTCCCGGTTCAGCGTGGAGCTGGGACCGTGGCCGGGGCAGACCCGGTAGTTTTCGGAAAGGGCTGCCAGGCGGCGCAGAGAATCCCGCATGGCCCGGGCATCCCCACAGGGCAGGTCCGTCCGCCCGCAGGAACCGGCAAACAGGGTGTCTCCGGAAAATAGGGTGTCCTCCATAATCAGGCACACGGAGCCGGGGGTGTGGCCCGGGGTTTCCAGTACCTGAATGGGGATACCGGCCAGCGTCAGCGTGTCGCCATCTCCGTAGCCGTCCGTATAGTATAGAGGCCCGTTTGTCAGCATAGGAGGCATGGCCAGCTCTTTCTTATCGAGGAACACCTTGCAGTCATACTGCGCCGCCAAATCCTTGACGGCCCCCACGTGGTCAAAGTGGCAGTGGGTCAGCAGGATCGCTTCGGGGGTCAGACCCTTTTCCTCCAGATAGGAAGAAATGATCTCCGGCTCGTAGCCGGGGTCAATGATGAGGCAATCGGTGCTGTTTTCTTCGTGAACGATATAGCAGTTGGTTTGGTAATCTCCCAGAGGGAGAACGTGGATCTTCAGCATACAGTCAGCTCCTTCTGGGGGTGTTCATCAGCTGGTCGGTGTCCAAAATCAGGGTGATGGGGCCATCGTTCAGGGATTCCACCTTCATATCTGCCCCAAACCGCCCGTGCTGGGGCGGGTAGCCCAGGCGCTCGCATTCCTTTAAGAACTGCTCATAGAGCTTGTTCCCCAACTCAGGGTCTGCGGCCTCCGTAAAGCTGGGGCGGCGGCCCTTGCGGCAGTTGCCATAGAGGGTGAACTGGCTGACCACCAGAATTTCTCCCCGGACGGCTTCCAGTCCTAAGTTCATTTTTCCGTTTTCGTCTTCAAAAATCCGCAGCCCCAGGGCCTTTTCGGCCAGGACACGGCAGGTTTCTTCGGTATCCTCCGGACCAACGCCCAGCAGAATCAGAAAACCCTGCCCGATTTTCCCGACGACCTCTCCGCCAATGGTGACGGAGGCGTATTTGACTCTTGTTAAAACCGCACGCATAGAAGGGCCTCCTTTAATTCTGGCCCCGTTTGGAGCCTGTGACATCGCGGATATTCAGGAGCTTTGTGCGTATGGCATTCAGCTCGGCGGTGTTCTTCACCTCAAAGCGGACGGTAATGGTGCTGCGGCCGTTGGCAAGGTCCCTGCCGCTGAGCTCTTTGACCCGGACCCGGGCGGTGGTCAGTGCCTGGGCCACATCCAGCACCAGGCCGTCTCTTGTGATGCAGTCCAGCTCCAAGGTGGTCTCGAAGGGCTGTTCTTCCATATTGGCCCAGCGGACCCGAACCCAGCGGCCTGCCTGCTTGGGGTCCTCCCGGTTCTGGGCATTGGGGCAGTCCGCCCGGTGGACGGAAACGCCGAAGCCCTTGGTGATAAAGCCCACAATGGCATCCCCGGGAACGGGGGTGCAGCATTTGGCGAATTTGATCATGCAGGAGTCAATGTCCTCCACGATCACGCCGTTGACCGCGTGGCGGTTCTGCTTGACGGCCTCGCTGTCGGGATTTACCCGCAGAGGCGACTGGGGCAGCTTTTCCCCGGCCTGGGCCTTGATGGATTTGTTGATATCGTCCCGGATGCGGCCCACAGCCTTCACGGCAGTGAGGCCGCCGTAGCCGATGGCGGCATACATATCGTCGAGGTTGCCGAAGCCGGTCTTTTTGAGCAGCGTGGGGCGCAGCTCGTCCCCGGTGACGGCGGCGACGGAGATGCCGTAGTGCTTGAGCTCGGATTCAAAGGCGGCGCGGCCGTTGACGATGTTCTCCTCGCGCTTTTCCTTCTTGAACCACTGGCGGATCTTGCCGCGCGCCTCGTTGGACTTGGCGATCTGAAGCCAGTCGCGGCTGGGGCCGCGGGCGGATTTGCTCGTGAGGATCTCGACCACGTCGCCGTTTTTGAGCTGGTAGTCGAGCGGGACGATGCGCCCGTTGACCTTGGCGCCGACCATGGAGTTGCCGACGGCGGAGTGGACGGAGTAGGCGAAGTCGATGGGCGTCGCGCCGGTGGGGAGGTTCGTCACGTCGCCGCGCGGGGTAAAGACGAACACCTCGTCGGCGAACATATCGACCTTGAGGGTGTGGATAAATTCCTCGGCGTCCGTATTCTCCTGATTTTCGAGGAGACGGCGGACCCATTCATAATTCTGCTCGTTGGCGCTGCCGGAGATGCCCTGCTTGTACTTCCAATGGGCGGCGATGCCGTATTCGGCGATGTCGTGCATCTCCTGCGTGCGGATCTGCACCTCGAACATCACGCCGTCGGGGCCCATGACCGTGGTGTGGAGCGACTGATAGCCGTTGGGCTTGGGCGTGCCGATATAGTCCTTGAAGCGGCCGAGCACGGGCCGGTAAAGGTCGTGGATGACGCCGAGAACGTTGTAGCAGTCCGCGACGGTATCGACGATGACGCGGAAGGCGAAGAGGTCGAACACCTCGTCCATGGTCTTGCTCTGGGCATACATCTTGCGGTAGATGCTGTAGGGGTGCTTCATGCGGCCGTAGACGCGGCGGAAGGGAATATGGTCCTCGGTGAGCTTGCCCTCGATCTGCTTCTGGATGCGCTCCATGAACGAGCCGTATTCCTTGGACTTCTCCTCGAGGGAGTGGGTGATCTCGTTGAAGGCGGTGGGGTCGAGGTATTTGAGGGAAAGGTCCTCCAGCTCCCACTTCATGCGCTGCATACCGAGCCGGTGGGCGATGGGGGCGTAGATCTCCATCGTCTCGAGCGACTTCTGACGCTGCTTGTCGGTGGACTGATACTCCATCGTGCGCATATTGTGCGTGCGGTCGGCGATCTTGATGAGGATGACGCGGATGTCCTTGGCCATGGCCATGAGCATCTTGCGCAGATTTTCCATCTGCTCCTCTTCCTTGCTCGTGTAGTGGACGCGCGTGAGCTTGGAAACGCCCTCGACCAGATCGGCGACGGTGGGGGAGAAGCGCTTGGCGATGTCGTCGTAGGTCGCGTCGGTGTCCTCGATGCAGTCGTGCAGGAGGGCGGCGATGATGGATTCGCTGTCAAGATGCAGTTCCTCGGCCACGATCTGCGCAACGGCGATGGGGTGGGTGACGAAGGGCGAGCCGTCCTTGCGCTTCTGGGCGCCGTGGTGCGCGGCGGCGTAGCGGAAGGCGGCGTCGATCTGGGCGAAGTCTGCGCCGGGGTTGTAGGCGCGGATGGTCTCGACCAGATGATCGTATTGCTTCTGCACCACCTCGGGGATGGGCTGGGGGGTCTGCTCAATGGGAGCCTGCTCGATCGTTTTTACGTCGCTCATGCGCTGCTGCCTCCTTTCGTTCCGTCCAGTCCCTCGCGCAGGGCGCAGAGATAGGGGCTGGCATCAAGATCCACACGCTTGCCGCCGGTGAGACGGAGCGTGATGTATTTGTCGTGGCGCTCGACGGTCACGAGCCCGCGCTCGGCAAAAACCGCGAGGCACATGACCGTGCGCGGAAAGCTCTCCGCGCCAAGGGCCTCGGCGGAGAGCCGCCGCAGGAAGGGCAGCTCCGGAGAGGTGAGCGTGCCGTCCACCTCGCGCTCGAGCGCACGCCAGACGCGCACGAACTGCTCGCGCGAGGGCAGGAGCTTCGCGGCCTCCTTCGCGCTCACGCCGCCGCCGCGGATCAGCGTGCGGCACAGCTCAAGCTGCTCGGCCTCGCGGGCGCCGGGGTCGTGCGCGCTGCGCAGATCGACGAGCTGGAGCTGCAGGGAGCGGCTGCCGCGGAATTCATTGATCTGAAGGTAGAAGGCGGCGTCCACGCGCTCGCCGACGGTCAGGCCGCATTCCGCGGGGGTGACGGAGAAGAAGATGCCGTCGAAGCTCGTGTGGCCCTTCTGGAGCCGGAGCTTGAGATGCTTATTCTGTCCTACGCTCTGCATGGACTCCAGCCGCGCGCCGCGCAGGCAGAAAACGGGGCGGTTGTTGCCCGCGCCGTAGGGCTCGAGACGGGAAAGCTCCTCGACCTCCTGAAGCGTGATGAGGCTCGGGCGGGTGAGGGCGGCGTCGATCTCCAGCGAGGAGACGGGGGCCGAGTCGCCGCAGTGGGTGCGGACGTATTGATTGATGCGCTTGCGGAAGGCGGGGATATTCTCCTCCTTGATGGTGAAGCCCGCGGCGAGCTCGTGCCCGCCGAAGCCGACGAGCAGGTCGCTGCACGCCTCGAGCGCGGCAAAGAGGTTGAAGCCGCCATAGCTGCGGCAGGAGCCCTTGCCCATGCCGCCGGCGAGGTGGATCATGAAGCTGGGACAGGAGAATTTTTCGGAAAGACGCGAGGCGACGATGCCGACCACGCCCTGATGCCATTCCTCGCTCGAGAGCACGAGCGCGTTGCGCTCGGTGGGGGCGAGGGTGTCCATCTGCTCGATGGCGCAGCGGAAGATATCCTGCTCGACGCTCTGGCGCTCGCGGTTGAGGTCGCACAGCTCGCGGGCGAGCCGCTCGGCCTTGGCGGGGTCCTGCGTGAGCAGGAGCTCGGCGGCCAGCTCCGCGCGGCCCATGCGCCCGGCGGCGTTGATGCGGGGAGCGAGGACAAAGCCGATCTGCACGGAGGAGACCGGACGTCCGGTCAGGCCGGCCTCGCGCAGCAGCGCGTGAAGGCCCGTGAAGTCGCTGCGGTCGATGCCCTCAAGACCGCATTGGACGATGGTGCGGTTCTCGCCCTCCATGCGCATGACGTCGGCAATGGTGCCGATGGCGGCAAGGGTGCAGTAGCGGGAGAAGAGCGCGTTTTCGCGCTCGGCGCCGCCGAGGGCGAGGACCAGCTCGAGCGCGACGCCGACGCCAGCAAGATGCTTGAACGGAAAGCCGCAGTCCGGGCGGTGGGGGTCGACCACGGCGCAGGCGGCGGGCAGCTCGTCCTTACATTCGTGGTGGTCGGTGATGACGAGATCGACGCCGAGCGTGGCGGCAAAGGTGGTCTCCTCCACGCCGGTGATGCCGCAGTCCACGGTGACGATGAGCGTGACGCCCTGCTCGGCAAGCGCGCGGATCGCATCGCAGCCGAGGCCGTAGCCCTCCTCAATGCGGCGGGGAATGTGCATGAGCACCGCCGCGCCGCGGGAGCGGAGATAATCGGTCAGAAGGCAGGTGGAGGTGATGCCGTCCACGTCGTAATCGCCGAACACGGCGATGGTCTCGCCGCCGGTAAGCGCGCGGTCGATGCGCGCCACGGCCTTGTCCATGTCGCGCATGAGGAAGGGGGAGTAGACCAGCGAGCGTTCGCGGTCGAGATGCGCGGCGGCCTGCTCGGGCGTGACGACGCCGCGCGAGGCCAGTACGGTCGATACCAGATAGGGATAGCCTGCGTCCATCAGCGCTTCGACCGCGGCGTCATCCGTTTCCGGGATGAGCCAGCGTTCGTATTTCATGCAGTGACCTCCGATCTGTACGGCAAAAGTGCCGCGGATACTAATTCAATCTAATATTATAGCAAAGATGCGCGGAAAGGTAAAGAGAAAATATAAGGCGCGTCCTGCCGCATTTTTTGATTTTTTACGAGAAAGCTATTGACAAACGGACCTTCTCCCTGTTATACTGTCCCTTGTCCTGTCGGGCAGAATATGGCGGCATAGCTCAGTTGGCCAGAGCATTCGGTTCATACCCGAAGTGTCCCCGGTTCGAATCCAGGTGCCGCTACCAAAGAGCACGGGATGCGAGAGCATCCCGTGCGTTATATGGCCCGTTGGTCAAGTGGTTAAGACACGGCCCTTTCACGGCTGTAACATGG
>ERZ835980.4077-NODE-4077-length-10455-cov-2.436442_pt1 | contig 10455 bp, 8 predicted proteins | sample MGYA00519943_ERZ835980 | MGnify/ENA primary metagenome ERZ835980 (study PRJEB31850, sample SAMEA3708791) | human gut metagenome | biome: human gut; feature: human-associated habitat; material: faeces | place: China | collected 2014 ... | reverse complement strand
GTGCTTCCGTCAGAAGAGTCTGCACTTGCATCAGATGTACCATCTGTTCCGTCTGTGGAAGCTGCTGCATCAGAACCGCCCTGATATCCCGGCACATCTCCATTACTGAGTGTACTCGACCAGAAATCCACATAACATGCATTCTGTAAGGTCACATTCTTGGCTTCTGCCATCTCACTTACCGTTACAAGTTTATATCCCTGTGCAATAAGATCCGGTATCAGTCTCAGAGCAGCCTTTACAGATGGCTCATGAATATCATGCATCAGGATGATAGTTCCATCTGTCAGATCTCCATTCATTACCGCGTTATAGTCTGCATCTGCATCCAAAAGTTTCCAGTCTTCTGTGTCCAGCGACCACATAAAGAACGGCTTATTTACAGTATTATAAATATCTGAATTTCCGTCCCCGTAAGGCGCACGCGCCACACTCGCAGCCTGGCCACATGCCTGAATCAATGCGTCATCTGTATCAGAGAACTGCTTTGCAACTGCATCAAGATCAATTGTCGTCAGCTGTGTATGATCCCAGGAATGACTTCCAATCTCACATCCAAGTTCAAGCATACGTTTTGGTGCATCCGGATATGCACTGACATTCTGACCAAGCATAAAGAATGTTGCATGAGCATTATTCTGTTCCAGGCAATCCAGCAATTCATCTGTATACTGTCCCGGACCATCATCAAAAGTCAGTGCCAGCATCGGACGTACCTTACTCGGATCATAAGATCCGTCTTCATTAAAGTAATAATCCTTCACTCCCTTTTCTACCCATCCTGTCTGTATATATCCGTTTTCGTCAAAAGAATAGGTAACACCATCTATATCCTGAAATCCATTTGAAAAATATGTACCATCTGTATTCTGATACCACTTTCCGTTAGCATCCTCATGCCATCCGGCTGTCATCGCGGCAACCTTATCTGTATCTGATTTACCCTTCAATGGCTGTCTCACCGCAGCATCGGAATTTGCCTGAACTTCTTCTGTATCTGCCTGAGCCTGCACAGTCTGATCACTGCTTCCGCCTCCGGCTACATGATGTGCGATCGGAATAATAATTCCTCTCACCACAAACACCACCGCCAGAATCATGCCAATAACACAAAGTCCGATCTTTGTATAATGCCTGATCATCATCTGGCGTTTTTTTCTGCGCATTCTTTCGCGCAACACCCTCTTATCCATGGTTTCCTTTCCCCGCTTCTTTTTGTTAATTAGTCCCTGACAGCGTACATCACAGTACGGAGTAATCCACTTTTATCAATAATCATAACTCATTTATCAGGTAAATACAATGCCAATTATTCACTCTGCTCAACCTCTTCCGTACCTAATTCCTCTTCCAGATTCTCATCTACATCTGAATTGTCCTGTCCGGAATCATCAGTATCTTCATCTGATACATTCTGATCACTGTCCTGTTCTGCATTTTCTGCCGCAGCATCTGCATCATCTGCCAGCACATCACCATTTGCGACTTTCTCACTCACACTCGCATTTTTTATAATGAACTCCTCCACTCTGAGAAGTCCGACTGATTCATCTACATAATCCTGTCCGTAAGTTCCAACCAACTCTGCAATACTGGAAACACCCATCTGTTCTACCAGTTTATCCTGCAGCTGAAGGCTCTCTTTATCATCAAGAGACAGCCCTTCCGCATCCATGATTCCCTGCACGATCAGATTCTGTTCTACTTTGGACTCTGCATACTGCTGGCATTCTGACTCATAATCTTCCTCTGACATTCCCTGAGATTCCAGGAAATCAGCCATCTCCATACCGGCATCTTTCACATATTTTTCATTGAGTTCCTGATAGGATTTCTTTGCTGCATCAACATCTTCTTTCGGATAATCTTTGATTTCGGAAGCTGCCTGTACTTCATTCCATGCATCACTGTAAAGCTCATAATCTGCGGTCTGCACAGCTGTGTCTTCAAGCTGTGTCTTAACTGCTGCGCGGTATTCATCAACAGTCTTATATTCTGTATTCTCAGCTACCCATTCATCAGTCAGTTCTGCCGGACGGGTAAATTTCTGAAGTGTAACTTTAAATACAACTGCTTTGCCTGCTACGGATTCTTCATAATAATCGTCAGGGAAAGTCAGATCCAGTTCTTTTGTTTCACCGGATTTCATTCCGACAATGCCATCCTCAAATCCATCGATCATCTCACCGTCACCGACCACAAGCTCATAATCTTCTGCAGAACCACCATCAAATTCTTTGCCGTCAATAGTTCCTGTAAAATTGATCGTTACAGTATCTCCATTTTCTACGGTGCCGTCTTTTACTTCACTACCATTATCTTCCAGATTATAATTGATCTCTGCCTGCACATCATCGTCTGTAACTGGCTGTGAAGTACGGGTAAGTTCCAGTCCCTTATATTCACCTATTGTCACATATTTGGAAACATCTTTGACGGAAACCAGTCTGTTTTCCCCGGAAGAATCTGTTTCTTTTGTGTCTGTATCGGTGCTGTCTTTCTCTGAATCTTCACTGTCCTTTGTATCGGTTGTTTCTGTGGTCGTTTTTTCTGTATCAGATGATTTGCCGCATGCGGCTGCTGAAACCGCCATACACATAATTAACATTGCAACTACTGCTTTTTTCTTCATAATAAAGCTCCCTTCATTTTAACATCTTTACATTTGAGGTACCGGTGTCGGTCTGGAAGAATCCCATACATCAGCCACATCAAAGAGGTCACTGAGCATTTCCGGATTGTAATACATACGATATCCATCGAGATTTCTTCTTCCCTGACGAAAATACTGGTCTGTGATCTGTACAAAATACTGGCTGGAATCTACATTACAGAAATAATCGTATCCTGCACTCTTATAGTACTGGAATTTCGGGTTATCTGAAGAATATCCCGACCAGTCACCGATATCGGCACCAAATGCAAAGATGATCATATCGGTATCTCCAAGGATCGGTGCAACATAGGATTTCCATTTCTGGTCATCCGTCTTAAGGTCTTCTGCGGAACGCTCCGTTGCATTCATATGTCCCCATGTGTGGCTTGCAAATTCCCATCCTTCTGCCTTCATGGCATCAGCAACTTTTGTCGCATCTGCCACATCCTGATCATAGTCAAAATCCGGATTGTCCTCCAGGAATTTCTTCTGATCATCCTGTAAGTTCTCACCGGTCTTGTAAGCAATATCGGTTCTGTATCCAAGCACTCCGTTGTATCCGGTCATAGCAAGGATTCCCTTGCGTCCATGATAAGAAAAATCCGGATGTTCTTTAATGAAAGTATCCAAAAGCGGTACAAGATCGTAATCACCGACTGATACACTTCCATCTGCTTCGATGTATTCGTTCTTTACCTCTCCATTCTCATCCAGCACCAGTTTCGATGCACAGCCATCACCATCCATGTAGTGATAATAGCTGACATCATCCTGTGAAAGAACAAATGGAATCTTGCCTTCCGGCACCATGATCTTGCCACGGCTCATCGTACCGTCATCATTCACTGTCGCCATATCATGTGGACTTACCAGAACATATCCCTTGTCATACATGATCTGAATAATTTTATTGAACTCACTGACTGTCGTCATTACCTGATTATAATTTCCTGATTTTGAATCACCGTCAAAAGCTCTGCCTGTATCATCAATCAGCGTATGAAAAAAAACATGTGTGATCTGCTCCAGTGGATATTCCACCAGTGTGGATTTGGCAACCTGACATTTTGCTGCAAGATCCATATAATCTTTATTTGTATCAAAATCATCCTGCTGTTTCAGAAGTTTGATTGCTTCATCATAATTGTACTGCTGGTACATCAGCGTTGCCTGATCCAGCACCGAACCCTCACTCTCTGAAGTATCATCTTTCTTATCTGAATCCTTTTTGGCTGCTGAAACAGTCTGCGTAAGTCTGTTTCCGATGTCTGTCGGGAAATAACCTCCGCCTGCCAGAACAGCGGCTGTCAGAACAGCTGTCAGTATCATTGCTCTTTTTTTCATCTCATTGTTCCCCTTTACTTATCATCAGCCCATTGGCGGCACCGGTGTCGGTCTGGCAGGATCAAACACACTCTTTGCATCAAAGAGATCCTCCAGAAGTTCCGGGTTATAATACATACGGTATCCGTCTAAATTTCTTCTTCCCTGACGGAAATACCGATCTCTGATCTGTACAAAATATTTGCTCGAATCTACATTGCAATAATAATTGTATCCCATGCTCTTCAGATATTCAAACTTATCTCCGGAATAATCTTCTGCATCTGTAAGATCCGTTCCAAACGCAAAAATAATGATATCCGTTCCACCAATCAGCGGATCCACGTTATCCTTAAATTTCTGCGTATCTGCCTGCAAAGTCTCCAGTGAAATCTGTCCGATATTCTGATGACCCCATGTATGACTTGCAAACAACCAGCCTTCTTCTTTCATGGCATCGGCAACTTTTTTGGCACCTTCCCGTTCTTTCTCAAGGCTGAAATCCGGGTGACTGTCAAGCCAGTCAACCTTGTTCTGATCAAGGTCATCGGGTCTTGTTTCATAGCTCTGATCCGTACGGTAACCAAGGATGCCATTGTATCCGGTGAGCGCTACAATACCCTTTGCTCCTCTGTAGGAAAAATCCGGATGCTTCTCAACGAAACGGTCGATCAATGGAACCATGTCATAGTCACCAACTGAAATGCTTCCGTCGTCTTCTACATATTCGTTACGCACTTTACCTTCATCATCCACAACGAGCTTTGTTGCAAATCCGTCTCCATCCATATAATGATAATAGCAGACATCATCCTGCGACAGTACAAATGGAATCTTGCCCGGCGGAAGAAGAATCTCTCCCGGTGTCATTGTACCGTCATCGTTCGCCTTAGCCATATCGTAAATACTGACCATGACATAACCCTTTTCATACATGGTCTCCGTGATCTTGTTGAATTCATCGATTGTTGTCATGACCTGATTGTAATCCGCTTCTTTATAATCACCGTCAAAAGCTTTAGACGTATCTTTGATCAGTGTATGATAAAACACATGCGTCACTTCCTCCAACGGCCATGAAGTACAGGAATCTCTGTCTGATTCGTATTCTTTTACCGCATTCTGCATGTCGGTATTGCTCTCGTAATCCGACTGTTTCTTAAGAAGATCGATCGCACTCTGATAATCATACTGCGCGGCCAGAAGCTTCGCCTGCTCCATTGCACTTGGTCCCTGCTGCTCCGCCGGGACTTCCTGTGAATCTTCTTTCTTCTGTGTTTCTTTCGTGGAAGATGCTGACTGTGTACTGCTGTGACGGATAAAACCAGCAATACCATTCACGGCCCCTGCTACTACCACGAGTGTAATAATACCTGTCGCCCCAAGGATCATAATCTTTTTCCTGCGTTCCCTCTTCTGGCGTCTCAGTCTGCGCTGACGGCGTCTCTCCCTCAGCTCACGGTCTATATCATCAGTCATATCCGTATATCCGCCCTCTCGGTCTGTATCTATATTTTTGTTCTCTGTCTCTTTCATACTAACTCCCTGTATGGTTTATTCTGTAATTCCTAGTATACCCGTAAATCGGTGTATTTTATTACAGCCTGCTGATTTTTACATGTTCCACATATAAGAAATATGTTTTCATTATACCTGTTTGCCCGCTGTATTTCCATATCTTTTCCTGTTCTTCATGGAATTTTCCTGAATTTGTTTGCCTTTTGTAATAAATGATGTTAGAATATATTTCGCATGACATTAGTTTGTAAATTTACATATTGAGGAGGGTATTTATGAGTACACTTACCATCGTCCTTCTTGTAATCCTGATCATCCTGATCGGTGCTCTGATTGCTCTTTATTTCTTTGGAAAGAAAGCTCAGAAGAAACAAGAAGAACAGCAGGCTCAGATTGAAGCAGCAAAACAGACCGTATCTATGCTGATTATCGATAAGAAACGGCTTCCATTAAAAGAATCCGGTCTTCCGCAAATGGTGATCGATCAGGCTCCGAAGCTTATGCGCCGTTCCAAACTTCCGATTGTTAAAGCAAAAGTCGGACCGAAGATCTCCGTACTGATCGCAGACGAAAAAGTCTTTGATCTGATTCCGGTTAAGAAAGAAGTCAAAGCAGAAGTCAGTGGTTTATACATCGTTGGTGTAAAAGGAATCCGTGGTTCCCTTGAGACTCCGGCTCCTAAGAAAAAAGGCTTCTTCGCCAGATTACGTAATAAATAATTTCATACGGATCATAAAGCAAACACCCGAAGGTTCATCCCTCCGGGTGTTCGTTTTTGTAATTACATATCTGTTCTTCAATTTTCATAAAAAGAAAAATCTCCGAGATCTTTTGACTGTGCCTGAACCGTCAGGTAACAGTCTGCCACATGTTCTTCATTCATATCCAGTGCATAATCCACTTTCATTTGAATGCGGTCTTCGTCCTCCATGATTTCAAGACCTGTTGCGGCAATTCCCATCTGAAGTGTTCCAAACGGTGTCGAATAAAGAGTCATATTTTTTTTGCCCTGTTCAAACACCATATGTACATTTACCTGCCCCTGCTTACGTACTTCCACACCCTGTGGAGACAGCTTAATGTAATTGACTGTCGGCTGTGCCGTATCATCCATCATTTCTTCATACCGAAGATAATGGCTTCCGTTTCGATAATAATACTGTCCGGGAACAACGATTTCAAGCGGTTCCTGCTCATCCTCCGTATCCATCATCTGAAGTCCCCGTACACGAATAAGTACATCTTTTTTCATTTGTTTCTCCTAATACTTCTCAATGTCGATTTTGCGTGTCATGGTTACATCATAAGGCAGAATGGAATTGGCAAATTCCTTGAATTCATCTGCAAGGTCACTGACATAAAAGCGGTATGGAAACTCTGCCTGCTGTTCTCCGCTACTCAGAAGATCCATTTTCGTCAGAAGGCTCTTTAATTCCAGTGCCGTCTCATACGCCGGATTGACCAGACGGACTTTCTCACCCATCACTTCCTGAATCGTTGAACGGATCAACGGATAATGCGTACATCCGAGAATCAGAGTGTCTACCTGCTCATCTTTCAGCTCCTGCAGGTAACGGGATGCAACCTCGACCGTAACCGGATCATGCAACCATCCTTCTTCTACCAGCGGTACAAAAAGCGGACATGCTTTACCGATCACCGTAATCTCCGGATCCAGCCGTTTCAGATAAGATTCATGAATGCCACTTCCCACCGTACCTACAGTACCGATCACACCAACTCTTTTATTGTTTGTCTCTTCTGCTGCCACACGGGCACCTGCCTCGATCACACCGATCACCGGTATATCAAGCTTATCCTGTACTGCTTCCAGTGCAAACGCACTTGCAGTATTACAGGCGATCACGATCGCCTTGACATTCTGTTCTCTCAGAAAATGCACGATCTGACTGGAATAGCGAATGACGGTATCTTTTGATTTGCTTCCATATGGAACCCTTGCAGTATCTCCAAAATAAACAATCTTTTCTGAAGGAAGATTTCGCATGATCTCACGTGCTACGGTCAGCCCGCCCACACCGGAATCAAACACACCGACAGGCGCATTCTTATCTATCATATATGTATCTCCATTTCTTAAATAATGTAGTCCGAAAAGCCCTGCGACCATCCGGACTATTTATCATCTTACCACCTCTCAAGGGCTTTCGCAAGCCAGAAGGAAATCTTTGGCTTCTGATCTGTCTGTGAAAAGCAAAACTGTGGGTACAGGCTTCCCCACCATGCCATCACCCCGGGTGTATGCGACCCCGGAACGCTGCCTCCAAGAAGCGCAAGCGCAAGCATCCCGGCAAGAATTGAAGCTTGTACCCTGTGTTTTCTGTTTCCGAGAATGTCTCTTATTCTTGCCGCCTCTGTTTTCCATATATCTATTTTTCCGTTCTGCCGCAGCCACTCTTTCATATCAAATGCCTCCTGTACATACATAATTTCTGATTACTCTGTCAGAAGTATTGACCATTTTCGGTATTTTATTCCAGAAACACTTCCAGTTCTCCGTCAACAAGCGTAATTTGCGGAAGAGAAAGCAATGCTCCATCCTGATACCACTGATGATACACCTGCCGCAATGTCACTCCTTCTTTTTGCTGTGCCGGAACCCGGTTTTCAAGAAGCCCTGTCAGATAATCCCCGATGGAAGCACCGCCACTGTCCCATTTCAACACAGCCTCCGGATCTTCAGTTCTGAAAAGATAAATATTCTCTCCCGCCAGCGGTTCCATTTTCAGGTAGTTCAAAAAAGCCTCCCACCTGCCGCTTTCCATCAGCTCATTTCCCATGATAATGACCTCGAGATGTCCGATATCAAGATATCGGTTCTGGCTTCTGTCATAAAGCTTCTGAATTGCCTCAAAATCGTTTCCTTTCAATGTCAGTACTGAATGATCTGTATTTTCTTCCTCTTTTCCCTGACCGGTCGCCTCCGGCAGATCCGGCATTCCGTATGAAATGACGAAATCATCTCCTGAAACATCAATGCCAAGCGCCAGCGGATACATTCGTTTTTCCGGCTCAATTCCCGCGCAGCCGACACAGGTCATTGCAAGTATCAGGAAAATACAGCCAGTCACTGCTGCTTTTTTTATCTGTTTCTGTCTGCCGCGCAAGAACAGATACAGCAATATGACAAGAAGTCCAGGCACAAAAATTCGCGCCAGATATTTTTCAAACAGATCTGCGACTGTCATACCGTCTGCCTCAAAAATCGACACCACATATACTGCCACCGGAAGCCAGAATTTTCCTGTCCCGATATGCGCTGATGTCAGTATCCGTTCTCCATAATAAAAAACACTGCCGACTGCAAACAGCAGACTATACAATAGAAAGCCCATCCACAGCACGTCAAACCTCGCCAGAACATTTCCCGGCAGATCTGCCCCTGCCAGCAGAGAAAGAACCGGCCATGTTTCAGACTGCACTCTCCGCCATCCCAGCACAGCCGGAAGCAGCAACAGTACACAGATCATAACCCCGCTGACTGTCAGAATTCCCCATATCACAGTCTTTCCTGCGCTGCCCCTCTTTTCAACATCTTTCATCACAAACGGAAGCAGACTGATTCCCGAGAAAAAGCACAGATAACGGTATGCCGACCGGATACTTGTTTCTATAGAAAAAGATTCCTCCTGAAACAGTTCCGTGATATATTCTGTCTTTCCCTGTCCCGCACACAGTACCAGCAAAAGCAGGATAGCCCCAAGAAAAATTCCTCCTGTAACTTCTGCCATCCTGCCTCTTTTCTGCATTCCTTTTTCCATCCCATAGGCACAGACAAGTACTGCAAATAACAGCAGCCATTTCTCAGAGATACCAAAGATCAGCCACACAGGAATGATCCTGCCGATCAGGTTCAGAAGATACGCTCCCGCCATCACAAGATAGATAAGAAAAAATCCCCCGAAGATTACCGCCCCAGCTTTTCCGAAGGATCGGATCATATCTGCATATCCATAGGTGCTTCGCAGATAAAAGAAAGAATACAACAGAAGAAAAATTACTGCCAGAATAATTCCCATCACACCGGACAGCCCCAAAAGTCCACCTTTTCCATTCAGGCAGAGCAGAAAAGGAGCCAGAAATGTCAGCAGAATCTGACGGTATAACTGTCGGTGTGAAATTCGATTATTTTCTGCGTATTTCATTTTCCGCCTCCTTGCCTGCCGCTTTCGTCTGCGCTTTACGTTTCAGCCTCAGACTCTGGTCACTTTTTGCATATACCGGACGATACTGCCTTTTCTTAAACGGAATGCGCCAGATGCCGTCCCCTACCCGGCTTACCGGATGTTTTCTGACAAAGGGAACAAGATACGGCACACCAAAACTCAAAAGTCCGGACAGATGTGAGATCATCAGGTACAATCCCAGTACGATACCATAGATTCCAAGATAACCACCCAGAAACAAAAATCCATATTTCATAAGCCGGAATGCCGATGCAAATTCCTCATCCGGAATCACCATGGAGCCTAATGCTGTCAGCGCTACGATCATCACGACAATGGGGCTTACAAGATTTGCACTCACTGCCGCATCTCCGATGATCAGACCTCCCACGATTCCGATTGCATTTCCAAGTGCACCGGGTACCCGGACTCCGGCTTCCCGTATCAGTTCAAAAGCGAGTTCCAGTAAAACCAGTTCTGTCACACTTGAAAAAGGTACTCCCTCCCTTGCATCTGCAAAAGACAGCAAAAGATTCGTTGGCAATATCTGTGTATGAAACCGGATCACTGCCAGATACAATCCCGGAAGCAATGTTGCTGTCAGCAATGCCAGATAACGCAGTATTCGAAGAAATGTTGCCATCTCAAAATGATGATACCAGTCTTCACTGCTCTCCATAAAACTGCTGAATGCACCTGGCAGGATCAGGGCAGACGGAGAATTATCACACAGAAGTGCGATTTTTCCATTGAGAAGTTCCAGTGCCGTCC
>ERZ835980.4068-NODE-4068-length-10466-cov-6.075305_pt1 | contig 10466 bp, 7 predicted proteins | sample MGYA00519943_ERZ835980 | MGnify/ENA primary metagenome ERZ835980 (study PRJEB31850, sample SAMEA3708791) | human gut metagenome | biome: human gut; feature: human-associated habitat; material: faeces | place: China | collected 2014 ... | reverse complement strand
GCGTGCTGTCCGGCCCCGCGCTGGAGCGCCTGAGCGCCAGCGTCATCAAGGAGGTCGCGCTGCTGAACACCATCCCCGAGACTATGGGCGAGGGCTGCGACAAGATCAAGTACCTGTCCGTGGCGCCCATGTTCGCCGAGGCCATCGAGCGTATCTATCAGGAGATCTCCATCGCCAAGCTGTTCAACTGAACGCTTTGCAAACGGGAAAAACCGTGTTATAATAGAGGGACTGCGTTTGCAGTCCCTCTTTAGTTTTCAAGAAGGAGGCGGGAGCCTTGTTTTTTAACCGGAAGCAGGCCGGCGGCGTCAACTGGATCCTGGTGGGTCTGGGCAACCCCGGCAGCAAGTATGAGTCCACCCGGCACAACATGGGGTGGCTGGCGCTGGACAGTCTGATGGAAAAGGAAAATTTCAAGCTCACCAAGCTGCGGTTCAAGGCGTGGACGGGCATTCTGGAGCGGAACGGCAATAAGATCCTGGTGATGAAGCCCCAGACCTACATGAACCTGTCCGGTGAGGCGGTGGGCGAAGCGGCCCGGTTCTACAAGGTGCCGGCGGACCATGTGGTGGTCATCTCCGACGACGTGTCGCTGCCGGTGGGGAAGCTGCGCATCCGCAAAAGCGGTTCCGCCGGCGGCCACAACGGCCTGAAGAACATCATCCAGCATCTGGGCACCGACGGTTTTCCCCGCATCAAGGTGGGCGTGGGCATGCCGGAGCACCCGGACCACGAGATGATCGACTGGGTCATCGGCAAGCCCCAGGGCGAGGAGGCCAAGCTGCTGCGCACCACGCTGGACCGGGCGGCGGAGGCGGCGCTGTGCCTCATTGAGCAGGGGGCGGACACAGCCATGAACCGCTTCAACGGGTAACGCTTTTTCAGGTAAATTTCAGCAAAGCCACATAGAATATAAACCGGAAGTACAGGCGGCGATGTGCCGCCTTCGGAGAGGAGGGGAGAGCACATGGAAGGACTGATCCGACAGCTTTTGACGCTGCCGCAGCTGCAGGAGCTGACAGCCGGCATGGACGGCCGGGAGAGGCACAGCATGATCACGGGGCTCTCCCCGGTGCAGCGGGCCGCCGTGGCGGCGGCTGCGGCAGCGCAGACCGGCAGGCCGCTTCTGATGCTGTGCGCCGACGAGCAGGAGTGCGCCCGGCAGGCGGCGGATCTGCGGGCGCTGACCGGTCAGGAGCCGGTGGTGCTGCCGGCCCGTGAGCTGCAGCTGCGGCCCGCTGCGGCGTACAGCCGTCAGTGGGAGTACCGACGGCTGTGGGCACTGTACCGTCTGGCACAGGAGACGCCCCGGGTGGTGGTAGCCACGGCGGCGGCCATGGCCCAGCTGTGTCTGCCGCCCGAGGTGCTGCGGCAGACAGCCTTCACGCTGGAGGTGGGGCAGCAGTACGACGTGACGGCGCTGGCGGCGCGGCTCATCGCCGCCGGATATGTCCGCGCCCAGCAGGTGGAGGGCGCGGGGCAGTTTGCCCTGCGGGGCGGTATTCTGGATATTTTCTCGCCTGGGCCGGACAGGCCGGTGCGCTGCGAGTTCTTCGACGACGAGCTGGACAGCATGGGCGATTTCGACGTGACCACCCAGCGCCGCGTGGAGAACCGGCAGACCTTTACGGTGCTGCCGGCGGGAGAGGTGCTGCCGTTCCACGACGCGGACACGGCGGAGAGCGCCGCCCGGCGGATGGACGCGGCGGCAAAGCGGCTGGCGAAAAAGGAGAACGCAGCCGCCCTGCGCCAGCGTCTGGAGGAGGACGCCCAGTCCCTGCGGCAGGGGGTGACGCCTCCCGGCGGCGACCGGTATCTGGCGGCGGTGTACCCCGATGCGACCACGGCCTTCAGCTACCTGCCGGCGGACTGCCTTGTCTGCGTCAGCGAGGCGGGACGGGTGCAGGAGGCGCTGAAGGCCTTCGTGTGGCAGGTAAAGCAGGACGTGACGGCATCCATGGAGGCAGGGCTGATGGCAGGCGCCTTCGGACGGCTGACGCTGACGGAGACGGAGACGGCGGCGGAGCTGGAGCGGTTCCCCGTGTGCCAGATGGAGAGCCTGCCCACCAGCCGGTATCTGGTGGCGCCGAAGCTGCTGCTGGACATCCCGGCCAAGCAGCTTTCCAGCTACGGCGGCAGTCTGGAAACGGCGGCCACCGACATCGTACACTACCTCACCGCCGGATACGGCGTGCTGGTGCTGTGCGGCGGCGAGGTGCGGGCCAGAAACATGCAGCAGCTGCTGCGGGACAAAAAGATCCCCGCGGCGCTGGAGCTGTCCGGCAGCGCCATGCCCCAGCGGGGGCAGGTGTGCATCACCGTGGGCGCGCTCAGCGCCGGCAGCGAGTGGCCGGGGCTGAAGCTGGCGGTGCTGACGGAGGGGCAGCTCACCGAAAAGCTGTCCGGCAGCAAAAGAAAGCCCCGGCCCGCCAGGGCCGACAACCGGCAGAAAATACAATCCTACACCGACCTGACGGTGGGCGATCTGGTGGTGCATGTCCGCCACGGCATCGGGCGGTTTGCCGGGATGCTGCGCCTGCCGGTGGACGGCGTGGAAAAGGACTATATCAAGATCAACTACGCCGGCAGCGACTGCCTGTATGTGCCGGCTACGTCACTGGATCTGGTGAGCAAATACATCGGCGGCGGCGACGAGGCGGCGGAAAAGACCAGGCTGAACAAGCTGTCCGGTGACCAGTGGGCCAAGACCACCCACCGGGCCAAGGCGGCGGCAAAGGATCTGGCCGAGGGCCTGATCAAGCTGTACGCCCAGCGCCAGCGGGAGAAGGGCTTTGCCTTTTCACCGGATTCCCCGTGGCAGCAGGAGTTTGAGGAGTCCTTCGACTACACGGAGACGGACGACCAGCTGGCGGCCATCCGGGACATCAAGCGGGATATGGAAAAGCCGGCGCCCATGGACCGGCTGCTGTGCGGCGACGTGGGCTACGGCAAGACGGAGGTGGCGCTGCGGGCGGCCATGAAGTGCATCCTGGACGGAAAGCAGGCCGCCATTCTGGTGCCCACCACCGTGCTGGCACAGCAGCACTACGCCACGGCCATCGCCCGGTTCCGGGCATTCCCGGTGACGGTGGAGGTGCTGTCCCGGTTCCGAACGCCGGCCCAGGTGAAGGACGTGCTGGCCCGGGTGAAGGAGGGCAGGGTGGACCTGCTCATCGGTACCCACAAGCTGCTGGCAAAGAACGTGGAATTCAAGGATCTGGGTCTGCTCATCATCGACGAGGAGCAGCGCTTCGGCGTGACCCATAAGGAGAAGCTGCGGGAGCGGGCGCGGCAGGTGGATACGCTGACGCTGTCCGCCACGCCCATCCCCCGGACGCTGAACATGGCCCTCAGCGGTATCCGGGACATGAGCACCATCGAGCAGCCGCCCCAGGACCGGCAGCCGGTGCAGACCTATGTGCTGGAGCACGACTGGGGTATCGTCACCGAGGCCATCCGGCGGGAGCTGGACCGGGGCGGGCAGGTGTACTACCTGCACAACCGGGTGGAGAACATCGACTCCACCGCCTCCCGGCTGCGGCAGCTGCTGGGGGACGGCGTGACGGTGGAGACGGCCCACGGCAAGATGGCCGAGGGCGAGCTGAGCCGCGTCATGAGCCGCATGGCCGAGGGAGACATCGACGTGCTGGTGTGCACCACCATCATCGAGACGGGCATCGACATCCCCAACGTGAATACCCTCATCATCGAGGACGCGGACCGGCTGGGGCTCAGCCAGCTCCACCAGATCCGGGGACGCATCGGCCGGTCGGCCCGCCGGGCCTACGCCTATCTGACGTACCGCACCGGCAAGGTGCTGACGGAGGTGGCCGCCAAGCGGCTCACCGCCATACGGGAGTATGTGGAGTTCGGCTCCGGCTTCAGGATCGCCATGCGGGATCTGGAGATCCGGGGCGCCGGAAACCTATTAGGCCCCGAGCAGTCGGGCTACATGATGTCCGTGGGCTACGATATGTACCTGAAGCTGCTGAACGACGCGGTGCTGGAGCAGCAGGGCCGGGGCGCGGAGGTGCGGACGGAGTGCTCCGCCGACCTGACGGTGCCGGCCTACATTCCGGAGGGCTATGTGCCCGCCGCCGAGCAGCGGATGGACCTGTACCGCCGCATCGCCGCACTGCGGACACCGGCGGACGAGGCCGACCTCATGGACGAGCTGCTGGACCGGTACGGCGATGTGCCCAAGCCGGTGGCGGCGCTGCTGGACGTGGCTATGCTGCGTTCGGCGGCCATGGAGACGGGCATCACCGACATCACCCAGAAGGGACGGCAGCTGCTGTTCAGCTTCGACACGCGCATCGACCCGGCGGCGCTGCTGGCGGTGTGCACCATGGCGGGCTACCGCAACCGCCTGCAGCTGGCGGCGGGGACGTCGCCCCGGCTGACGCTGTTTTTACAGCCCAACGAGAATGCATTGGACGCCGCAGGCGGCCTTGTAGAACAGCTGCGCTTGCAGCAGAATGAGATACGGGGACAGCAGTCCCGAGAAGGAGGAAATGACCATGAAGAATAACTGGGTGCGTTTGATCGCCGGTGCACTGGCCTCTGTGGTGCTGGTGGGCGCCATCGCTCTCACCGGCGGCATGAAGAAGGGCAGCCGCACCGACGGCCTGCTGTACCAGGCCAGCGGGATCCATCCCGACGCGGAGCTGCTGCTCATCGACGGGCAGACCGTGACGGCGGAGGAGTATCTGTACTGGCTGGCCTACGACTGCGAGTATCTGAGCACCTATGTGCCGGGCGTGGACTGGAGCGCGGAGCTGACGGAGGGCCTGACCTACGGCGACTACGCCAAGACCGACACGCTGGAGACGGTGAAGCTGTACAGCGTGGTGCGCGCCTGGGCGGAGGAGGCCGGCGTGACGCTGACCGAGGAGGATCGGGCGGCGCTGGAGGCTCAGCGGCTGGAGTATGTGACGTACTACGGCAGCGAGGAGGCCTATCAGCAGCAGCTGGAGGCCCAGGGCATCACCGAGGAGGTCTATGACCGCATCAACGAGACGGCGTATCTGTACCAGCGGCTGCAGGATCAGTTCTGCACCGAGGGCAGCGCCCTGTATCCCGACAGCGAGGCGCTGGCCCAGTACGCCGCGGACAACGGCTATCTGACGGGCAAGGCCATTTATGTGCCTGCCGGCGACGGCGCCGAGGAGGAGGCCAACGGCTACCTCAAGCGGATGCAGGAGGCGGAGGACAAGATCGCCGAGCATGCCGCTATCTGTCAGGAGCGGGAGGTGGATCAGCAGGACAGCATCACGTTTTCCGCCGCGGCGGGCGACTCCCTCAGCGACGCGCTGGGGCAGGCGGTCTCCGCCCTGCAGCCCAACGAGATGACGGACGTGGTGGCGCTGGACGACGGCTACTACATCTTCCTGCGGGAGGAGACGGATCTGAACGCCGTGCTGCCCACCTATTTCAACGCGCTGCTGCAGGCCCGGCGCAGCGAGGCCCATGTGGTCTATAACGAGGAGCTGTACGCCGCCATCGACACCGGCGCGTTCTATGAAAAGCTGACGCAGCTGCGCAGCGAGCTGGGCCAGACCCCTCAGCAGGCTGCGCAGTAAGGCCCGCGTCCGTCAAAATGACGGAAAGCGGCGTCCCACTATGCACCTTTTGACGATTTTTTAACAAACTTACAATTCATGGTTGACTATTGTTAAAAAGTTGACTATCATGAGCGTAGACATTCGTTATACGAAGCTGTATAATGAGCTTAATCTTTATAGGAGGTAACTTTCATGAAAGACCTGTATGTTGTCAATTGCTGCAGAACCGCGATCGGTTCCTTTGGCGGTTCCCTGAAGAACACCCCCGCCGCTGAGATGGGCGCTGTGGTGGTCAAGGAGGCTCTGAAGCGCGCCAATATCGCTCCCGAGAACGTGGACGAGCTGATGTTCGGCTGCATCCTGACCGCGGCCCAGGGCCAGAACGTGGCGCGTCAGGTTTCCATCAAGGCCGGTATCCCCTATTCCGTGCCCGCCTATACCGTCGGCATGGTCTGCGGCTCCGGCATGAAGTCCGTCATCGAGGGCGCCCGCTCCATCCTGGCCGGTGATTCCGACATCGTGGTTTGCGGCGGTACCGAGAACATGAGCGCTGCCCCCTTTGCCTCCATGGATGCCCGCTGGGGCGCTCGTATGGGCGACAAGAAGCTGGTGGACACCATGATCAAGGACGGTCTGTGGGACGCCTATAACAACTACCACATGGGTACTACCGCCGAGAACATCAACGATATCTGGGGCATCACCCGCCGCGAGCAGGATGAGTTCGCCGCCGCCTCCCAGCAGAAGGCAGAGGCCGCACAGGCATCCGGCCGCTTCGACGATGAGATCGTCCCCGTGATGGTCAAGGTCAAGAAGGATATGGTTCCCTTCGCCAAGGACGAGTATCCCAAGGCCGGCGTCACGGCTGACAGCATCGCCAAGCTGAAGGGCGCGTTCCCCGTGGGTCCCGAGTCCCCCAATCCTCAGGTGGTACACACCTTTGAGGTCACCGGCGCACAGGATGCTGCCGATAAGGGCACCCAGCGTGTCACCGCCGCCAACGCCTCCGGCATCAACGATGGCGCTGCCGCCATCGTGCTGGCCTCCGGCGAGGCTGTGGAGAAGTACGGTCTGAAGCCCATGGCCAAGCTGATCGGCTGGGGTCAGGGCGGCGTGGATCCCAAGATCATGGGCGTTGGCCCCGTGGTGGCTTCCCGCAACGCCATGAAGAAGGCCGGCGTGACCATCGACGACATCGATCTGGTGGAGGCCAACGAGGCCTTTGCCGCCCAGTCCATCGCTGTGGCCCGCGAGCTGCACTTTGACATGAGCAAGGTCAACGTCAACGGCGGCGCCATCGCTCTGGGCCATCCCGTTGGTGCTTCCGGCGCTCGTATCATCGTCACCCTGATCCACGAGATGATGAAGCGTGAGGACGCTAAGAAGGGTCTGGCTACCCTCTGCATCGGCGGCGGCATGGGTACCGCTGTCGTGGTGGAGAAGGTCTAAGCTACATTCTGTATCCCCAGCCGGGGCCGCGCAAAGCGGCCCCGGTTTTTTTGCGCTGCTCCGCCTCCTTTCTCTTGCATGATCTCCATTCCTTTGCTATAATTAGGAATCATTACTGCAAAAAAGAGGTGAGTGAGCATGAAGCAGCAGCGCAACACCCGTCAGCGGCAGCTGGTTTTGGACGTGGTCCGGGGCCGCCGGGACCACCCCACTGCGGAGCAGATCTACCAGAGCGTCCGGGAGCAGGATGCCCATGTCAGCCGCGGGACCGTCTATCGAAACCTGAACCTGCTCTGCGACAACCGGGAGATCTATCGGGTAGTCATGTCCAACAGCGACCGCTTTGACCTCCGGACCGATCCTCACTATCATATACACTGTCTGGTCTGTGACAGTGTGGTGGATGTTCCCTACACCTATGACTGCGCCTATGACGAAACGCTGGAGCAGGAAACCGGCTACCGCGTCCTGTGTCATCACATGGTGGTAGAGGGCGTTTGCCCTGACTGCCAACGTTCCGAAACGGGCTCTGTGCAATAATTTCTCTACTCGCTAAAATCCAACGGGTCACGGAGTACTTTCCGTGACCCGCTTTTTCGTTGGACGCCGCTATTCGGGATACAGGCCAGTTCGCTGGCAGTGCATAAAAAAGAGCCGCCCCCAAGGGGCGGCCCAAACGGGTGGGATATTGGAAAGCTTCCTCGATTATGGTAGCACGAACTGGCTCTATTGTAAATGGGAGCTTTTGTCGAATGCTGTCCCCTTTCGGCGCTTTAAAATTTTTTGTGAATTTTATACATTTGCATCTGGTAAAGCGCAGGGGAATGTGATATGATTTGACCATAGAGAGGGCCCCATCCCTCTTCCACGAAAGGAGCGAGCATTATGAAGTATACTTACGCATGCAAGAAAGTTCCCCTGAATGACTCCATTAAGGATTACGCCGAAAAGCGCGTGGAAAAGCTGGAAAAGTATTTCCACCGGGAAGATGCGTCCGCCTTCGTGACATTTACTGTGGAAAAAGACAAGCTGTGCACCGTGGAGATCACTATCCGGGATGGTTCCACTCTCCTCCGGGCGCAGACCACAGAACCGGATGGGGATATGCGCGGTGCCATTGACGCCGCCGTCAGCTATATTGAGCGGCAGATCCTGAAAAACAAAACCCGGCTGGCCAAGCGCCTGCGGTCCGATGCCTTCCCCGCCGTTCCCATGGATGACTTCTCCGTGGCGGAGGAATCGGAGTTCCACATCGTCCGGACCAAGCGCTTCTCCGTGAAGCCCATGAGCCCAGAGGAAGCTATTTTGCAGATGAACCTGCTGGATCACGATTTCTATGTGTTCCGCAACAGCGATGATGACAGTATCTCCATTGTCTACCACCGCAAGAACGGCGGCTATGGTCTGATCGTCACCGACGAGGAAGAATAAAATACAACAGGGCGCCTCTGGCGCCCTGTTTCAGCGTGCCGAAAAAGTCTTTTCGCCCCGCTGAACAAGTTTTCAGAACTTTTATAAAGTTCTGAAAACTTAGGATTTCAAATGCGCAGGACACTCTTCTTGGGTTTCCTGCACACACTCTTCCTCACCGTTGCGGAATGTTTACCATCCTGCCAACAGCCTCAAACAGGGCGCCAAAAGGCGCCCTGTTTTTCATGTCTGCAAGATGCCTGTGAGCCGTTTTGAAACACAGCGGACACGAAATTCAGTCCCGCTTCATAGAATAACCTTACTGGTGGTCCACCTCGTACATGTGGGCCATGAGGTCCAGCAACTTGCTGGTGTAGCCCCATTCGTTATCATACCATGCAATGAGCTTCACGAAATCGTCATCCAGCATGATACCGGCAGTCTCGTCAAAGATACAGGTCTCGGAAAAGCCCGTCAGGTCGGAGGAGACCACCTGATCCGTGGTGCAGGTGATGATGCCCTTCATGCTGTTCTTGGCCGCGTTCCGCATAGCCACGCACACATCGTGATAGCTGGCGGGATGGATGAGCCGGGCGGTGAGGTCCACCACGGACACATCGTTGGTGGGTACACGGAAGCTCATGCCGGTCATTTTGCCCTTCAGTTCCGGGATCACCTGACCCACGGCCTTGGCAGCACCGGTGCTGGAGGGGATAATGTTGCCCAGAACGCTGCGGCCCGTCCGCCAGTCCCGGCCTGCACGGGAGTCCACAGCCTTTTGCTTGGCGGTAGCGGAGTGGATGGTGGACATAAGGGCCTGCCGGATACCGAAGGTATCATTGATGACCTTGGTCATGGGGGCCAGACAGTTGGTGGTGCAGGAGGCGTTGGACACCACGTTCATATCCGGGGTGTACTTCAGATGGTTGACGCCCATGACGAAGGTGGGCATGATGTCATCCTTGGAAGGGGCTGAGATGATGACCTTTTTCGCGCCGTTTTGCAGATGGGCGCTGGCCTTTTCCACGGTGTTGAACACGCCGGTGGATTCGATGATATACTCCGCGCCGCAGTCATCCCAGGGGATCTGGGAAGCATCGCTCTCGCTGTAGACCCGGATCTTCTTGCCGTTGATGATCAGGTGCCAGTCATCGTGCTCCACCGTATCCCGGAAAGTCCGGAACACGGAGTCATATTTCACCTGATAGACCATGTAATCCAGATCCGCATTCCGCAGGTTGATGCCGCAGATCTGATAACTGCTGCTGCCACGCTCCACCATGATCCGCAGAGCTACGCGGCCAATGCGGCCGAAGCCGTTAATGCCTACCTTGATCGCCATAAACAGATCCCTCCTGCCCTTTGGGCGTTGATTTGTTGCTTTCATTATAGGCGCGTTTTCTAAAAGGCGAAATGGACGATCTGTAAAATTAAATCTGCCTTTTCCAACGGCTCTTAGCCCCTTTGCATAGCACATCGTTTACCACATCGTTTACTTGTGAAAAGTTAAATTATTTCAAATTTCCGACAAAATTCTTGTTTTCTTCCTAAATTTTTGATATGCTGATTGATACCATCCCGCATTGGGAAATGTTTTCCTGGTGTAATTTTCACTCTGCGGCTTATGATAGTTTTGATGCAAAACAGAAAGTGAGGCACTGTTATGGAGCAGCACGGGACCGAGGCAGCTCTGCTGCCGAACATTGCCAACCAGATGCGCAGCCTGCTCAGCAATCTGTACCTGGCGGCTTCTCAGGTCATTCCTCCGGAGCAGCGGGAGCAGGACCCAGCCTTGGACGCCAAGGCCGCCATTTTGGAGCAAAGTTTTTTCCGGCTGCTGCGGCTGGTCAACAGTATGTCCGCCGCAGAGTATCTGTCAGACAGCCAAACGCTGTCTCTGCGGGACGCCGATCTGGTAAAGCTGGTCTCTGAGGTCTGCGAGTCCTCTGCGGATCTGGCAGAACAGTTGGGGATTCAGTTGAAATTTGTCTGCGCCATGGATCGGCGGGTCTGCGCCATTCATCCTGCCGCCGTGGAGCAGAT
>ERZ835980.4058-NODE-4058-length-10480-cov-3.543789_pt1 | contig 10480 bp, 7 predicted proteins | sample MGYA00519943_ERZ835980 | MGnify/ENA primary metagenome ERZ835980 (study PRJEB31850, sample SAMEA3708791) | human gut metagenome | biome: human gut; feature: human-associated habitat; material: faeces | place: China | collected 2014 ... | reverse complement strand
CGCTGCAACGCTATCCCTACGGCGAACTGAACCGCGCGACCCGCAAATCGAGCGGCAACAACGGCGCCTGTACCTCGACGTTCCACCTCGAAGACGGCTCCTACCTGCGCCTGCAAAACCTTTCGCTGGGATACACCTTCCCCGACCGCTGGACCCGCAAGGCCGGCATCTCGAAGCTGCGCATCTACGTGCAGGGCACGAACCTCTTCACGTGGACCGACTATTCGGGCTACAACCCCGAGGTCAACAAACGCTCGACGGACGCCCTGCGTCCGGGCGAGGACTACTGCTCCTATCCGCTGTCGCGCACGTTCAGCGTCGGTGTGAACTTTAACCTGTAATCAAAAATGACGATGACTATGAAACCGAAATATTTCCTTGCGCTGGGACTCCTCGTACTGGGTCTGGGCTCGTGCGGCGAAAGTTTCTTCGAACAGTACCCGAGCAACAACATCACCGAAGGCAACTTCTACAAGACCGACGACGACTTCAACCAAGGAGTCGTGGCGTGCTATGCCAAACTCAAAACCCAGATGAGCTTCCACCTCACGGAGATCGGCTACCGCGGAGACGAAAATGTCCTTGAATCGATGGCTGTATCGACGCAGAACCGCTACGACATCGACCATTTCGCTGAGACAGCTAACAACGGCATCCTGAACGACATCTGGAATGCCTGGTACAACGGCATCTATCGCTGCAACGACGTACTCGACCACATGACCGGAGCCAAGATCGCCAACTACGACAAATATCGCGGCGAATGTCTGTTCCTGCGGTCGTGGTGGTATTTCAACCTCTACCGCGTCTTCGGCGTGGTGCCCATCACCCGCACCGTGGTAACCCCAGCAGCTGCCAAACTCATCCCCCGCTGCACAGAGGAGGAGATGTACACGCTGCTGACCGAAGACCTTGCCGAGGCGGCCCGGCTGTTGCCGCCGACACCGGGTCCGGAAAAGGCCCGTGTGGCGAACATCGCGGCCTACACGCTGCTGGCGAAGGTCTACCTCACGTTCGGCAAGCCCGCCGAGGCCAAGACGGCCCTCGAAGAGGCGATGAAGAACACCTCCTACGGACTGGAATCGACGACGAAAAAGGTTTTCGACGTGGGTAACAAAATGAACCGGGAGATCATCTTCGCGCTCTACTACAACAAGACCAACGACAACGGCCACGGTTACTGGTACAGCGCCAACACAGATGTGTTGGCAGACATCAACAACCCCACACCAACCTTCAAGGCGATCTACGACAGCGAGAAGGACAACCGTCTACCGCTGATCAGCTCCTACACCAAGATTAAAGACAATCTCTTCGCCATGACCAAATGGTACGACACCTACGACGCAACCTACACAACGCAGGTGGGCAACGATTTCCCGCACCTGCGCTATGCCGACGTGGTGCTGATGTACGCCGAGGCGCTGGCCGAATCGGGAGGCAGCCTGGGCGACGCGCTGGAATGGCTCAATAAGACCCGCACGCGGGCCGGGCTCGACGAACTGACGACCGACGAGGTCAAAAGCCTAGCGGAGTTCCGCCGCGAGCTGGCCGCTGAACGGGGCCGTGAGTTCGCCCTCGAAGGCCACCGCTGGTTCGACCTCGTGCGGCTGGGGCTGGCCGTCGACTATTTCCGCGAAATGGGCTACTCACTCGATTCGCACAACCTGATCTTCCCGATCCCGCAAAACCAGATCGAAATCGTGAACAACCCGTCGATTCTCTGGCAGAATCCCGGTTTCAATTAACCAACCACTTAAGTCAGAACAAGCATGAAAAAGATAATCAACCTTTTGCTGATATCGTTCATCGCCGCGTGCCTCACCGCATGCTGGAGTGAGGATATCCCCGAAGCCGGAGCGGCCCGCCACCAGGTCACCGATCTCACCGCCACGCCGGGCGACGAGGAGGTACTGCTCTCCTGGAGCCTGCCCGAAGGCTGGAACCCGACGGACTTCATCGTCTACTACACCGATGCCGATTCGGAAACGGTCACCCTGCGCACGGGCGGCGAGATGAACTGCACGGTCGGCGGACTCGTCAACGACACGCAGTACACCTTCTACGTGCAGGCGGTCTACGGAAAACTCGTCTCGAACTACGTCGCCGCCGTCGGCAGACCCGCCACGACGCGGTTCCCGGTCACCGACCTCACGGTCGATGCGGGCGACTCGTTCGTGAGCCTCGCGTGGACCAAGCCCGCGACGACGGTGCTCTCCTACACGCTCTCCTACTACAACGAGGACACACCCGACAACGTCGAGCAACAGACGCTCGACAAGGACGCGACGAGCGTGACGCTTGACAAGCTGATCAACGACAAGAACTATTACTTCTCGCTGACGGCCAACTACGAAAAGGGCGCCTCGGAACCGGCCACCGCGAAAGCGATGCCGACCCTGGCGATCCCCTACATCCTCGACCGCGACAAGGCGGCCAAGAACCAGCCGATCACGTTCTCGTTCAACACCGAAGACTACCCGACGGCCACCGACGTGAAGTGGACCTTCCCGGGCGACGTCGTGAAGGAGGGAACCGTCGTGAAATACGGACTGGGCACGGTCGGCACACAGACCGTGAAGCTGAACGCCACGATCGACGGCAACGCCCGCTCGTGGACCCTCGAGGTCGAAATCCGCGAATACGTCATCTACAGCACCGACTGGGCGCAGGACGGCTCGAACTACAACGGATTCAAAGGCACTTGTCCGGTGTTCTCGCCCGACGGAAAGACCGTCTACATCATCACCTTCAACAAAGTCTCCGCCCTCTACGCCTTCGACGTCGTGACAGGCAATGAGAAGTGGCGTTACCTACCAACCTCCAAATCAGGAAGCTACAACATGCTCACCGTGAATCCCGTGACAGGCGACATTTACTACGGCACGACAAGCGCTGGACAGTTCTATGCCATCACGCCGGAAGGCGAGTTGAAGTGGATCTTCTCCGAAGCCGGTTCAATGAAGAGCGCCGCCCCGGCCGTCAATGCTAACGGAACAGTGGTTTACATTTGTGATGCTTTGGGTAAAGCCTTCGCCATAGACGCTGCATCGGGACAAAAGAAATGGCAGTTTTCAGCAGGAGATGCCGGAAGGGGCCTGCTGGTTAACGGCAGCGAGCTGCTGATCGGAACGCAAACCGACGCTTTCTTCGTCAATATTGAAACCGGCGAACAAATCGCCAAGGTTACCCTTGGCTGCGAAATGTCCGACATCACCGGATTTGCCGTCAACAGCGACAAAACCCTTGCTTATTTTGGTGGCAGAAATGGTTATATAGGGGCCGTTAACATAAAAACACATGAAGCGATAAAATCGTTGGTAGTAGAGAAAGACAATCCCAACCTCCTTTATGAGCCCGTTGTGGCCCCCAACGGTTCGGTCTTCGCCGGTTCGAAAAACGGTTCGGTCTACAACGTGAAGGGCGACCTTTCGGCCGTCAACTGGGAGTACGTCCACACCGGCAGTTCCCTCGCCAACGCCTTCAATTACTCCCACCCGTGCGTCGACAGCGAAAACCGCTTCTACATCACTTCGGGACAGACCTCTAACACGACCTACATCTTCGATGCCAGCGGCAACGTGGTTGATTCTTGGACCTACGAGAGCGGCGACAACAACCAGAAGCAGATGGGCGGCAACAACTATCTCGACGGAGTCATTTATTCGGCTTTCATCGGCGGCTCAAGCAAGAACGGCGTTTTCGTCGGCAAATACGTCGGCGGCGAACGCGCATCGAGCTGGAGTACCCATGGCGGCGACATTTGTGGATCGTGCTGCGTCAAATAATTGAATCAAGAGACGCCGGGAATCCCCGGCGTCTCCTTTCACCAGCCAAAATAAAACAATGAAGAAACTACTGCTCATAACGATAACCTTTCTGCTGACTGCTGGATCCGTCCGGGCCGAATACCCCCTGGGCGTATCGCTCGGCATGGTGAAGGTCCCTGAGCCCGAAAAACTCGCGCAGATCAAAGCCGCGGGCATCGACCACGTGGAGGTTGTCTTCAACTATTTCTGGCGCAACGCTCCCGAGAACGAATGTTACACCCGGGCCTACCGCGTCAAGGCGCTGCTCGAAGAAGCCGGACTGAAAGTCTGGTCCTGCCACCTGCCGTTCAGCCGCCAGCTCGACATCTCGGTACCCGATCCGGCGCTGCGCGAACAGAACGTCGCGCTTATGGAGCGGATGATCCGCCTCGCGTCGATCTTCGGCCCGCAGCGGCTCGTGCTCCATCCCAGTTCGGAGCCGATCGCCGACGAAGAACGGGAGATCCGCCTGCAGAACTCGGCCAACTCCATCGGTCGCCTCGCGCTGTCCGCCAAAGAGATCGGCGCGGTGCTCTGCATCGAGAACCTGCCCCGCACGTGCCTGGGCCGCGACTCGGGCGAGCTTATGCGGCTCATCGCCGACTACCCCGAAGTCATGGTCTGCTTCGATTCGAACCACCTGCTCAAAGAGGAGCATGCGCACTTCTTCGAGGCCGTCGGCAACCGCATCGGCACGATCCACGCTTCGGACTACGACCGCAAGGACGAACGTCACTGGCTGCCGGGCGAAGGCGTCATCGACTGGCCTGATTTCCTCCGCCGCCTACAGGCTTCCGGCTACAAGGGAGTTTTCATGCACGAAGTTCGCGCCGGGGTGAACGCTACGCCCGAAAATGTCGTAAAAGCCTACAAAGAGGTTATTCTCGGCAAAATGAAAAAATAACCCAATCAAATGCCACAAATATGAATAACATAATAAAATTCTATTTGCTCCGAGGCTTGCTACTTTTCTGCACAGGAATAGGATTACTCGCCGTGGGTTGTTCTAATGACAACGACGATTCGTCCCGCGAACTCGCTTCGAAAACCAATTTAACGCTAACGGAATACTACAATGAGCAAGGAACAATAACGGTGCCCGCCTGGGAGAGGAATAACAGGGCCGGACTGTTTGTTACGGACCAAAACGCTCCGGAAGCCGTCTATACAGCACCGATCCAGTCGGGATCACAAAAATCGCTCTTTCTCTTCACGCTCGACGCACCGCAACATGCAACTTCGACGGTCGTCGCATTTTGGCCCTCGGATGCCTATCTCCGCTGTGAAAACGGCACGTTAAAAACTGTCATCCCTACGATGCAAACGGGTTTTGTCACCCCGATTCTCGTCGGCAAGGCCACAGCACAACTCAATGCCTACGAGGGTTGCAGTATGGAACTGAAAAACCTTTTCTGCACGATGTATATCAGCGTCAAGAAAGGCCACTATTCAGTCAGCAAAGTGGTCATAAAGGCCAACGGCGGCGAAGCAATTGCAGGGGAATTCACCGTTGACATCGATGACTGGTCAACATCAGCATCAGAACAGACGATCACTGTAACACTGCCCACCCCCATGGATTGTTCACAGGAAACACAACTGATACCCGTTATGATCGCCCCTGCGACACTCTTGCAAGGGTATACTGTGACCATCTACGATTCCAAAGGCGAAGATATAGCTTTAATCAAAAAAACAGAACCGGTGACCTTGGAGGCCGGAGGCAAGCTCGACACTGATTTGATGGCAGGCCCGGCCTTCCCGAGCCAGTGGATCTTCTCGGCATCGACTGTCGGACAGTACAACTCCTCGTGGAGCGCTTCGAACATGCTTCCGTCGACCTCGGGCAGTTCGGGTTATATATCCGTCGTACGCGGCGAGGCCAACGTCGGGCGTGAATTCACCCGCACGGTCAATTCATACCGTCCCTCCGTCTCGACAATGGTCGAAGGTGACTACTGGCTCTACACCCTGCCCGTAAGGCGACTCGAAGCCGGTACGGCCGTAGAGTTCGACGCCACGATGGCCGGCGAAGCCAATTCGCCCAAATACTTCATCGTGGAGTATCTCGACGGAGGTGTCTGGAAGAGCGTCGAAGAGGACCTGCTCACCGCACCCGAGGACCCCTCGATCCGTTATTCCTACAAGTGCTCGGGCGTGGCCACAGGAACCAACTACCAGCACGCCAGCATCATGCAGACCATCCGTTTCACCGATCCCGTCGAGGGTGCGGTGCAGATCCGCTGCCGCGCTGTGGGTCCTTACACCTGCACGGGTGGTACACAAGACATTTCGGCTGACGACTCAGCAAGTCAATTACCCCAATTCGGGTTCTCGGGCTCTTATGTCCAGAACCTCGGCACGGCGGTCCCGGGCGACACGAAAAAGGTGCTCTGCCTCGGCAACTCGTTCTCCTATTACAGCAACCCGGCGTGGATGCTCAAAGAGATCGCCTGGAACGAAGGCCACTATCTCAATGTCAAGGGGCATTTCAAGGGTTCGCAGAATTTCGGACAGCAGTTGGGGCTGTCGTTCTCGACCGACGCCATCGACATCGGAGGCTACGACTACGCCTTCATTCAGGACCAGAGCCAGAATCCCGCGACCTACGGACGCGACGGCACGGCGTCAATAGCTGCCAACTGCACGGCATTGGCGGACAAAATTCGGGCGAAATCGGCCTCCTGCAAAGTCATTCTCGAACAGACCTGGACCTTCTCGGCCAGCAGCTACGGCGGATTCACCGACTTCGCGACTTTCGAAAACTACAATGCCAAGGGTGCACGTGCCATGGCAAAAGCCGCCGGAACGTGGATATCGCCGATCGGCGAAGCGTTCCGTATCGTGCGCGAAGGCTCTTCGGGCATCAACCTCTACCACACCGACAATAAGCACCAGTCGGTCTACGGCGCCTACCTGAAAGCCTGCGTCAACTACCTCGTGCTCTACGGGGAGGCGTTCGGCAGCTCGCCCGCCGACTGCGGCATCGAGGCATCGAAGGCCGCCTACCTGCGCAGCGTCGCCGAACAGGTCGTACTGGGACATGAAAACGAATACTTAATCCAACGATAACCGATGATACGAACAATCAACAAACTGCTGATCCTCGCAGCGGCTCTTTCGGGAGCCGCCTGCGGGGAGCAGGCCGGCACGCCGCAGGAAACCTTACCTCCGGAAACGTCATGAAAACCTGCAGCAAAGTCATTCTTAATAAAATAAAAAACGTTGAACAATGAAACGCTTTTCATTGAATAAAATTCGAAAATCAATATGGTTCGGAATAGGATTCGGAATGACCGCATATTTCATGGCGGGCTGCTCCGATAACGATTCCTCGGAATACATCGAATTAGCCGCAAAAATCACCCTGACCCAGTCAGAATATTACAACAACGAAGGAGAAACAACGCTTCATCCATGGACAAAAGACGATAAGGCCGGCATTTTCGTCATCAGGGACAACTTTTTGCAGAAGATCAACATCTCCCCAATTCAGACACAATCGCCGAAATCGCTTTTTCTGCTCAATTTCAAGGCCCCGAAACATAGCAATGCAACATTAGTGGCTTTCTACCCAGCCGATGCGAATCTCATATATGAGGACGACATATTGAAAACGACGATACCCACAACGCAGACAGGAACCGTCGCTCCACTTCTGATCGGACAAACAACAGGTCGCATCGACTCTTACGAAGGGTTGCACATGGAGTTGAAACACCTGTTCAACACCATGTATATACCTGTTTGGGGAAGCCATGCAATTGCCAAAGCCGTTATACAGGCCAACGGCGGGGAAGCCATCGCCGGAGAAACTTCAATCAGGCTTAAGGACGGTGTTATTTGCGCATCGGAAAAGAGTGTTACCGTAAAGTTTTCCACACCGCTGGACTGCTCGGCTGAGATCAAACTGATCCCGGTTATGCTCGCGCCTGTAACCCTGTCGCAAGGATACTCCGTGACCATCTATGACATTAACGGGATTTCATATACTGTTTCATCGGACAAGCCAATCACGCTGACAGCCGGCGGCAAGGCTGATGCTGACGAGGCCCGTTCGCCTTATGTCATCGAAACCATCTCTTTCAACATCCGTGTCGACAACCCCTCCGATGGAGACAACATCTGGAAGAATCGTAAACAAGCCGTCATAACGATGATAAACAGGCAACAGCCGACCATAATGGGTTTACAAGAAGCACAACCCCATCAAATCACTTATTTGGCAAAACAGTGCCCGGAATATGCTTGGTACGGATTAGGACGCGATACCGGTGAAGCACCTCCCAAAACGGAAACATATGCCTCTGAAGAGTGTATGGCCATCTTTTTCCAGACATCAATAGTCGAAATGCTGGATAAAGGAACTTTTTGGCTGTCAGAAACGCCTAACATACCCTCGAAGGGTTGGGACGCCAATTACAACCGAAGTTGTACATGGGCGTTATTCAGACAAAAAACAACCGGCAAGCGGTTCTATTTTTTCAACACGCATCTCGACAACTCCGGCACTGTGGCTCGAAAAGAATCTATCAAATTAATTATAAATAAAATAGAGGAGGTCAACTCAGAACAACTTCCGGTATTTCTTACTGCTGATTTCAATTCGGATACCGATGAGAGTTGTTTCAATCCGTTGCACCAAGTAATGAAAGATGCCCGTGCGACTGCTCCTGTCACAGATCAGGAAGCCACATACAACGGCTACAAAACATCTGGAACCCGTAAACTTGACCATATCTTTTATGATAACGGATGCGTGGCAAGCATTTTCCAAACTCTGAAAGAAAATTATGGTGCTCCTTATATCTCGGATCATTATCCGGTAAGAACTTGTTTCGTTTTATTTTAAGATCTCAATAAAAATGCGACACAAAAGATTTGAAATTATGAATAGCTTAAAACTCCGCCTGTTCCGGGTTCTGCTGCTCTGCGCCGGAACGGGACTCCTCGTCGCGGGCTGCTCGAACGACGACGACTCGCCCCGGGAACTCTCTTCGAAAACCACCCTGACGCTGTCGAAATACTACAACGACAAGGGAGCGACAACGCTGCCCACCTGGGGCAGAAACGACAAGGCCGGACTGTTCGCCGCAGACCAAAGCGTCCCGGAGGCCGTCTATGCGGCGCCGATCCAGCCGGGATCGCAAAAATCGCTCTTTCTCTTCACGCTCAGCGCGCCGCAGCACGCCGCTTCGACGGTCGTCGCTTTCTGGCCCTCGGACGCCGATCTCCGCTGTGAGAACGGCACGCTGAAAACCGTCGTTCCCACGGCGCAGACGGGTTCCGTCGCCCCGATTCTCGCCGGCAAGGCCACGGCGCGGCTCAACACCTACGAGGGTTGCAGCATGGAGCTCACGAATCTCTTCTGCACGATGTACGTCAGCGTTAAAAAGGGCAACTACTCGGTCAGCAAGGCGGTCGTAAAGGCCAACGGCGGCGAAGGGATCGCCGGAGAGCTCACGATCGGCATCGACGACTGGTCGGCATCGGCATCGGCTCAGACGATCACCGTGACGCTGCCCGCACCCCTCGACTGTTCGAAAGAGACGCAGCTGATACCCGTAATGATCGCCCCCGTGGCCCTGTCGCAGGGCTACACCGTGACCCTCACCGACACCGACGGTAATTCGTTCTCGGTCGGGAAGACGGAGCCCGTGACCCTGGAGGCCGGGGGCAAGCACGACACCGACGACGCCCGTTCGAGTTTCGTGACCGAACTGGTCTTCTGCGGCGACAACATGGTCTACATGATCGACGCCGGGCTGGCCAACGAAACCACCTACAAGGATGCGGTCACATGGAGCTGGGACGCGACCGAAGCCGCCGCCGTGCTCGGGCTGGACAAGAGCCGCTGCAACCACCTCGACGACTGCAAGCCGGTGGACAACGGCAAGAAACTCCTGTGCACCAGCTCCTACAACTGGTGCGTGCTGCTCGACATCGCCACGAAGGAGGTGCTGTTCCACACCACGGCGACTCCCAACGCCCACTCGGCGGAACTGCTGCCCGGCAACCGCATCGTCGTGGCTTGTTCCGGAGGCGAAAGTTCTGGGAATAACTCTATACAACTTTACGACATCTCGCAGCCCAACCGGATTCTCTACCAGTCGGCGCTCGGCTCGGCGCACGGCGTCGTGTGGAACGAAACGACCCAGCGCCTCTATGCGATCGGCGGCCAGAGCCTCCAGATCTACAAACTCAAAGACTGGGAGACGGCAGCCCCGTCGCTCGAACTGGAAAAGACCGTACAGACGCCCCAGGGAGGTCTGCACGACATGAGCTACGTCAATTCGAACACGCTCTGCATCGGCGGACGCCGGGCCTATCTCTACGACATCGGCGCCAACCGGTTTACCGAAATGATGCTCTTCAGCGCATCGACAGCTATCAAATCGATTAACTACAACGACGAGACGGGCGAACTGTGGTACACGGATTCCACCAACCCCGAGGGCTCGCAAAGCTGGTCGACACAGACCATCCGCTACTCCACGGACAAGAACGCCTCGACAGAGACACGAACGATCAAAGTTCCCGACCTGGATGTCTATAAAGTCCGCGTGATGAACTGGTAACACGAAGCGGATTCCAACAGAAAATCGTGTATGTCCACGCGAATACACGATTTTTCTTACTAATTTGAATCAGTAGTTGAAAATAAGGTATAA
>ERZ835980.4054-NODE-4054-length-10488-cov-2.618326_pt1 | contig 10488 bp, 9 predicted proteins | sample MGYA00519943_ERZ835980 | MGnify/ENA primary metagenome ERZ835980 (study PRJEB31850, sample SAMEA3708791) | human gut metagenome | biome: human gut; feature: human-associated habitat; material: faeces | place: China | collected 2014 ... | reverse complement strand
GTAACCCCGCCCTCGCAGGCGCAGAAGGTGGGAGAAGTATGCAGGTCCTTGGCTGGGGTGCAGTCTGTGCGCGTCAACCCTGCCTGCGCCGCCGTAGTGTTGACCTACCAGCCTGCGCAGACCAGTGCCGAAGCCATTTTGCAGGCCCTTGCCGCACCGCGGCAGCCGGATAGTCGGGCCCCGGCTCCGCGCGCGAGCTGTTGCGCCTGCGCTGCGCCCCAGCCTGCGGGAACAGGTGTGCGCGGACAGTTGGTGCGATTTCTTACGCTTACCGGCGTCATGGCCTATGTCTTTGTGCGTAAGGTGCTGCTGAAAACCGCCGTGGCCGAAACCGCCCTGTCCCCTCTGGGCGTCATTTCTCTGCTGGCCGCCGTGCCGGTTGTGCGCCAATCGTTGCGCCACATGCGGGAAAAGCGTTTTACACTGGAAGGCTTCCTGGCGGCTGGCTGCGCCGCGGCCACGTTTTCCGGTCAGGCCCTCACCGCCCTGGAAATCCTGTGGATCCAAAGCGGCGCAGAAACCCTCAAAGCCTGGGTTTCGGAACGCTCCCGCAAGTCCATTTCCGCCATTCTGGACCTCACCGCCAAAAACACCTTTATTCTGGCGGGAGATGTGGAAGTGGAAGTGCCCGTCACCGCCGTCAAACCGCGCGACATCGTGGTGCTGCATACGGGGGAAAAGATTTCCGTGGACGGCTGCGTGGTCTCCGGCGAAGCGCTGCTGGACGATTCGCCCATTACGGGCCGGGCGGAAGCGGCCCATGTGCATGAGGGCGACAAGGTCTTTGCGGGCGCCTACGTGCGCCAGGGCATCATTCATGTGCGCGCCCAGTGCGTAGGCGACCGGACCTACCTGGCCCGCATCATGCGCCAGGTGGAAGACTCGCTGGACACCAAAGCCCCCATAGAATCCGTGGCCGACGGCCTGGCCCGCTCCATGGTGCGCCTGGGTCTGGCCGCCACCGGCCTTACCCTGCTGATCACCGGCAGCGCATGGCGGGCTTTTACGGTCATGCTCGTCATGGCCTGCCCCTGCGCCACGGTGCTTTCGGCCCAGACGGCCGTTTCCGCTGCCATTGCCGCCGCCGCCAAAAGGGGCATTCTCATCAAGGGCGGACGCTATCTTGAAGACGTGGGCAAGGCGGACACAGTCTGCTTTGACAAAACCGGCACGCTCACCAGTAACCAGCCCCGCATTGAACGCATTCTCAATTTTTCCGCTCATGACGAAACGGAGCTGCTGCGCTGGGCCTACTCGGCAGAGATGCACAACCACCACCCTTTGGCCCTGGCCATCCGCAACGCGGCCGTGGCCCGGGAAATCGACCCTATCTCTCACGCCGTGTGCGAATTCACCCTGGGCAAAGGCGTGCGCGCTGTGATCAACGGGAACGAAATCCGGCTAGGGAACAAAAAATATTTTGCCGAAAACGGCATCAACACCGATGTACGCACCGGGGAAGTGGCCGGGCTCATTGAACGCGGGCTGACCGTCATCTTTCTGGCAAAGAATACAGAGCTCCTGGCTGCCCTGGCTTTTTCCAACGAGCTGCGGCCCGACGCCGCCGCCACAGTGGCCGCACTTACGGCCGGCGGCGTGAGCACTCTGGCGCTGGTTACCGGCGATACGGAAAAAACCGCCCGCGACCTCTGCCGCGTTCTCGGCATCGACCAGTGCTACCACTCCATTCTGCCCGAACAGAAGGGCGAAATCGTCACCCGTCTACAACGCGACGGGCACAAAGTCATTATGGTGGGCGACGGCATCAACGACGCCCTGGCCCTGGCCGAAGCCGACATCGGCATTGCCATGAGCGCCAGCGGCGCCGATGTGGCTATTGAAGCGGCAGACATAGCGCTGGTGCGGGACGATCTGGCCGACATCATCTACGTGCGCCGCCTGAGTCGCCAGGCCCTCAGCATAGCCCGGCAAAACTTCTGGATAGCCACATCCACCAATCTGGGCGGGGCCCTGGCGGGGGCGCTGGGCGTGCTCTCTCCCGTGGCTGCGGGGCTCATCCATATTGTCCACACCCTGGGCGTGCTGGCCAATTCCTCACGCCTGCTGCTGCTCCACCCCGCACCTGCGGCGTCTGTGCCCGCCGCAACGACCGCCCCCACAGCAAAGGAATCAGCCAAAGCATGACTCTGCAAGAAATTCTCGCTATCCGCGCCCTGATTACAGTGGCGCACCATGTTCCAGGCCGCGTGCGCCTGCGGCTGGACCCACAGGTACGCTCCCTGCCGGCCGCCGCCGAACTGGGCAACCTGCGCGCCAATGAGCACGGTATCCTGGCCACACGCCTGAACCCCCTGGCGCGCTCTCTGGTCATTGAATACGACAGCGCAAAAATTTCTCCAGCCCTTCTGGAAGAATTTTTGGCCGGCACGGACGACGCCCGCGTTGCCGCGCTGGCCGAGCAATTCGCCAAAATTTTTGGCGTAACACCTCAATCATAGAGGAGAAATCGGAATGGAAAGCCCCACGTATCAGGAAGGCTATGCCCAAACCCCGGCTACGGGCGGCCCCCAGGGCGCAGCGCGGCAGGAAACGGCAGGCCGGTCCGAACAGGCGGCCACGCCGCAGCAGGGCGAACCGCAACACCAGCCCCAGGCGGCGGATTCCATCGGCCAGGGTTTTGCAACAGCCCCCAAGGGCGCGCCACAACCTGCGGCCGAAGGCGGCTGCAGCGCGCACCCTTCCTCTGTTGCGGACGCGCCTCAGGGCGGCCCCGCGCAAGGCTATGCAGCTCCTCAGGGCTACGGCGTTCCTTACGGCAATGCTGCATCTCCGCAAGAGTTTGCCGCGCCCCAGGGCTATAGCGCACCGCAGGGATATGCCGCGCCCCAGGGCTACGGCGTTCCCCAAGGCTATGCGGCCCCTCAGGGCTATGCAGCACCTCAGGGCTATGCAGCACCTCAGGGTTCTGCGGCCCCACAAGGGCCCGCCACGCCCCACAGCCATCCTGAAGGCCCGGCAGAGCACGCGCCCTCCGAGCACAAATGCACTTGCGGCCACCACTCTGCCGCGCCCGAAGCGCCGCAAGGGGCCAACCCCGCCATGCCCTACGGCCCGCAGCCCGGTCCCAATCCCGGCATGGCCTTTGGTCCGCAGCCCGGCATGTTTCCCGGCGCACCGCAGGGCGCTCCCCAATTTGCCGGCATGCCCTATGCTCCCCAGCCCGGCTATGCTCCCGGCATGCCTTACGGGCCCAATCCCGGCATGCCCTATGGCCCACAGCCCGGTATGCCTTACGGGCCGCAATTCCAGCCGACCGGCCCCGCGCCGCAGCCCGAACACGAAGGCTGCAGCGGGCACAGCGGGCCTGCCGCCGCCCCCTTCGGCTTCCCCGGTTTCGGCGCTCCCGCCTTTGCGGCCATGGCCGGACAGTACGGCGAAGACCCACAGCATTTGCAGAACCAGTACGGGCAAATGCTGCACATGTGCACCGAACTCATGCAGGGCAAGGCCGATCCTTCAAAAATCCTTTCTTTTCTCACGGCAAGCGGCACGCACTTCTGGAAAGGCGCTCTGGTGGGCGCGTTATTGACCTTTGTGCTGACCAACAGCTCTGTCAAATCCGCCTTGGGCGAAACTTTTTCCGCCATTTTCGGCGGCGACAAGCCCGATTCCGCGGCCTGAACGGCCCGCGCCAATCCTTAACCGGAAAGGAACAACTATGTATCCCTCCTATCAGTACAATCAGCAATATCCCCTGCAGCAAAGACTGACCAACCTCCCGGTGGGGGCCATCGCCACCATGGGCATGGTGGGCGCCATGTTGGGCGGCGTCGTGACTGCAGCCCGCGATATGCGGGCCCTCAAAGCCGGAGAAAAAACCCGGGGCGAAGTCGCGGGCACGGTGGTTAAAGAAGCCGTAGGCACAGGCCTGGCCACCGCCGTGGGCACGGCCGCGGCCGGCGCATTTTTCCGCAGCGGTCCGCTGGCCTTGGCCACCATGGCCGCTGTGGGCATAGGCACAAAATATCTTTACGACGGGCTGACCAATGCTGCCTGCGAGGCAAAAGCCCCCGCCCCGGCGTCAACCAAGCCCGCCGCCAAAAAAGCCTGAACAGGAAAACGTCATGTCTACATTTACGCAGTATCCCAACTATCCCTATGCGACAGGCAGCGGGCAGTACGCACAGACCGCCCCTACCGGCTACCCCACGCCACAAGCCTACGCGCCCGTTCCACAGACCTCCTGGACACAAGGCTGGCTGGCCTTCAACGACCCCGGCTACATCAAGGGGCTGCTGCTTGGCGCGGCCGCCACCTACCTGCTGACCAACCCCAAGGTGCAGCGCGCTGTAGTCAAGGGCGCAGTGGCCCTGTGGTCCTCGGTGCAGGGCAGCGTTGAAGAGGTAAAGGAGCAGATTGAGGACATCAAGGCCGAGATGAGCATGAAAGCCGATGCCAATACCAAATAACGACGCCGTAGCTCTGCGCCGCAGACAGGCCAAGCTGGGCATGACGCTCTCGCTTGGCGCTCTGGTGGCCAGCGGCATTCTCTCACGCCTGAACGGCCCGTGGCAGCAGGGGGCCAGGGCGCTGCACGTCTGCTCCGGCGCGGCGCTCATCGGCTTTTCCTACTGGCATGTGACGCTGTACCAAAACAACGCCCACATGAAAGGACGCAAGGCATGAAGCAAGCCCGGGCTTTTCCAGAGCCGGGGGCACGGGTGGGCCACACCCTGCCCCGGAGAGTGCGGCTGAAGTCGCCCCTGCTGGCCGACCCCGCCTTTGACGCCGTCTACTTTCAGGCGCTGCTGGAATCGCTGGGCGGCGTGGCCGAAGCGCGCGTCAACGCCGCCGGGCGCAGCCTGGTGGTCGCGTACGATGGTCAACCGGCCACATGGGAAAAAATCGCCTTCAACCTCAAACACATGCCTGAGGAGGCCTTCCCCGCGGACCACGACGCCGAGCAGACGGTGAGCGGTGCAGCGGTGACGGCCAAAGCCCTGCTCACGCTCGTTTCCCGGGCCCTGCCCCCCCCTGCCACGGCAGCCCTGGGCTGGGGCATGGCCGTCGGGGACATCATCAAAGGCATAGAAAGTCTTATTTCCCGCGGCCTTACTGTGGAGACCCTTGACGCTGCGGCCATAAGCCTGGCCCTGCTGCGGGGCAACTACTTCACTGCCGGCACCATCACCACCATGCTGGCCCTGGGGCAGTATCTGGAAGGCCAGAGCGAACAACGCTCTACCGCACTTTTGAAAGGCCTGATGCGTCCCGGCGGCGACAGCGTCTGGGTAGTGCGCGACGGAGTGGAACAGCAACTGCCCGTGGAAAAAGTGCAGCTGGGGGACAAGGCCGTCTGCGGCGCGGGCGAACTCATCCCCATCGACGGCGTGGTAGCCGAGGGCGAAGCCTCCGTAAACCAGAGCTCCATTTCCGGAGAATCCGTGCCCGTACACATCCGCCCCGGCGATCCGGTCATTTCCGGTTCGATCATTGAAGAAGGACGGCTCATCATCACGGTGGAACGGGTAGGGGCAGAAACCTCCATGGCGCGCATCGGCCGCTTTATCGACCAGTCGCTGCGCGGCAAATCCAAAACTCAGACCAAGAGCGCCGCCCTGGCCGACAAGCTGGTGCCCATAACCCTGGGCCTCAGCGGCCTCATGCTGCTGGTCACCCATGACGTAAGGCGCGCCACCTCAGTACTGACCGTAGACTTTTCCTGCGCGGTCAAGCTGGCCAGTCCCGTGGCCGTGCGCTCCGGCATGTACGCTGCGGGCAAGGCCGGCGTGCTGCTTAAAGGCGCGGCGGCGCTGGACGCCTTGTACGACGTGGATACCGTCGTCTTTGACAAAACAGGCACCCTGACCACAGGCGTCATCGCCGTCACCGACATTTTGCCCCAGAAAGGTTATGACGCGGCAGAAGTGCTGGCCCTTGCCGCCGGCGCGGAAGAGCATTACGACCACCCCGTGGCCAGGGCCGTGGTGCGCGAAGCCCAAAACCGTCGCATAGCCCTGCCGCCCATCAGCCGGGTGGACTTTATCGTGGCCCACGGCTCCATTGGCGGCAAACATGTGCTGGTGGGCAGCCACCATTTTGTGGCCGAGGACGAAGGCGTGGCCTGCGCCCAAGTGGAAGCGGCCGCCGCCAAACTGCGCCGACAGGGCAAATCCTTGCTCTATGTGGCCAGGGAGGGCCTGCTGGTGGGGCTCATAGCCCTGCGCGACGAAGCGCGTCCAGAGGCCGCAGCGGCGCTCACGGCGCTTAAGGCTTCGGGCGTCAGCCGCATTGTGGTGCTCACGGGCGACCATAAGGATACGGGGCTGGCCCTGCGCCGCCAGTTGCCCCAAATCGACGAGCTGCACAGCGAGCTGAAGCCCGAAGACAAAGCCGCGGTCATTGCCCGGCTGAAGCAAGAGGGGCGCGTCCTGGCCTTTGTGGGCGACGGCGTAAACGACGCCCCCGCGCTGGTCACCGCCCATGTGGGCGTATGCATGCCCAAGGGGGCGGACCTGGCCCGCGAGGCGGCGCAGGTGCTGTTGTTGCAGGAAGACCTGCACACGCTGGTCGTGGCGCGCGAGGCGGCTGTCCGCACCATCAGAATCATCCGGCAGACTTTCGGGGCCACCATTGGCTGCAACTCGCTGATCATGCTCATGGCCACCGCCGGCATGCCGCCCGTGGTCACCGCGCTCTTGCACAACGCCTCGACCATCGGCATTCTGGGCTATGCGGCCATGGCAGCCTCCCGCCCCCTGGACATCAAAGAATCCGCCAAAGAAGCCGTCGCTGTTCCCAGTAAGGAGAAACTATGCTGACAACGCTTGCCGCCGCTCCTGTGGGCATGCCGCTGGTTATTGAGCGCATTGTGGGGCCGGAGTTTGCGGCCCGCCTGCAGCGCCTGGGCCTTTATGAAGGCGTGTCTCTGACGCGCCTGGACGACAGTGTGGCCGTGGGCCCCGCAAAAATTCGCGGCCCGCACGGGGAAGTGACCCTGGGCGGCGGCATGGCGGCACGGGTCGTCATCCACCTGGACAACGACCGCCGCCAGCCTCTGCTGGAGTGCAGCCCTGGCGACAGCGGCCATGTGGAGGGCATTACCGGTCACCGTGGAGTTGAAGAAACCCTGGCTACCCTGGGCATCAAGGAGGATGACCGCATCACCTTTTTGCGGCGGCTGCCCCCCATGCTGTACAAGACCGTGGTGGATGACACGACCACCATTCAGATCAACGAGGGCCTGGCTGCAAAAATCTTTGGCGATACGCCCTTGGGCCCGGCCCAGTTCTGCTCTGTGGGCGTGGGCGAGGAGTTTACCGTGCGCAAGATTCTGGGGGGCGCGCACGCCGGCGAGAGCCTGGAGCTTTCGGGCGTTCGTGTGGGCAGCAGGCTGAACCTGGTGCAGGTCTCCGCTGCGCAGGTCATGAGCTTTGCGCACCACACGCCTGTGGTCTGTTCCACGCGGGACGGGCTGCGCCTGTACTTTCACGCCAAGGACGCCGAGGGCATCCACGTTTCCGCGTGAAGCCCCTGCAACGGCCTCCAGCGAGGAAGCCGATCCCCTTGCGGCATGCCCGGTCCAATAACCGGGGGCTTACCCCACGGCCGCCACGGAATCTTCATGCGGCCTTTGTCGCAACACTGCCAGGCAGACGGCACAGACTGCTGCTGCGTCCGCTAACGCTCCGGATTTTTGCAAACGCCGCCAAGCCCAGGCCGCGCTTTCCTTCCGCATGCTACCGTACAGGTCTGACGCCCCAAACGCCATCCCGTTTAAGGCATTTCAACGGTGCAGTGCCCCAGGCTGCCGCCTGCCCAAACCACGGCGGCACCTGTTCGCCGGGAGCGCATTGACAGATTACAATCATTGTTCAATACTGGATAAATAAATCTTTCTGACCGTCAGTTACCCCCGGTAGCACCACGCCTGCATGTCGGTCAGGAGAAAACTGTTTTCCCCTTCACGGCGGCAGCCCCGCTACGTTTGCAGACCACTTGCCGGGCCTGCGGCGTTTTTTTGCGGACAGGGGCGGCCCACCGCAACTGCACGGAGACGCACGGTGCGTAAACAGCTTGCCAAATCCTGTCTTGCCGAGGATGAGAACAAAGCGCTCCCTAAATCCCCAGACACCAGAACCATCGCCACACGCAACAATCTTATCGAAAGCGGGCTGGCCCTGCTCCAGGAAGAAGGCGGCTACGGCCTCACCAGCCGGAAGATAGCGCAGCATGCAGGTGTGAACCACACGCTCATCAACTACCATTTTAACAGCCTTTCCGGCTTGCTCGACGCCATTTTTGAGCACTGCATCCAAAAACTGCACCAGAACATCATGCCCTTTCTGGACGCCTACATCACAGAACTGGACCAAACGCCCGACGATCGCCTGGCAAATTTTATCCAGGGGCAGGTGCCCGCTCTGTTGCGGGTTTTTTCTGCAAAGGACAACAAACCTCTCCTTAATCTTCTTTCCAGCCCGCAGGCGCGGTATCTCGGCACTTACGCCATGCTTCAGGAGGCCGTCCTGCTGCCGCTGCACAGGGCCATGAGCAAGCTGGCCGCACGAGCCACAAGGCAACCGCCGGAGTCCTTGGAAGTAGGCGTGCTTGGGCATCTTGCCCTCACGCAGGTCATGGCTTTTTTTCGCGGTGGCTATCCCGTATGCCGCCACATGAACTGGCGCGGCATTCCCGACGACGCTCAGGCCACCATTGACGGCATGGTGGCAGACAGCATCTGCCGCATCTTTCATTTGTCCGTCTGAGGTCGCGGCGGGCAGACCCCTCTGCCCATGCGTTTTCTATGCAACTGCCGTCTGTGCCAATGGCAGGTTGCCCTTGCGCCGTCGCGCAAAAAAAGATATGAATTGACAGCAGGTTCGACCTGTTTTTCCAAAGCAAAGGCGCGCGGATCGCGTCGCTGCCGCTTGGCCTGCAGAAACGTCACACTCTCCACCCTGTCACACCAATCGAAAGTTCTATGCACGACAACTGCCCTCCTTCCTGTAAAAAATGGGGACAGTGCGGGGACAGCAATACCGCTGCACCGCGCTGCCGCTACAGGAGGCAAATATGCGTTACAAATGGCGGCAATTGGATGAGGGCATCCGCGTTCGTGAGCACCCCACACGCAGACATGGCATCAAACCGGACGCGTATTTTGTAATCCGCTATCAAATCGACGGCAAACGGCAGGAAGAAGCTCTGGGCTGGGCCTCCCAGGGCATGACTCTGGCTAAAGCCCGTCTGGAACTGGCCAGGCTTAAGGAATCTGCGCGGACGGGGCGCGGCGAAACCTCTTTGCGCGCCCGGCGCAAAGCGGCTATGCAGGCACGTGAAGAGGCGGAAAAAGCGCAAAAACTGGCCGCCAACGCCACTGTCACTTTTGCAGAATTTTGGTGCAGCACCTACTGGCCAGGTGTGCAGCACATGAAGACTCCGGCCTCCCTGCAAACAGAAGCGGGCCTGTTCAACAACTGGATTTGCCCCATTCTCGGTGAAGTTCCCCTGCAGAGTCTTGTGCCCGGCCAAGCTGAGGCTGTAGCGCGCAACATGCTCAAACACGGCAGGGCCCCGCGCACAGCCCAATACGCGCTGGCAATCATCTCACAAGTCTGGAACACGGCTTACGGGCACGGCATCCTTTCAGGAGAAAACCCCGTACGCCGCACCAAAAAACCCAAGCTCGACAACAGACGCATGCGTTTTCTTACCCCGCAGGAAGCCAGGTTGTTGCTCTCCGCCATAAAAAAGCGCTCACAGTCTTTATATGACAGTTGCCTGCTGTCGCTTTTTTGCGGCCTGCGCGCCGGAGAAATCCATGCGCTACGCTGGGCCGACATTAACCTGACCACCGGCGAAATCTCGGTACGGGATCCTAAAAACGGCTACAACCGCCACGTCTACATGACGGCAGAGATTCAGCAACTGTTGCGCCGCCGATATGCCGGCCAGGGCAGAGGCGAATTGCTCCTGCCCGGCCGTAACGGCAAAATGCGCAGTAAAGTTTCAGACCTTTTTGCACGCTGCGTGAACGAGTTGGGCCTGAATGACGGCATTGACGACCGGCGCCTTAAAGTGGTCTTCCACACCCTGCGCCATACTTTTGCCAGTTGGCATGTGGAACGCGGCACCCCCCTCTTCCAGGTGGGTACCCTTATGGGGCACCGTACAGTGCAAATGACCCAGCGCTACAGCCACCTTTCGCCAGACTCTGCCCGTAAGGCAGCCATGACTCTGGAAGGAGTGCTTACAGCCTGACGCAACGCATTTTAATTTTGAGATTATACATTCACACCCCTCCTCAATCCGGCGCTTAACAGCGCAAATAAATTGCGCTTATGCCTATGGGGCAGACGTCTGCCTACGCAACTACGGGGTATTCCAAAGGGAAATTGCCCTCATATAACGGCGCGATCCGCTGCTGCAAAAGCCCCTGTCCGCATGCATGACAGGGGCTTTTTTGTCTGCCCGCAGCGGCATGGCAAGCTGACCGCATGGGAACAAAAAATAAGGCCCATCATC
>ERZ835980.4045-NODE-4045-length-10513-cov-8.961274_pt1 | contig 10513 bp, 10 predicted proteins | sample MGYA00519943_ERZ835980 | MGnify/ENA primary metagenome ERZ835980 (study PRJEB31850, sample SAMEA3708791) | human gut metagenome | biome: human gut; feature: human-associated habitat; material: faeces | place: China | collected 2014 ... | reverse complement strand
AGAGGACGTTTAGACGCAAGAAGGACGCTGAAGAGCTTAGTTGCGGATTTGAGGAAATATAATAAATACCGTGACAAAGGTATAAAAAGTGTGTTTTTATGCGGTAAAATTATTGGAATATATTTTTATTTAGTACATTCGTGAATAGAAAAGCACAGAAAAAGCTTTTAAAATTGAAAATAACGATAACTAAACTAAACAAGAAAAAAGTATGAAGAAACTAATGATGATGCTGGCAGGCGCCCTGATGTGGGGAGCTACAGCAAATGCACAGACTGACATTATCCTGCGTGGCGGATTTGCAACCAACCAGTTCGTAGGCGACAGTTATGAACACAGTGAAATGAATCCGGCTACAATGTCGGTATCGAGTTCAACAACTACATTAAGAACGGTTTGTATTGGAACAGCGGTTTGCTCTTCGGAAGCCGCGGATACAAATACTCAAGCAAAGTCAGCGGAGTATCACTCACCAACAAATTGCGTGCACACAACATCCAGATTCCGGTAACCATCGGTTATAAATATGATTTGGGAAGCGGCATTGCTCTGGACGGACGTATCGGTGGATTCTTCAGTGCGGATATCGCCGGAAAGTCTACCAGTACTGGAAGTCTCGCAGGAGTAGGCTCTTCTACCGATACCAAAATCGGTGACATCAACGGCTACAAGCGCTGCGACGGTGGTCTGATTATCGGTGTAGGTTTGTGGTATCAGAACGTCAATCTGGACTTCGCTTACCAAAGAGGTTTTGCCGACATCACAGATTACAGTGACGGCGGAGCCAGCAACTTCCTGATCCGATTGGGATACGCTTTCTAAAAGAAAAGACGAAAATCAGAACCTGATTATAAATCCTTATTGCATTCTGCCCTGCGCTACACAGCGTGGGGCAGTTTTTTTTCCGTTTGGATTAAAATCCGTATCTTTGAATCCAAATTATAATCCAACAGACACAATGAAAAGACTTGCAACTCTCTTACCGGCAGTGGCCGGATTCCTGCTGCTACTGGCTTCCTGCCACAGCGGCAGCACTTCCCCTACACAAACGCACGGAGATACCATTCCTCTGAAATATGCCCGCCTGATCACTCTGATCGAACAGGACAGCTTCAACCTGGTCGTGATGCAGAATCCCTGGAAGCCAGAGAAAATCCTGCACCGTTATGTATTGGTTGATAAAGATCAGCCGTTGCCGGAACAGCTGCCCGAAGGCACGGTCATCCGCACTCCGGTAGAGCGTGCAGTAGTCTATTCCTCAGTGCATTACAGTCTGCTGGAATTATTGCAGGCCACCGACTGTGTGGACGGAGTATGCGATGCCGAATACATGCTGAATCCGGAGCTCCAGAAGAAGCTTCAAAACGGCTCGGTCCGTAACTATGGCAACAGCATGAGTCCCAATATAGAGCAAATCATGGAACAGCATCCCGAGATTCTCATGCCTTCACCTTTCGAACAAAGCGGAAGCTACGGAAAACTCGGAAGTTTGGGAATTCCCATCGTAGAGTGCGCCGACTATATGGAAGGCTCCGCACTGGGACGGGCAGAATGGATGCGTTTCTACGGTATGCTCTTCGGCAAAGAGCATCAGGCCGACAGTCTGTTCCAAAGCATCGAAACGGAATATAACCGATTGAAGAAGCTGGCGGCTGGAAGCCGGCATAAGCCCTCACTGCTCTGCGAAATGAAAACAGGAGCCAACTGGTTTGTGCCGGGCGGGAACAGCACATCCGGACAATTATATCAGGATGCCGGGGCCCGGTATGTCTTCGCTCATCTGGAAAACAGCGGAGCCTTGCCTCTTCCCTTCGAAGCGGTGCTCGAGCAGGCCGAAGATGCCGAGGTATGGCTCATCAAATATAACCAGAAGGAACCGTTAAGCTACCGTCAGCTGAAGCAGGACTATGAGCCGTACACCCGCTTCAAGGCCTGGAAAGACAAACATATTTACGGATGCAACACGCGGTATGTGCCTTTCTATGAGGAAACTCCATTTCAACCCCAGCTGCTGCTGAAGGATCTGATCTGCCTGCTTCATCCCGATTTGCTACCGGGAGAAAAAAGCCGTTATTTCACCCCGATACCATGAAAAAGGAAACTCAATACAGCATCTTGTGCGTTCTGGCCGCAGTGCTTCTCTTTCTGGCCAATCTGTTCTGGGGAGCCGTACGCATCCCGGCATCCGAGGTGTGGCACATCCTTTGGGGAGCCGAATCCGAAAAAGCGAGCTGGGCATACATTGTGCTGGACAACCGTCTGCCACAAGCCTGCACGGCCTTGCTCTGCGGATGCGCCCTTTCGGCTTCGGGCCTGATTCTGCAAACCTGCTTCAAGAATCCGCTGGCCGACCCGTCCATTCTGGGTATCAACAGCGGTGCCAGCCTGGGAGTGGCACTGGTCATCCTTTTTATGGGCGGCTCGCTCACCACCGACCTGATTTCGCTCAACGGTTTTCTGCTGACAGTGGCCGCCGCGCTGGCCGGCGCCATGCTCATCATCGCTCTGCTGCTGTTTCTCTCCAGCATATTGCGCAACAACATGATGCTGCTCATCACGGGTATTATGATCAGTTATCTGACTTCGTCATCCATCGCCCTGCTCAATTATCAGGCATCGGCCGACGGGGTCTTCACGTATATGGTCTGGGGGCTGGGCAGCTTCGGCAATGTGTCGCTCGGACAACTGCCGGCATTCAGTGCGCTGCTGCTCACCGGACTGGCAGGTGCACTGCTGCTGATCAAGCCGCTCAACGCCCTGCTGCTGGGGGAACGTTATGCCGAAAATCTGGGTATCCCCATCAAACGAACCCGAAACATGCTGCTGTGGGTTACCGGTCTGCTCACAGCCACCACCACGGCATTCTGCGGTCCCATCTCTTTCATCGGACTGGCCGTTCCGCATCTGGCACGCATCCTGCTGCGCACGGCACAGCATCAGTATCTCATGCCGGCCACCATTCTGCTGGGCGGTGCACTGAGCCTGTTGTGTAATCTGCTGTGCAATCTGCCGGGCACCTCAGGGAGTCTGCCGCTCAATGTGGTGACTCCGATTATCGGAGCGCCCACCGTAATCTATATCATTCTGAAACAGCGAAACAGTAATTTATAAAAGCTTATGGAAAAAAACGAAGACAGGAAATGGGAAGTCCTGCACCGGGAATACTTGTACCGGGAACCTTGGTTTACAGCGCGCCGTGATCATGTGCGGCTGCCCAACGGACAGGAAATCAAAGATTATTATGTGCTGGAATATCCCGACTGGGTAAATACCATCGCCATAACCCGCTCGGGCGAGTTCGTCCTGGTGCGCCAGTACCGGCATGGCCTCGGAGAAACACGCTACGAACTCTGCGCCGGAGTGTGCGAACCCAACGAAACACCGCTTCAGGCCGCCCAAAGGGAACTGCTCGAAGAAACAGGCTACGGGCACGGAAGATGGCTTCCCCTGATGAATATTTCGGGAAATACCAGCACCACCAATAATCTGACACACTGTTTTCTCGCTCTGGATGTAGAAAAGGTAGGCAACCAGCATCTCGATGCCTCGGAGGATCTTTCCGTGCATTTGCTTAGTGAACAGGAAGTCTGGGATTTGTTGCAAAACGATCAGTTGAGGCAATCGCTGATGGTGGCTCCCCTTTGGAAATATTTTGTAATAAAGGACCACCTGAATACTTTTTCTTTTATGCCATAAAGCATATAAAAGCAACACTTCAATATTTTTTTCGCAAAATAAGTTGAAAAAAATCATTGAAGGTTGCTAGTTTTGGTTATATTTGCATTGTACATATTGTTTCATTTTTAAAATCTATCATTATGAACCAAAACACAATCGGTGCTCATGCAGGCATCATTTGGAACCTGCTGAACAATAACAAACGCTGGGAATACTGCGATCTGAAAAAGGAATCAGGCTTGTCAGACAGAGATTTGAACGCAGCTATCGGATGGCTTGCTCGTGAGAACAAAATTCAATTTGAGTCTGGCTGCAAAGACGGAAAAGAATATCTTTTCCTGGCCCTGAACTTTTATTATTGAAAAGACCACAATGACACGAATCATTTAGCTATGGGAGATGTACTGAGAAGTTCGTCTCCTTTTTTTATATCCATGCCTGTATATTAGTTGAAAGCAAAACACGGTTTACTGACGAAAATAATGTAACTTTGCAGACAGAAACAAAAACAGAAACCGAATATGACCGATCAATATATCATCAAGATAAAGGATGTATCCAAATTCTTCGGAGAGAAAGTTGCTTTGGACCACATCAACCTGAATATCAAAAAGGGGGAGTTTGTTACTATCCTCGGCCCCTCGGGCTGTGGAAAGACAACTCTGCTGCGTCTGCTTGCCGGCTTCCAGACTACCTCGGAGGGAAATATCTATATTTCCGGTGAGGAGATTACCCAGACCCCGCCTCATAAGCGTCCCGTAAATACCGTTTTCCAGAAATATGCCTTGTTTCCGCACCTGAACGTGTACGACAATATCGCATTCGGCCTGAAGCTGAAAGGGATGGACAAGGAAGTCATCAAGAAAAAGGTGAAGGCTGCCCTGAAAATGGTTTCCATGAGCGATTATGAATATCGCGACGTGAACTCGCTTTCGGGAGGACAGCAGCAGCGTGTGGCTATAGCCCGCGCCATTGTCAACGAGCCGGAAGTACTGCTTCTGGACGAGCCGCTCGCCGCGCTCGACCTGAAGATGCGTAAGGACATGCAGATGGAACTGAAGGAGATGCACAAACGGTTGGGCATCACCTTTGTGTATGTCACCCACGACCAGGAGGAAGCCTTGACACTGAGCGACACCATCGTCGTAATGAGCGAAGGCAAGATCCAGCAGATCGGTTCTCCAACGGACATCTATAACGAACCGGTCAACTCTTTTGTAGCCGACTTTATCGGTGAGAGCAACATTCTGAACGGAACGATGATTCAAGACCAGATCGTGAGCTTTGCCGGCATACAGGTGCCTTGCGTGGACAAGGGATTCGGTTGTAATGCTCCTGTCGACGTGGTACTCCGTCCGGAGGATATTTACATCTTCCCGGTGTCCGACTCGGCACAGATTACCGGTGAGGTGACTTCGTGCATCTTCAAAGGGGTGCATTATGAAATGATTGTGATGGCCAACGGATATGAATTTATCGTTCACGATTACCACAAGTTTGATCCGGGAAGTCAGGTAGGCCTGTTAGTTAAGCCGGATGACATTCACATCATGAAGAAGGAGCGCACCTGCAACACCTTCGAAGGAACCTTGATTGATGCCACTCATGTGGAATTTCTGGGATGCAGTTTCGAATGCCGCCCACAGCATGAGATTCCTGCCGGAAGCCCGGTAACCGTACAGGTGCCTTTTGACGGAATCATCCTGCAAGATGATGAAAACGACGGAACTCTCACAGGCGACGTGCGTTTCATTCTCTATAAAGGCGACCACTATCATCTGACTGTAGCCTCCGACTGGCAGGAAGACATTTTCGTTGATACCCACGATGTGTGGGACAACAGCGACCACGTGGGTATTACCATTCCACGCGAATCCATCACCATTATTCCGAAATCCTAAAAAACAGAACAAATCGTGAGCATAAGGAATTTATATCGGTTTCTGAGTTCCCGCAAAAGCTGGACACTCCCCTATCTGATTTTTGCCTTTTTCTTTGTGGTTCTGCCTCTGTTTCTGATCGTATATTTTGCCTTCACCGATGAGAGCGGCCAGTTGTCTTTGGTTAATTTCAGAAAATTCATGGCGCATCCCGAAGCCATCAACACATTTATCTATTCCATCGGAATAGCCATCATCAACACGGTTCTGTGCATCCTGCTGGGATATCCGGCAGCCTTCATCCTGAGCCGTCTCAAATCGGGCTATGCCCAGACCATCGTGATGCTATTCATCCTGCCCATGTGGATGAACATCCTGATCCGCACCCTGGCTACCGTGGCTCTGTTCGACTTTTTCAGTCTGCCGCTGGGCGAAGGCGCACTGATCTTTGGTATGACCTACAACTTCCTGCCGTTTATGATCTATCCGATCTACAACACCTTGCAGAAGATGGACCAAAGCTATATCGAAGCGGCGCAGGACTTGGGTGCCAACTCTTTCCAAGTGTTCTGGAAAACCATCTTCCCGCTCTCTCTGCCGGGAATAGCCAGTGGCATTGTCATGGTGTTCATGCCCACCATCTCCACCTTTGCCATTGCCGAACTGCTGACCATGAACAACATCAAGCTGTTCGGTACAACCATTCAGGAGAATATCAACAACAGCATGTGGAATTACGGTGCGGCCCTGTCGCTGATCATGCTGTTCCTCATCGGAGCAACGACACTGCTCACGGATGAAAAGAAAGAAAACGAGGAAGGAGGCGGCTTATGGTAAAGAAGATTCTCTGCCAGGGTTATCTCTGGCTGCTGCTCCTGCTGCTGTACTCACCGATCATCATCATCGTGGTGTACTCATTCACCGAATCGAAGGTATTGGGCAACTGGACCGGCTTCTCGTTCGGGCTTTACCGCAAGCTTTTTGTTGACGGTGCGCACCACTCGCTCATCAATGCCTTGTGGAACACTCTGTCCATCGCTCTGATTACGGGTGTGGTTTCTACCCTTTTGGGTACAATCACCGCCATAGGCATCTTCAATCTGCGGGCCCGTTCACGCCGCCTGATTGAATTTGTGAACCAGATACCGATTCTCAACGGCGACATCATTATGGGTATATCGCTGTTCCTGCTGTTCGTATCGCTGGGTATTCCGCAAGGTTACACCACAGTGGTGCTGGCGCATATCACCTTCTGCACGCCCTATGTGATTCTGAGCGTGATGCCGCGCCTCAAGCAGATGAACCCGAATCTGTATGAAGCGGCGCTCGACTTGGGAGCAACACCGATGCAGGCACTCCGCAAAGTGATTATCCCGGAGATTCTGCCGGGAATGATCTCCGGTTTCATGCTGGCCATTACCATTTCCATCGACGACTTTGCCGTGACGATTTTCACCATCGGCAATGAAGGACTGGAAACGCTCTCGACCTACATCTATGCCGATGCGCGAAAAGGCGGACTCACTCCGGAACTGCGCCCGCTCTCCAGCCTGATTTTTGTGCTGGTGCTGGTATTACTCATTTTCATTAACCGTCGTTCAGACAAGAAAAAGAATCAATGAAAAAATACTTTTCTTATATAAAAGCACTGTTGCTGGCCGTTTGTCTGCCTTTGTTCACTGCCTGCTACAACAAGGAATCCCGCGAGGAAATCCTCAAGGTTTACAACTGGGCCGACTACATAGACGAACAGGTGCTGATGGACTTTCCGAAATGGTATGAACAGCAGACCGGAAAGAAAATCCGGATCATTTACCAGACTTTCGACATCAATGAGATCATGCTGACGAAAATCGAACGCGGCCATGAAGACTTTGATGTGGTGTGCCCCTCGGAATATATCATCGAACGCATGCTGAAGAAAGATCTGCTGCAACCCATTGATACGAACTTTGCCGGAGAAAACTATCTGAACAACCAGTCGCCATACATCCGGCAGCAACTGGACGAACTGAGCTCCGGAAACAAACGGGCCAGCCGCTATGCCGTGGGATATATGTGGGGCACGGCCGGAATTCTCTACAACAAGAAATATGTGACGCCCGAAGAAGCCTCAACCTGGGAATCGTTGTGGAACAGCAAATTCAAAGGCAAACTGCTGATGAAGGACAGTTACCGCGACGCCTACGGCACCGCCCTGATTTATGCCAACCGCAAACAGCTGCTCCAAGGGGAATTAAAGGTAAAGGACCTGATGAACAACTACTCTCCCGAGGCCATCCGACAGGTGGAAGACAACCTGAAAAGCATGAAACCGAACATCGCCGGTTGGGAAGCGGATTTCGGTAAGGAAATGATGACCAAGGGAAAGGCTTATCTGAACATGACCTGGAGCGGTGACGCCGTATGGGCCATCGACGAGGCTCAGGCCGTTGGAGTGGATCTGGGTTATGAGGTGCCCCGGGAAGGCAGTAACGTGTGGTATGACGGATGGGTGATTCCGAAGTATGCCAAGAACCCCGAGGCTGCGCGTTATTTCATCAATTATCTGTGCCAGCCGGAGGTAGCCATTGCCAATATGGAGGCTACAGGATATGTCAGCGCTGTGGCCACTCCAGAGGTTCTGGAGGCACAGACCGATCCGGAAATCAAGGAAACTTATAATCTGGCTTACTTCTTCGGACCGGAAGCACGGCGGGTACACATCAATCCCATCCAGTATCCCGACAGCAGTGTAGTGGCACGCTGCGCCATGATTCACGACTCGGGAGAGCATACGGAAGCCGTTCTCGAGATGTGGTCGCACGTAAAGGGAGACAATCTTGGCGGGGGTGTGGTCATCATCATTCTGGCCACCGTAGGTGCCTTTGTAGTCTATGCCGTTTCGAAAAGAATCAAACGGTATAATCACAACAAACGCACCCGAAAACGCAAAAGAAGAAAAGCCGTAAGATAAACGGCTCTTATTCCGAAACAGAAATACAGGCGGATATGCCCTGAAGCAGTTCTTCTATCAGATCGGTCTTCAGGAGTGTATCCGCTTTTTTTGTCAGTCGATAGCGGGGCGCATCCGCAGCAATATGCACCACAAACGGAGCTTCTGCAAGGGATGCGGCTCTGGCGATTCCGGCACGCCGTAGGGCCCGGCACAGCAAATCGCGGACCAGCCCTTCTTCTCCTTCTATCGCGACACTTCCGGTCTGCGTATCCGGAAGCGGCATCTGCACCTGATAGGCCATCTGTCGGGGAGAGAAACAGAGGTGAGGATGGGGAAAGAAACCGTCGAGCACCCCGTCTGCCACCAGATCCTCGGGAATTCCCGTCTGCAATCCCAGTCCGCGGGAAAGCAGCCACAGGCGGTCGGCCATCTGCAACACCAGGTCCAGATCATGTGTAGAAAGGAAGATGGTTTTCTGCTTCTCACGGGCCAGACGTCTCAGAAGCAGAAAGAGTTCCACCTTGCTGGGATAGTCCAAAAAGGCGGTCGGCTCATCGAGAAAGATAAAAGGGGTTTCCTGCGCCAGCGTTTTGGCGATAAGCGCCTTCTGCATCTCACCGTCGCTCAGTGAATGCACCGGACGGTGTTCCAGCGCACGGATTCCCACCCGCTCGATAGCCTCATCCACCAACAGATGATCTTCCTTCGACAGGCGGCCCCAGAATCCGGTATAGGGCATGCGTCCCATAGCCACGAGTTCGCGCACCCGCAGGTCGCGCACATCGACCTTGTCGGTAAGCACCACCCCCACAAGGCGCGACAGCTCCTCGCGCGAATAGTCCGCCAGATTTTTCCCGCCCATCACTATCTGCCCCGACAACGGAGACAGAAAAGCGGTCAGCGTACGCAGCAATGTGGACTTGCCGCAACCGTTGGTACCGATCAGGCAGGTCAGCTCACCGGAATAAAGGGAAGCGGTGAGGTCTGCCCCCACGATGTGGGTCTTGTTTTTGGAACGGTAACCGGTGGTCAGTCCGTTTATGGTGAGTGTGGGCATCTGGGTGTTCATCGGCAATATACTTCGTTTTGTTTATGCGGAATAAAGAAAACGATGGACTTTAGAAAAACTCTTTTCTAAAACCCATCGCATCTACTATCATCAATTCTTTTTTACTTACTATCTTTTCTGGAACATCAACAGCGTGCTTCCCTTCTCGTCGAGCAAGCTGAATGTGTTGTATCCCATCTTCACCTTCTTCGCTGCATTGAGCGCCTGAAGGAATTTGGTTTCATACTTGTCGTCGGCGCAAGCCATCCGTGTAGTACCGATCTTACCGAAATCAGGCTCACCGGCCACGATCTTTGCAAAGTCGGCAGTTCCGGTCATACGGTTGCATCCGGTAAAGCCATACAGCTGATTGTCGGCTACCTTGAATCCGATAAACGGAGTGTCCTCGGCCGGGCTGATCATCTCGCCACGGATCTGAATCACGTTCCACTCACCGTCCAACGCCTCAGGAGCAAACACACGCTTGGTCAACTGCATTACCGTTTCCTTGTTTTCGTCTTTCAGCACCAGAGAGCCGTCGTCCTGCAATTCCAGTTTACGGGCAGCGGCAGCAGCCTGAGTAAAGAGCTGCTCATATTTATTGTCGGGGCAAGCCATCATGGTTGAGCCCATCTTGGAGAAATCCACCTTACCCTTCAGGAAAGCCTTGGTATCGATGCTTCCCACCAAGCGGTTACAGCCATTAAAGCCATACAAGCGGCCTTCTGTCATGTCAAAGCCCAAATACGGAGTCTGGTCCGAAGGAGTGATGCTCTGACCCGAAATGTTCACTGCATTCCATTCACCTTCCAGCATATCTGCCGGCAATGATTTACACGATGCAACAGCCAACGTCAAAGAGCAGACTGTCATCAGTTTTAAAGATCCTTTCATGTTGGTTTTTAATCTGTTAGTCCTTAATTCCGCAACACTATTATAAAATATTTTTTTTAAGTACCTGAGCAACAA
>ERZ835980.4043-NODE-4043-length-10516-cov-4.303413_pt1 | contig 10516 bp, 11 predicted proteins | sample MGYA00519943_ERZ835980 | MGnify/ENA primary metagenome ERZ835980 (study PRJEB31850, sample SAMEA3708791) | human gut metagenome | biome: human gut; feature: human-associated habitat; material: faeces | place: China | collected 2014 ... | reverse complement strand
GTTCCTTCGACCTATTAGATATAGTAACAACCCACTCGAATTATTCCCGTTCGCAGCAAGCAGTCCCCATAATTTTGGATGTTTTAATCCACGGGCGGCTGCATCCATCACCGTTAACCGATAGATCTGATATACCGTTTCCATAGCTCCGACAACTGCGGCCGCACCAAATATCACAGCCAATACAATATTTTTATCCATCATATTTCTCCCTTAAATACGTCTGATAATCTGATAAAGCAATACTGCTGAGCTCACAATAGCCAGACAAAATACCATAATCAGATAATATATCTTATCCGGCAGGAACATACTTAAGGTAATTAACAGAATGACCGTGATAATATTAAGTATGATCGCTCCTATCAATTTTTGATTGCTTTTGACTACATTTGTGCTTTCTTCCAGATGTTCCATCATTCTTTCGTCCCCTTTCAATAAATCATCAAGACTTATGGAATAAAGGTTGCTTAACTCAATGACACTTATAATATCAGGATAAGATTTTTCATTTTCCCAATTGGATATTGTTTGACGAGAAACATTTAGTTTTTCAGCAATGACTTCTTGAGTCAAATCCCTATTTAAACGTGCCTCCTTTAGTTTTTTACCTATTTCCATATTTTCTTTCTCCTTTCATTTTCATTTTTTCATAATCTATTGATAGAGTCTATCAAATATCTTTTACATAGGACTTTTTTCTATGTCAAAATTATTTGACATAGAAAAAAAGACGCTTTAAAAGGCGTCAAATACTATAAAATAAGTTCAATCATTACTACAACAAAACATCCAATACAAGCGACTTGAATGAGACTTAATTCTTTATAAGACGCATAAATAATAATGATTGTCGAAACGATTCCAGAAATCAAATGACCTGTTGAATAAAAAATATCTGGGAAGGTCATTGCTGCAAGGACCGTATAAGGAATATAATCCAAAAAGGATTGAATGGTTGGGTTCGTAATTTTTTTATTAATAAAGACAAGTGGTATCGCACGAATAGCATAAGTAATAAGCGACATGATCGCTAAATAGATATAAAACTGTTTATCCATGCACTTCCTCCTTATTAAATAACACAGCTCCTATAAAAGCACTTGAAAGTGCTGAAATCGTCATCGCAAAACCACTTGATAATTGATTGATGATGGGTAAGTAGTAAAAACCTGAACGGATAATAATTGCAAGAGCTACTACTTTTATTATATTTTTATCTTTTTTCATTCCTGGAATAATAATTGCGATAAACATTGCGTATAAAGCAATTGATAAAGCATTACTAATGACCGTAGGTACAATAGAGCCAAGCATTGCCCCTAAGGTTGTTCCAAGCATCCAACCTGTCGCTGAAATCGAAGCTAAACCTAGAAAATAAGTACGATTCACATTTTCTTCAAGCATCGATAAAGCAAAAATCTCATCAGTAATAAAAAAGCTAAGTAACCATTTATAAATTCCTTTAAACTTTTCATCTACTTTTTGGGAAAGTGAAAGTGACATAAACGCATAACGAATATTCACGGTCAATTCCACAATAGCCATTTCTAAATACGTTCCTTGTCCGGCAATAATTCCTAGTGAAGCAAATTGTCCTGCTGAAGTAAGATTCAATAGTGAGATTAAAACTGCTTGTATCACACTAAATCCCATTGATACAGCAATTGCTCCAAAAGAAAAGGACACAGATAAATAGCCTAAAGCAATTGGTATTCCATTTTTCATTCCTCTTTTTATTTCTTTCATAACGTGTCCATTATACAAAAAAATCCTCGATAACTCTACAATTACCGAGGAATATTTTAGGCAAATTTTTCAACAATTGGTTTTGATACCAATTTATTCCATGTACTAATTAATGGACCTGTTCCAAACATTAAAATAATTGTCGCAATTCCTAATGGTCCACCTGTAATAAACCCAATTAAAACACAAATAACATCTGTCATAATACGACATACTGGATAAGATGGTGACATCACATCTGCCATATAAAGAGATAAAGCATCATAACATCCCGTTCCCAGATCTGATGTGATATATAAAGAAAATCCAAGTGTAACAAATAAAATACCAATCGCTAAAACCACGAATTTCATTGGTAATGAAAATGGTATAACATCTGGTGAAGAAACATTAAATAATTGACAATAAACATTATTAAAGAATTGTACAAAGAAACCAAGTAAAAACATATTAATAATTGCACCAATATTTAAATATTTTAAATTACTTCTACTTAATAAAATTAAAACTAAAAATAAGATTGCATTAACACTTCCTTGAAAAACACCTAAAGGTATATTTAATAAACCACTAATTCCTGTTGTCATTGATGTAAATGGATCAATTCCCATTTGTGATATACGACATGTTGAAACACCTATAGCGATAATAATATTTCCAATTAAAGAAATAATTGCTAGTTTGATTGAAAACTTAAATTTCATACTTTCACCCTTTCAAAAGTATTATACTTATTTTCTAATCTTTGAATTTTATTTTCAAAATATGAAAAACTATCTCAAAAATGAGATAGTTTCATAAATCATAAAAATCATTTCTGTATTGATTATAAGAAGAAGGAGAAAGAGTAAGATCCAGGGTATAATCTTTTTAATCATTTTCTGTTTTCTTAGGAAAGATAATTGTTGTCTTAAAGAGATCACCATCTACATTCACTTCAAAAGTTCCACCTTGAACCTCCACAAAGCTTTTACAGATAGCAAGTCCTAAACCAGAACCTTCACTTTTACGTGAAGCATCTCCTTGTACAAATCTTTCTGTTAAATCACCTGGATTAGATATTTCATGTGCTGAAATATTTTTGAAAACGACAATAACTTGTTGATTCGTTTCAACGATTTGTAAATAAACTCGTGTATGTTCTAAAGCGTATTTACAGATATTTTGACATAAATTTTCTAAAACACGATAAGTTTTTTCACTATCTAAATGACAAATGATTTTTTTATTTTCATAATCATTTTTTAGATTTAAATGATGATGTTCAAATTGTTCTTGATATTCAAAGAGAACTTGTTGTAATAAAGCATGAATATCTAAATCTATAGGATTTAATTGGATATTTCCACTATTGACTTTAGATACTTCAAATAGATCTTCAATAAGTGTTTTTAATCTTTTAGTATTACGATCTAAAATATCAATATATTCATCTTGTTGTTCTTTTGATAAATCTTCGTTTTTTAATAAATCAATATAAGAAATAATAGATGTTAAAGGTGTTTTTAAATCATGAGAAACATTACTAATTAATTCTGTTTTCATCTTTTGTGATGCGACTTCTTTACTTACTGCATCTTTAAAACCATCATTGATACAATTAAGTTCATCTTTTAAGGAATTAAATAAACCAAGATCTTGATTAATTTTATCATTAAATTCACCTTGAGCTAAATGATTGGCTGATTGTAAAAGAACTTGATAATCATTGCTTACTTTTGAAAGTAGCTTTTTAGAAATCAACATAATAATGATGGCACAAACCAAAGAAACAAAACATGTAAAAATAAGATAAATACGTGGACTAATATAATAAAGATTTCCTATAATTCCCATAAAAAAATAAACAAATAATAGAATTCCTTCAATACAAATACCACTGATTAAACCTAATTTAAGAATGATATTTCCTTTTTGATTCTTTAAATCAAATCGTGTTAAGCTTTTAATTTCATCTTTAAAATAGTGATAAGCACTACAAACAAGCGTATGTTCTTTAATAAAGTCTTTACCAAAAACAAGAATAGATTTGATATAAAAGATAAAATACATAATCATGGCATAGAAAACAAACCAACCACCTACATTGATAAGAGGCTCAAGCGCAACACCGGCACCAGCCATTCCTCTTTCTCTTAGCATCCAAGCAAAAGTTCCTTGCCAAGAGGCCCTTAATACTTCTGTCATGACAGTAAGCCACATTGCAATTAAAATAATATAAATAAAGAACATAAAGAATAATTTAACTTTAACAACTGTTTTAAAAGGTTCAATATCAATCAATTTTCTTACTGGCACAAATAACATAAAAATCACAAGAACTGCAATAATGATAAAGACATAGATCATCAAAACATCAGAAATGGATCCTTGTTTAGAACATAATTGTTCTAAATAACAATTTGTTGGTAATTTTTTAGGAATCGCAATCAATACTTTAATGTTTGTTGGATTATTGATGGTTATTTGATTAATAATATCACTGTTACCTTCATCTAAATAATTATTTTTAAAAAGTTGATCAAAGGATGTATTGTAGAAGGCACCCTCCCAATCACTTGTTTGATTTCCTTCAAGAGAAATATTTCCATTTTCATCATAATCAATGGTTGCATACCATTGATAGTCATTTAATACTTTTTTATCTTGAGTTTCAAATGCATTTTTTAAATTCTTTTTAGAATTTGTGAAAAAGATTTTTTCATCCGTTTTATCATAAACATAATATTTGATTCCTTTTGTTTCATGATTATTTACATCATCTAACTCATAAATATAATCATTAAAAACATCTTTTAAAGAATAATCATCATATACATTAAGCTTATCAATATCATCACCTTTAACATAATAATGAAGTAAATCATAATTTCCTTTTCTTCTTTGTATTTTCATATCTAATAAAATACTTTTACTTGTAAGTATTTCGGTAATTCTACTTCGATTATTATCAAAATCAAGTTTAGTCGAAGTCATTTTTTCTTTTACACCATAACTTAAATAAGTGACTAATGAAGCAATAATCAATATAGAAAATAAAAGTATTTTAAGTAATCTGTTTTTATTTTTCATGTTTCCTCCTATTATTTATCAATTTTATATCCAACACCCCAAACAACTTTTAAATATTGTGGTTTTTTAGGATTAATTTCTATTTTTTCTCTTAAATTACGAACATGAACCATCACTGTTTCACTATTAATGGCTTCTTCATTCCAAACACGTTCATAAATATCATCGGCAGAAAAAACCTTTCCCGCATTTTTCATTAATAATTCTAATATTTTAAATTCGATTGGCGTTACTTTTACCTTTTTGCCATCAACTGAAACAGTTTTAGTATCTACATTCAGTTCAAGACCACCACAAAGATAAATAGAATCACTTTCTTTAGGTGCTGTCGCATCTAAGTAACGTCCATAACGTCTTAGATGGGAACGAACACGTGCCATTAATTCCATCGGTACAAATGGTTTGGTAACATAATCATCACCACCTAAATTAAGTCCCATGATTTTATCAATATCTTCTGATTTTGCTGAAAGAAAAATTACTGGAAAATCATACTTTTCTCTTAGCTTAGAAACCATTGTTAAACCATCCATACGTGGCATCATAATATCAACAATAGCAAGATGAATTGTTTCTTTTTCCACAATTTCTAAACCTTCAATTCCATCATTTCCAACATACACATCGTATCCTTGATTTTGTAAATAAATTTTAATTGCATTTGCAATTTCTGTGTCATCTTCAACAACTAATACATGATATTTTTCCATTCCCTTTTTAACTCCTTATCTAAGCATTGAAAACAATGCAAAACTAATACATATATATCCTGCATATACACAGCTTATTAAAATGATTTTGTTTAATCGATCCATCTTCCTCACCTCTTGCCTTAAAGTATAGAGATGATTTATAAATATTTTCTTTTTATATTTCTAAAGATTTTCTTAAGATTAAAACTAACTCTATTGTACATAATCTTTTGTAAAAAAGGAAATCTCTTATAAATATAAAATTATTTGTCTATTTTTACCTAAATTATTAAAATAACTCTTATGTAACATGAGAGTTTGATATAATGAATTTGAGGTGAATACTATGAATAATGATTATTTAAGTATTGGTGAAATGGCTAAAATGAATCATATCACGGTAACAACATTAAGGTTGTATGATGAACTTGATTTATTGAAGCCTGTATATGTTAATCCTGAGACAAATTATCGCTATTATGATATTAAACAAAATGCACGTTTGGATTTGATTCAATATATGAAAGAACTTCAAATGAATCTTAAAGAAATTAAGGAACTTCTTGATAAAGAAGATATTAATTTAATTGAAGCAATTTTAATTAAAAAGAAGCAACAACTTTCTATACAAATCAATGATTTACAAAGAACTAAAGATGCCATTTCAAGAACGATCTATAGTTTAGAAAGATATCGTAAATCACCACCAAGTGGAACAATTACTTTAGAATATATTGATCGAAGAAGAATCTATGTCATGCATACTAATATTAATTTCTATGAACATGATTTAAATGTTTATGAATATCTTTTAACCCAATTAAAGAATGATTTGATTATGCATCATTATCCCCAAATTTATTATTGTAATGCGGGAACTTTTCTTAATAAAGAACGATTTTTAAAACAAGCGTTTATTTCAGATCGTATTTTTGTTTTTGTGGATGATCATTTTCCTGAAAAAGAAATACAAGTGATTGAAAATGGAATGTATGCTTGTATTTATCTTGATGATTTTCATCAAGAAATAGATTATGCAAAACGACTTCTTGATTATTGCAAGATGAATCATCTTACAATATGCGGTGATTATATTTGTGAAGTTTTAAGTGAACTCAGTATGTTTGATCATCATGAACGTTCAATGTTTTTAAGATTACAAGTTCCTGTTTTTTTTAAAAAATAGTTGACTCTCATGTTGGATAAGACTCTATGATATAAGTAAAGAAATAGGAGGCATACAATATGGAAAAGATTAAAGTTGTACAATATGGCTGTGGAAAGATGGCAAAATATATTATTCGTTATCTTTATGAAAATGGTGCAATGATTGTTGGTGCCATTGATACTAATCCAGCTATTATTGGAATGGATATTGGTGATTTTGCGGGTCTTGGTATTAAGACTGGTGTTTGTATTAGTGATCAAGCTGATCAAGTTTTAGATGAAACAGATCCTGATATCGCTGTTGTCACTTTATTTAGTTTAGTCAGTGATTGTTTCGATCATTATGTAAAATGTTTATCAAGAGGAATTAGCGTTATTTCAACATGTGAAGAAGCAACTTATAGTTGGACAACAGATCCAGTTCGTACAAATCAATTAGATGTTATCGCAAAAGAAAATGGATGTACTTTTGTCGGTAGTGGTATGGAAGATATCTTCTGGGTTAATATGGTTGGTTTAGTAGCCGGTGGATGTCATTCTATTAAAAAGATTGAAGGTGCTGTAAGTTATAATGTTGAAGATTATGGATTAGCTCTTGCCAAAGCTCATGGAGTTGGTTTAACACCTGAAGAATTTGAAGCAAGTATTGCTCATCCAGAAGTATTAGAACCTTCTTATGTATGGAATTCAAATGAAGCTTTAGCTGCACGTATGGGATGGACAATTAAATCTCAAACACAAAAATGTGTTCCTTATTTCCATGAAACAGACTTATATTCATCAACTTTAGGTGAAACAATTCCAAAAGGAAACTGTATTGGTATGGCTGCTGTTGTTACAACAGAAACCTTCCAAGGACCAATTATTGAAACACAATGTATTGGTAAAGTTTATGGGGAAGATGATGGAGATATGTGTGATTGGAAAATTACAGGTGAACCAGATACTGAATTTCATGTTGTAAAACCTGCTACAGTAGAACATACATGTGCAACGATTGTTAATCGTATTCCTACTATATTAGTTGCACCTGCTGGTGTGGTCACCATTGATGAATTAGATCGTTTAGATTATTTAACATATCCAATGGAATATCATATTTAATGTAAAAGCAGAGCTTAGGCTCTGCTTTTTTGATAGAAAACAATACTTTCATAGGGTTTAAGAATTCCTTTTTGATGTTGATTATAGTTTTGAATCAATACTTTTTCATTATTTAAAATAGATGCATCATAGCTTACTTCCTTATCCGTAAAATTACAATAAACATAAAGTTCTTCATCTTGATAAAGACGTTTATAGGCATAAATATTTTCATCATCTTTCATTATTAACTCATATTTACCTAAAGTAATGATTTCATATTCTTTTCTTAATTGAATTAATTTTTGATAAGTATGAAAAATAGAATTTGTATCTTTCATTTCTGCTTCAGCATTGATTGTTTTATAATTTGGATTCATCATAATCCAAGGAATATGTTCACTAAACCCTGCATTTTTTTCTTTGTTCCATTGCATTGGTGTTCTAGCGTTATCTCTACTTGATTTTCTCATATAGCGTAACATATCTTCATGACTTACCGACTTTTCTATTTCTACAAGTTGTTTGTAGCTATTGAATGTTTCAATATCTCGATAATCATCAAGTGAATTAAAAGGTACATTTGTCATCCCCAATTCTTCCCCTTGATAAATATAAGGTGTCCCTTGCATCATATGTAAACATATCGCCAACATTTTTGCTGATTTTTCATGACACAAAGGAGAAGAAGTATCACCAAATCTTGAAACACATCGTGGTTGATCATGATTATTCCAGAACAAAGAATTCCAAGCCTGTTGATACATTCCTACTTGCCATCTCGACATAATTTTTTTTAAATCTTTTAAAGAAAATCTTTGATCCGTCCATTTATTAACTTCTGCACCATCAACATTCATTAGTTCAAACTGAAAGACCATGCTTAATTCTTTATTATCTAAAGGAGCATATTTTTTAGCATCCTCGATTGTTACAGCAGGGGTTTCTCCTACTGTTAAAAGTTCTTTTCTAGAAAATACTTTTTGATTCATTTCTTGAATATATTCATGAATATGTGGTCCATTTGCACATACTTGATGACCTTTAATAGTACTGTCTACATAGTATTGACTTTCATCCTTACTAATAAGATTAATGACATCTAAACGAAAACCATCAACACCTTTATCTACCCAGTAATTCATAATATCAATACATTCTTGTCTTACCTTAGGATTTTGCCAATTTAAATCAGGTTGTTTTTTAGAAAATAAATGCAAATAATACTCATTTGTCTTTTCATCAAGTTCCCAAGCTGAGCCTTGAAAGCAGCTTGTCCAATTATTTGGAACATCTCCCTCATTTCCTTCTTTCCAAATATAATAATCTCGATAAGGATTATTTTTAGATTTTTTACTTTCTTGAAACCAAAAATGTTCATCACTTGTATGATTAAAAACTAAATCAAGAATAATTTTGATATTTTTTTGATGCGCTTTATCTAATAATTCCTCAAAATCACTCATTGTTCCAAATTCACTTTGAATACTTCTATAATCAGAAATATCATAGCCATTATCATCATTTGGAGATTTAAAAATAGGGGTTAACCATAATACATCAACACCTAATGTTTTTAAATAATCAAGTCTTGAAATAATACCCTGTAGATCTCCCACACCATCATTATTACTATCTTGAAAGCTTTTTACATAAATTTGATAAACAACACTCTTTTTCCACCATTCCATATTGTGATTCCTCCTGCTTTTATTATTCTCTTTTTATAAAGGAAATTCATTGCCTTTTTTAACAATTTATAGTCAATTATTAACTTTTCGATATTTTGTTGGTGTTGTATGATATTCTTTTTTAAAAACATTTTCAAATGATTTTACATTTTTAAATCCATGATTTAAAGCAATATCAATGATTTTCATGTTAGTATGTATTAAATCATAATAAGCATGTTTTAATCTTATTTTTTGTAAATATTGATAAAAGGAAATCGTTGTTTGTTTTTTAAATAATCGTGATAAAGAATTAGGATGAAAGTGAAATTGTTCCGCTATAATTTCAAGTGTTAAATCTTGGTTATATCTTTTTTCTATTTCTTCTATTATTTTATAAATTTCTTTTGTGTTTTCTTCTTGTTTTTTATCTAATAAACAATCCTGTATGAGTTTTTGATAAAGTTGATACATTAAAATATGTTGTTCTATTGGTAAAAGATGGTGAATATATTTCATTTCTAACCAAGGTTTAAACCATTCTTTGTTTGATGGCGCTTTTAATTTAAAGAAATAAGATTGAATTTGAAATTCTTTAAAGACATCAACTGACAATAAATATGTATATAAATGTGTAAATTCAGGAAAATTGAATTGATGAACACTATGTGAGTTAATAATAAACATTTCCCCTTGATAAAATATTTCTTTCTTTCCATCAATATATGCTTCTACTTTTCCTGAAACGACATATACAACTTCAATATCTTGATGATAGTGGGAACTTACTGGTCGACTTTTATTAAATTGATGATTATAAAAAACAATAGGATATTTAATATTTGTTTTAACAATTTCTAGATGATGATCCATTTTATTCACCTCTTTTTTATTATATAAGAAAAAAGCCTACAACGTAGACTTTTTGATCATATTTATAAAATACTGATGAATTGAATCATCTTCATCAAGTTCAGGATGAAATGCAAGTGCTAATTGTTTTTTATATTGAACAGCAATAATATTGTCATTCACTTTAGAAAGAATATCAACACCATCTTGTACACTTTCGATATAAGGTGC
>ERZ835980.4037-NODE-4037-length-10533-cov-3.662531_pt1 | contig 10533 bp, 10 predicted proteins | sample MGYA00519943_ERZ835980 | MGnify/ENA primary metagenome ERZ835980 (study PRJEB31850, sample SAMEA3708791) | human gut metagenome | biome: human gut; feature: human-associated habitat; material: faeces | place: China | collected 2014 ... | reverse complement strand
CGCCTGCGTCAGCTGCGGCCAGTGCCGGGTGTACTGCCCCACAGGCGCTCTGACCATCCGCACCCATTTGGACGAGGTCTATGCCGCACTGGGTGACCCCAATACCCGGGTGATCGCCCAGATCGCCCCGGCAGTCCGGGTAGCGGTGGGGGATGCCTTCGGCCTGCCCAACGGCGAGAACGCCATGGGCAAGACCGTGGCGGCCCTCCACGCCATGGGCTTTGACGAGGTCTTCGACACCAGCTATTCCGCCGACCTGACGGTCATGGAGGAATCCGCCGAATTCCTGGACCGGGTGCGCAACGGCGGCAAGCTGCCGCTGCTGACCTCCTGCTGCCCCGCCTGGGTGAAATTCGTGGACAACGAGTTCCCGGAGATGAAGGAAAATGTCTCCACCTGCCGGTCTCCTCAGGGCATGTTCTCCGCCGTTATCAAGGAGTATTACCGCGACCCTGCCCACTCCGAGGGCAAGAAGACCTTCGTGGTGTCCATCATGCCCTGTACCGCCAAGAAGATGGAGGCTGTGCGCCCCAATTGCTTTACCCATGGCGAGCAGGATACAGACATCGTCCTCACCACTACGGAGCTGACCCGGATGATCAAGAACTTCGGCATTGCCTTCGATAAGATTGAGCCCGAGGCCTGCGATATGCCCTTTGGCCTGTCCTCCGGCGGCGGCGTGATCTTCGGCGTCACCGGCGGCGTTACCGAGGCGGTGCTGCGTCGGCTGGCAACGGATCACAATTCCGCTACCCTCAATGCCATTGCTGCCTGCGGCATTCGCGGCGAGGAGGGCATCAAGGAAGCCACCATTCCCTACAACGGCATGGATGTGAACATCTGCGTGGTCTCCGGCCTGGCCAATGCCCGGAAGGTCATGGAGCAGGTCCGCTCCGGCGAGAAGCAGTACCATCTGATCGAGGTCATGGCCTGCCGCCGTGGCTGCATCATGGGCGGCGGCCAGCCCATCCCCGCCGGCCCGCGTCACAAGGCCGCCCGTGCCCAGGGCCTGTACAAGGCCGACAAGGACCGGATTCTGCGCAAGTCCGATGAGAACCCCCTGATGGATGTCTTTTACAACGGCTACTTCAAGGGCAAGGCCCACGAGCTGCTGCATAATCACGAATAAGTTTCCCAAACTGGGCGGCAAAAATGCCGCCCAGTTTTTTTGCTCTTTGAGACAGGCTTTGCCCATTTGCCTCCCTGCAGGCACTTCCTTTCGGAGCGGCTATTGCGTAGGTCTCATTTTGGCGAGATTTTTTGGAATGACCGCAGGGAGATGCCTGCTTTGAGGCTTATAAACCATGCAAGCTTTCTTCACGGAATTTTCTGCCGGATACGCGCAATTTTACCTGAAAAAAGACTTGACAATTGCGACTACATGTTGTAGTCTTTAAGTAGAGACTACTGATTGTAGTCGCACCAAAGGAGGTACAGCAGTTATGGCAGAAATTCAGTTGGGCGTGGTAGAAGCCCGGTTTGCGGATATCATCTGGGAAAATGAACCGGTTTCCTCTTCCACCCTTGTGAAATTGGCGGGGGAACAGCTCCAGTGGAAGCGGACAACGGTTCATACGGTGCTGCGGCGGCTCTGCGACAAGGGGCTGTTTCAAAATGAAAACGGAACGGTCACAGCCCTGATCTCCCGGGACCGGTTTTATTCCATGCAGAGCGAGCAGTTTGTACAGACCGCCTTTCAGGGCTCCTTTCCAGCGTTCCTGGCGGCATTTTCCAGAAGCCGCCCGCTGACGGATGCGGAGCGGGAATTGGTCCGGCAGATGATCGACAGTGTGGAGGAAGAGTCATGACGGTGTTTTTTGCAGGGCTTGTCAAAACGGCCATTGGGGCCAATTGGTTGATTCTGGCCGCGATTTTTCTCCGTTTTCTTCTGAAAAAGGCCCCGAGACGGGTCATCTGCCTTCTTTGGGCGGTTGTAGCAGTCCGGCTTGTACTCCCGTTTTCCATTGAAAGTCCGGTGAGCCTGATTCCGCAAACAACGGTTGCCCTCCAGGAGGCGGTGGACACAAGCCTCATCCATGTGGAAACTGTTCCGTCCGGGAACGGTGCAGCCGCCCATCTGCCGACAGCAATCGGTACAGCGCAGGTCCCGGAAATGCACACTTTGCCCTTGCCCACCATATGGGCAGCCGGCATGGCGGTCATGCTGGGGTACCTGCTCATCAGCTATTTCAGAATGCGGTATCTCGTTCGGGAGGCCGTGCAGGAAGAGGAAAATATTTGGGTGTGCGATGGGGTAACATCACCCTTTATCCTGGGCGTTTTCCGCCCCAGAATCTATTTGCCCTCCTGGCTTTCCGGAAGCAGCCGGGCGTATGTGATAGCCCATGAAAAGAGCCACCTTCGCTGCAAGGATCACCTTTGGAAGCCCCTTGCCTTTTGCCTGCTGGCCCCGTATTGGTTTGACCCTCTGGTGTGGGCGGCTTACTTCCTGTGCTGCCGGGACATAGAATTTGCCTGCGATGAGCGGGTCATCCGTGCTCTGAAGATGCCGGAGCGGAAGGCCTATGCGTCGGCCCTGCTGGCGTGCAGCGACGGCAGGAAGCGTGTTCTGGTATGCCCGGTGGCCTTTGGCGAGACGGCGGTGGTGCAGCGAATCCGCAGCGTTCTGAACTATAAAAAGCCACGCTTTTGGGTGATCCTTGTAGCCGTCATCCTGATTCTTGCCGTTGCAATTGGATTTTTAACGGTTCCAAGGAGCGTCCCGGAAGAGGGAAGCAGTGATTTTATTTCGGAGGAAACTGTGCCGCCGGAAACGCTTCCGGAAACACAGGCACCTGCCGCGCCTACCGGGGAGGAGACTTCTCCGGTAGAAGAGGACGACCCGGAATGGGCGCCATACCCGGATGGAATTCGAATCGATACCTACGAAGGGGAAACCTTCACAGCCCAGATCATGCTGGTTCGTGACCCCTCCCGGCTGTATCTGGCCACCTCTTCCGAGACGCTTTCCAAGGACACTCCGGGGATGAAAATCGATGCTGCAATGGAAAAAGAAGGGGCTGTCGCCGCGATCAACGCGGGAACGTGCTGGGACGACGGCACCGGTAGTCTGGAAGTTGGCAGTGTTCCTCTGGGACTGAACCTTTCCAAGGGAAAGGTGGTATGGAACGATTTTTCTGCAATGACCCCGGATACAGGCTTCGTTGGCTTCAACAGGGATAATATTCTGATCGTTGCCAACTCTGTGACAGAGGAGGAGGCGTTAGAGCTTGGGATTCGGGACGGCTGCGCCAGCGGCACAGTCCTGATCGTCAACGGTAAAGCAGTGAGCATCGATCATACCGGCTACAATCCCAGGACAGCCATCGGCCAACGCGCCGACGGAACCGTGATCCTCGTCTGTACCAACGGCAGAACCGAAGAGCATCTCGGCGCAACCCTTCCGGATGTGACCGGCATTCTTCAGGAATACGGAGCCGTGAATGCCTGCGCACTGCTTGGCGGCTCCTCTGCCAATATGCTCTATCGGGATACACAGGGGCTGTACGGGGAAACAGGAACCGTCCATATGTTCAATCCGAAATCTGCCGAGCTCAATATCTTCACCGGGCAGGCACTGCGCCGACTGCCCACCTTCTGGATGGTCAAACCGTAAGAACCTCCGGATAGATCGTTTTCAAGGGGCCTGAGATCTGCAAGAAACGGATCTCAGGCCCCGGCCCTCTCTGGGGGGAGAGGCTTTGAAGCCGATGACACTGCTGCTGATTTTCTCACAATCCAGAGTGGATAGGTGTTCCACTAGTCCGGAAGAGAGTAAATATTATCTTCGTAGAATTCATAAATATTAAGAAAGCAACAAATAGTTGCTAAAATTATATATCAATAGATGGATTCATATAGTATACATTCCGCTGATCCAGCTTCTCCCGCAGCCTTTGCAGGCTCTCGCCGAAGCGCTGGAAATGAACGATTTCCCGTTCCCGCAGGAAGCGGATCACATCGTTGACATCCGGGTCGTCGCTGAGTCTTAGAATATTGTCATAGGTAACCCGCGCTTTCTGCTCGGCGGCCAGGTCCTCTGTCAGATCGGCAATGGGGTCACCCTTGACGGCCATAGACCCGGCGCTCCAGGGGAAGCCTGCCGCCGCCGTGGGGTAGACGCCTACGGTATGGTCCACAAAGTAGGGAGCAAAGGCCGGATCTCGGAATTGATTGTCTTTCAAATTTCGGGTCAGCTGGTGAACAATGGCACCAATCATTTCCAGGTGGCCCAGCTCTTCCGTTCCAATATCCGTCAATAGGCCCTTGAGCTCCTCAAAGGGCATGGAATAGCGCTGGGAGAGGTAGCGCAGACTGGCGCCCAGCTCGCCATCGGGGCCGCCGTACTGGGTTATGATGATTTTTGCCAGCTGGGGATTGGGACGGCGAATTCTTACCGGATATTGGAGCTTCTTTTCATACTGAAACATGGCTTATTCCCCCTTATTTGCGGCATATTCCCAAGGCCAGGGATCGTCCAGCCAGGCATAAGTATCCCCTCGTCCGGGCGCGGCGTGGTTTAGCGGACGTTTCTCCCGCTCATAGGCCTGAGAGACCTTCTGATAGAGCTGCTGGTACTGCCGATAGAGTTCCAGCGCCTCCGTATCCTCCGGATGGGTGTCCAGATACAGCGCCAGCTCCTGGACGGCAAAGGCGAGGACCTGCACCTCAGACAGGGGCGTTACCGGCAGATTATTCTGGTTGACCATGCCCATAAAGGGCAGATCCAACCCGGGATACAGAGTCCCCCGGACCATGGCTTTTCTCGGCTCATAGCGGACAGGACCTTCGATCTGGAAGGGCACATAGGGATTGGCCAGGGGTGCCATGGCGGGCAGGCGACCCTCCCCATAGTTTCCTGCGGGTTTCTTGGCATTCAATGGGATTCCTCCTCGAATTCTATTTGGAAAACTGATTCCGGGTCATACTATGCAGGATTCGCCCGACTGTGCATAGGCAGCGCGGGAATGCCGTAAGGTATTCAGAGGTGGTGCGGATGTTCCGAAGGCTTCGGCTATGGGCCATATGTTTCGTTCTGATCGCAGGGCTTGCCGCTGTGGGAATCTACGGTGGTGCCCGGGCGGTTTCCGCCATTTCGGACCGGTTGCCTGTAAAACGCCCCCATACGGTTATAATCGATGCGGGCCATGGCGGCGAGGATGGGGGCGCAACCTCCTGCACGGGGCGGCTGGAAAGCGGGTACAATCTGGAAATTGCCCTGCGCCTGGAGGATATGCTGCATTTTCTCGGCTTTCGGACGGAGATGATCCGCCGAACGGATACGGCCATTTACCGAAAAGGGGAGACCATTGCCCAGAAAAAGGTGGACGATCTGAAAAACCGGGTGCGCATCGTCAATGAGACCTCCGGCGGCGTTCTTCTGAGCATCCACCAGAATTATTTCTCTCTGGCCCAATACAGCGGCGCACAGGTGTTCTATGGCACGGCAGAGGGCAGCCGGGAGCTGGCGGAGACGGTCCAGTCCGCCCTGGTTTCCACGCTGAATCCCGGAAGCCGCCGAAAGGCAAAGGCCGCAAAGGGAATCTATCTCATGGAAAAGAGTCAGAAATGCGCCATTTTGGTGGAATGCGGCTTTCTTTCCAATGCAGAGGAGGAGGCGAAGCTTGCTTCCCCCGATTATCAGAAGGCCATGGCAGCGGTGATTGCGGCAGCCGTCGGGACAAAACTGGGTTGACCGGCCTTCTGGGGTTTGGTATAATGGAGAAAATCAAGGCAGCACCGCAGCGCTTTTTTACCTGCTGTGCGGTGCTGCTCCAAAGAATCGGAGATAAAAACGATGGCAAAGGCAAAAACCGTATTTTTCTGTACCAACTGCGGCAATGAAAGCCCAAAATGGCAGGGCAGATGCCCCGCCTGCGGAGCCTGGAATACCTATGAAGAGCACATTGAGAAGCCTACACTGCCGGGGAAGGCGAAATCCAGCCCCGTGGGCCAGAGCCGAAAGCCCCAGCGGATTCAGGACGTGACCACGGACGGGGAGATCCGCTTCTCCACGGGCATGGGAGAGCTGGACCGTGTCCTGGGCGGCGGTGCGGTGGCAGGTTCTCTGGTGCTGGTGGGCGGCGCTCCCGGTATTGGCAAGTCTACGCTGCTGCTGCAAATCTGCAACAGCCTGTGTGCCGGGCGCAGCGTGCTCTATGTCTCCGGCGAGGAAAGTGAGCGGCAGCTGAAGCTTCGGGCTCAGCGCCTGGGGGTAGCCCCGGAATCGTTGTATATCCTCTCTGAGACCCGCCTTTCGGACATTCTGGAGGCCGTGGAGGAGCTGAAACCCGATATCCTGATGATCGACTCCATCCAGACTCTCTACCGTGAGGAAAACGACTCTTCTCCCGGCAGCGTCTCCCAAGTAAAGGACTGCACCATGACCATGATGCACCTGAGCAAATCCCAGGGGATCACGGTGTTTGTGGTTGGCCACATCAATAAGGACGGCAACATTGCAGGCCCCAAGGTGTTGGAGCATATGGTGGACTGCGTGCTGTATTTTGAGGGCGACCCCAATTCTTCCTACCGGCTTCTCCGGGCGGCCAAAAACCGATTTGGCTCAACCAACGAGATCGGGGTCTTCGAAATGATGGAAAGCGGCCTGGAGGAGGTGCCAAACCCCAGCCAGATGCTGCTGGACGGGCGGCCCGAGGGGGCCAGCGGCACCTGCGTTGCCTGCGTCATGGAAGGCACCCGGCCGGTGCTGGCGGAGGTGCAGGCATTGGTTGCCAAGACCATGGCCAATGTGCCGCGGCGGGCTTCCGACGGTTTTGACTTCAACCGTATGATGCTGCTGCTTGCCGTGGCGGAAAAGCGGGCAGGACTGCGGATGGGAGCCTTTGATGCCTATATCAATGTCATCGGCGGCCTGCGGCTGGACGAGCCGGGGGCGGATTTGCCGGTAGCTCTGGCGGTGGCCTCCTCCTACCGGGATTCCCCCATTGCGGATGACCTGACGGCCATCGGCGAGGTGGGCCTGACAGGGGAGATCCGCACGGTTTCCCATCTGAACCAGCGCCTGGGAGAGGTTGCCCGGCTGGGCTTCAAAAAGTGCATCATCCCCAAAGGCGGCTCCGAAAAGCTGGATATTCCGGAAGGATTGACGGTCTACCGCGTCCGCAATCTGCGGGAGGCCATTGAGGTGGCGCTGTAACCTTCGGGCAGCAGATTTATTATGCATCGGGAGGACACAAACGCAATGGATACAATGTTTTACCATGGCACCGCTATTCCCGGACTGGATACGATCAAAGCAAACGCAAAATCTCACGCTACCGGCATGCCGGTGGCATACTTCACTGAGGATCGGTGCTACGCTTTGGTATGCTGCCGAAGCAGAAATGAGAACTTTGTGACTATGGGCATTCGCGCAGATGGAAAGCAGCATTATTTTGAGCGCTTTCCAAACCAGCTGGAAGCTCTCTACAAGGGAAAGCGGGGTTATCTTTACTGCCTTGAATCCACAGATGGGTTGACGCACACGAAGGGGCACACCTGGGAAAGTGCACAGGACGTTCCCGTTGCAAAATGTGAGATCATCGCGGACGTATACGAGGAAATTCTGCGGGAAGAGGCCAAAGGCGATCTGGTGATCCATAGATATTCCGAAATTGACCCATCCGAGCAGAAAATGCATGCAAATCATATCCGGGATCATATTCTGGAGGAAGGAACCGAAATGGCGCAGTTTTATTATGCTCATTTTTCGTCCCTATGGGATTCGAAAGATTCCTGAATCATATACCTGCAAAATGCGGGGCTGCCCGGAGATGTCTGAATGGACATTTCCTAGCAGCCCTGTTTTTTTATACCCGGAAGGGATTCCGACAGGAAGCGCGCAGCTATGCCGCTATACTGAAAGCAGCAAATACAAAGGAGGAGTTTACTATGCATTTCACCAGTTTCCAGGAAGGGGACAAGCTGACCATCGCCCTGACTGGGGAAATAGACCACCACTGCGCCAAAGCCTACATCCAGGTCATTGCCGCGAAGATCGAGACCTATATGCCGGAAATCTGCGTGCTGGATTTCCGGGACGTGACCTTTGTGGATTCCTCGGGAATCGCCGTGGTCATCAACGCCCTGCGCAGCATGACCCAAATTGAGGGAAAGCTGCTGCTCACGGGCATTTCTCCCCAGCCTATGCGGGTATTCCGGGCATCGGGCCTTGACAAGCTTGTTGAAATTCGGGAGGCGGTTTCATGAAATTCGGCAACTATATGATTTTGGAATTTCCCAGCAAATCCAGCAACGAGGCCTTTGCCCGCAGCGCCGTGGCCTGCTTTGCCGCTCAGATGGACCCTACATTGGAGGAGCTGGGGGACATCCGCACGGCGGTGTCCGAGGCCGTGACCAATTGCATTGTCCACGCCTATCCTGACAAGCTGGGCACCATCACCCTGCGCTGCCGCATTCTCAAGGACAATGTGCTGGACATCGTCATCAAAGACAAAGGCGTTGGCATCCCGGATGTGGAGCAGGCCCGGCGGCCCAGCTTCACCACCGGCGGGGCCGAGCGCAGCGGCATGGGCTTTACCATTATGGAGAGCTTCATGACCAGTCTGGAGATCACCTCCATAGAGGGGCGGGGGACCTCCGTACATATGCGCCGGAAGCTGCAGCGCCGCCAATGAGCGTTCCCGAGGAGCTGATCGCCCGGGCACAGGCCGGGGATATCCAAGCCAAGGAGCAGCTGATCACGGAGAATGCAGGGCTCATCTGGGCCGTTGCCCGGCGGTTCCAGGGCAGGGGCACCGAGCTGGAGGATCTCTACCAGCTGGGCTGCCTGGGCTTTTTGAAGGCCGCAGAGGGCTTCGACCCCGGCTTCGGCACCCAGTTTTCCACCTATGCAGTGCCCAAAATCGCCGGAGAGATCCGGCGATTTCTCCGGGATGACGGGGCGGTGAAGGTATCCCGGGGGCTCAAGGAGCAGTCAGCCTCCATCAAAGCCGCCCGCAGCCGCCTGACGGCAACGCTGGACCGGGAGCCAACCCTATCCGAGCTGTCTGCCGAGACCGGCCTTTTCCCGGAGGAAATCGCCCTGGCCGAGACTGCCACCGCCGCCACGGAGTCCATCTACCGCCAGACAGGGGAGGAGGGCTTCTCCCTGGAAAATGTGCTGACGGATACGGAATCCGAGGAGCGCATGGTGGAGAAAATCGCCCTGCGGCAGGCGGTTCGGGCGCTGCCGGAGCGGGAACGGCAAATCATTGCCCTGCGGTATTTCCACGGCCTGACCCAGCAGCGGGTGGCGGCGGTGATGAATGTCAGTCAGGTGCAGGTGTCGAGAATCGAGAAGAAGGCCGTCGCCATGCTTCGGGAGCTGATGGCTTAAAACGGCATTTTCCCTCTTTACGTTTTGCCGAAAATGCGCTAAAATAATGGCATCATGTTGAAGACAGGTGCAATTATGACAGAACAAATGGACTCCCGATTTCTGACCGCCCGGAAAAATTACATCGAGCGGCAGTTTTCTCAGCTGAACGATATGCAGCGTCAGGCCGTGCTGACCACGGAGGGGCCGCTGCTGCTGCTTGCCGGTGCAGGCAGCGGCAAGACCACCGTTCTCATTAACCGCATTGCCAACCTCATGCGCTTCGGCCGGGGCAGCGACTGCTGCGAAATTTCCCACGCCGTCACGGAGGACGACGTGGCCTTTCTGGAAAATCTGGGGGACGACCCCAGTCCCGATGATACCCGCCGGGCGGACGCCCTCTGCGCCGTGGAGCCTGCCGCGCCATGGAGCATCATCGCCATCACCTTTACCAACAAGGCCGCAAATGAAATGAAGGAACGGCTTTCCAATCTTCTCGGCCCTCAGGCGCAGGACATCTGGGCGATGACGTTTCATTCCGCCTGCTGCCGTATTCTGCGGCGGGACATCGAGCGGATGGGCTTCACCCGGAGCTTTACCATTTACGATTCCTCGGACTCCGAGCGCATCATGAAAGAGATCATCAAGGACATGGAGCTGGACGACAAGACGTTTCCGGCGAAATATGTCCTTGGCGCCATCAGCCGGGAGAAGGACAAAATGGTGTCTCCCGGGGAGATGCTGGACAGGGCGGAGCGCACCGGCGACATCCGGGCGCAGCACATCGCCCGCGCCTACGGCAAGTACCAGACCCGCCTGAAGGACAACAACGCGCTGGATTTTGACGACATCATCTACATCACCGTTCAGCTTTTGCAGCAGCACGAGGACGTTTTGCAGTATTATCGGCGCAAATTCCGGTACGTGCTGGTGGACGAGTATCAGGACACCAACCATATGCAGTACCTCTTAACATCCCTGCTTGCAGGAGGACATGAGAACATCTGCGTGGTGGGCGACGACGACCAGAGCATTTACCGCTTCCGGGGCGCGACCATCGAAAACATCCTCAACTTCGAGCGCATCTATAAGGGCACCAAGACCATCCGCCTCGAGCAGAACTACCGCTCTACCTCCAATATCCTGAACGCCGCCAACTGTGTCATCCAGCACAACACCGAGCGCAAGGGCAAGACCCTCTGGACCAAGAACGG
>ERZ835980.4023-NODE-4023-length-10571-cov-8.811715_pt1 | contig 10571 bp, 5 predicted proteins | sample MGYA00519943_ERZ835980 | MGnify/ENA primary metagenome ERZ835980 (study PRJEB31850, sample SAMEA3708791) | human gut metagenome | biome: human gut; feature: human-associated habitat; material: faeces | place: China | collected 2014 ... | reverse complement strand
ACTATATGCGCCTCCACCCGGAGGTCACGGAGTTCTCGACCATCGCCAAACGAACTGGACTGGCACGGAATACGGTAAAGAAGCATTATGGAATGATGGCGGGGATGCTGGGTAGAAAATGAGAGCCATATTTGCGACTACACGCATAATAGCGCGATATGTCTTGCGGCTTCTGGAAAACTGCGTTACAATTAGCATGAACTTAGGCATTGAAAAAGCAGGGTTGGAAAGCCTGATTCTTGCCCTTGCAGAACTTGATTTTGATGGCTGATGAGTTTTAAGCCGGAGGATATGATTCTGGCAGACAGACTATCCAAAGAAGACAATAGCGGAGAATAAGAAGCTATGCGGTACTATGTTGTTTCTGATATTCACGGATATTATACGCAGATGAAGTCTGCCTTGAAAAAGGCGGGCTTCTTTTCTGATGATGCTCCACACAAGCTGATCATGCTCGGAGATATATTTGATCGGTGACATGAGGCAAAACAGATTCAACAGTTCGTGCTGGAGCAGATGGAGCAGGATGAGGTGATACTCATTCGAGGCAATCATGAAGATCTGTTCGTGGAACTTATAACCGTTGATGAGGGGCGACCATACAGTCATCACAAGTCGAATGGTACCTACGACACGGCACTCCAATTGACTGGATTTGATCCGGTGATGGCATCAATCCGAAATTATGATTTTGTTGACGCAGCAAAGAATACGCCGTTCTACAAAAAGATTATCCCGGCAATGCTCGATTACTTTGAAACGGAGCATTATGTTTTTACTCATGCATGGGTTCCGAGTATTTTGAACAGAGATAAGAGCTACAGTTATATTACTTCATGGCGAGAGGCCGATGGAGTGCAGTGGGAGAAGGCAAGATGGTTCAATGGGATCGATGCTGCACAGACTGCAGATGAAGAGAAGACTATCATCTGCGGACACTGGCATACCTCATATGGCCATAGGAAATACGAAAATAAGGGGAGCGAGTTCGGAGATGACGCTGACTTCACGCCGTACTACGGACCGGGGGTAATTGGAATAGGTGCTTGCACAGCACATAGCGGAATGGTAAATTGTCTTGTGATAGATGATTAGCGTCGTGGCAAGACCGGATAATTCGAGAGAATTAAATGGGGGTGCTGTCGTTGAGCAAGAATTCAATCAGTGCAATCAACAAGGGGACAAGAAGAAATGGAAAAAAGAACATTGATAGTATTGTTCGTGTTGGTATTGGGCATAATCGGCATTGCATTTCTTGGCGTTGGGATTGGACTGTGCATACGAGGGCGGAAGAAAAGAAGTACCTGCACCAAGCTGGTAACTGCAACTGTAGTTGATATGCAAAGAGAAAGTGTTGGGGTTGGTGATTCTTCTGCCAGCGGAGAGGTAAGGCTGAAATCGTGGTTCCCAGTTTACGAATATGCGGTTGACGGTGCCAAGCAAAGGGTGAAAGCGCTTATCGGAACAGCACAACCAGAGAGAATGGTAGGAGAAACGGTAGAGCTTTTTGTCAATCCTGACCGCGCTAATGAATTCTATTGCCCGACTGAAAAGAGATTGTGGATTCAAAATGTGTTTATCGTAGTAGGGGTGGTGTGCATCTGCCTTGCTGGAATAATGGGAGCGGTTCTTTAAGACTGTGCGTTCGACATTAAAAAAGGATTTCCCCGCCTGAGATGGTCGGGGAGATTCTTATTTGCTGTTAATGCGCTGGGGAGGTAATGGTTGGGGGTAAATGTGGTAAAAAGTTGCAAAAGCAGGTTGCTTTTGATAAAACAACCTGCTTTTGCTGGTCCGAGATGGGAGACTCGAACTCCCGACATCTTGCACCCAAAGTGGTTTACATAATTCCTTATGACGATTTGTGCCGCTTTCCTGCCATTTCGTCTCGTTTACGGATACTCTTTAAGACTCTTATTTCCACTGTTTCCGCGTACTCCACGCCTGTCTGTAGTCAAATATGTGGTCAAAAAACCGCTTTCTGAACACCCTCGTGACAGGGGACAGAAAGCGGTTTTTATAGTTTGCCGGAACGCTGTGGACGGATGATTTGCCCCTCCAGCCTGTCGCATTGTACCTCTGCTGGAGAGGTTAAGCAAGCCCTTTATACAAGAATGGGCGGCGCAGTATTTGCATCGCTATAGACAAAGAATAGGGACTTTCACTTAATACGAGCTGCATTTTAAGGGAAAGCTTACCCGGAGTAAGGGAAAGCATCTGCGCCCTGCGAGAGAAACGCTGTTGACTTTCGTCATAATTTTATCATGAATATTTTTCGATTGGCACTCAAAGCGAGTTGATTTTCATCATAGCGATATGAGAATCCTTGAAGAATTCTGGTACAGCAATATCAGGCAGACCAAGTGTGATACTTCGCCCTGCACGGAAAGAAACAGCAGGAACTGATCTGCAGGAATAAAGAGAAGCTTCGTGTCACCATGACGGACGAACAAGAGAAATTGTTTGAGACAGGATCGTGCTGGAGATTATGGACGAATAGACATACGGGTTCTCCTTCACATAGTCCGCATCCATATACCGATGGAGCTTCGTGAGCTTGGGCCCGTCCGGGTCACAGTTGCTGGCAGAGTGACCGAAGATGACGGTATTCCTGTCCAGCTTGCTCCGGCTGCTCAAACGGTTGTCACAGTGGGCGTAGTAGCAGCCCCATTCGCTGTAGTTCCCGTTCTCGTCCTTTTACCGTTCCACGGTGGGGATGATCTCGCCGGTGGGCTGTGGCTCGGTCGCTTCGGGTACGCTGGGATATTCCTCTTTCTGATGACAAGCGGTGGCACTGATCGCCGTCCCCATCAGCATAATGGCGACAAAGGTTCAAAACGGAAATCGAGTGATCTTTTTCATCGTGTTTTCTCCTTCTGCGTGGGAAGGCGGCATGGCTCATGGGTTGTGAATGGCGCGCAGTGTTTCCAGTGGCGAAAAAGGAACAGCGCGGAGGCCGGTGTTGTTGACCGTCCGCCGCGCTGTCCTTTGCCTGTTGTGGAATTATGCCTGCGTATGTCTGCTCTGGCAGCTGCTTGATTTACTCAGCTATGACCCTCCAGAGAAACGTTACGCTCTGACTGCGGGTGCAGTCACTTTCCTTGCGGTGATGATATTTCTCGTCGCTGGGTTAGACCAACTTACCCCAGGTCAGGGGACCCACGATACCGTCAGCCGCCAGTCCGTTGGCCTTCTGGAACGCCAACACCGCTGCGTAAGTCTTGCTTCCGAAGATGCCGTCCACATTGCCGCAGGTATACCCCTTGGCGTTGAGCAGCTCCTGCAGCTTGCGCACCGCGTCTCCGCGGGAGCCGTAGGACACCATGGGACGCCCGACAACGGTCGTCTCCACAGGCATAGCGGGGCTGACGCCGTAGAGCTTCGCCCAAGTGAGTTTGCCCACGATGCCGTCCACGCCAAGGTTATTAGCCTTCTGGAAGGCAGTCACCGCCGCATAGGTCTTGGCTCCGAAGATGCCGTCCACGTTGCCGGAATCGAAGCCCTTGGCATTCAACTTTTCCTGCAGGGTCTTTACCGCGTCACCGGTGCAGCCTCTATACAGCATGGGCATATCGGGAGCCACCACTGCCGCCGTGCGGCCACTGCCACCGCCGGAGGACTTGCTCCACAGCTTGATGGTTCCGCTGCGTATCGTATAGTTGGTGTCGGTGGGAGTGTAAGTCCACCCGTAGCTCTTGTTCGCAACCACCTCGGTGGTGGTGGGGTCGTCCCAAGCAATCGTACCGCCGGCAGGCGTAATGGTACCGATACCCAAGGCGGCATCCGCCAGCGTCTTGCCGGAAGCGGTGATCTTGGTATAGGCAGGTTCGCCGGTGGGGATGGCTCTGGTGATGGTGATCTCCACGGGAGAGCTGGTGACGGCGTTGTATTCGCTGTCGCCCGCCTTGGTGGCCGTCACGGTGACGGAGCCGATCCTGACGGGCGTCAGGACGCCGTTGGAATCAATAGTAGCTTCGCCAGTGCCGTTGGTCACAGTGTAGGTCACCGCGCCGGAACCGGAGCCGCCGCTGGTACCAAGCTGCAAGGCCTGACCGTAGACCACGGTGGTGCCGCCGGTAATGCGCAGTGCCTGCTGATTATCCTTTTCTGTCAGGGTGATAGTCAGCGTGATGGTGAAATCCTCGTAATTGTCACAGGACGCCTTGAGGGTGATGGTGATCTTGTCACCCACCTTGCCGCCGGAGATGGCATAGGTCAGCAAGTTGCCGTCCGCTGCGAAGTCCTGCTTGGGCAGGACGATGCTCGCCTCGCTGCTGAACGTCCAGTCCTGCCCGGCGGGCAGTCTGGCCCAATCCGGCGTGTAGGTGTGCTCCGAGGTGTCCGTGTACTTCTGCTCCAGCTCGACCGTTTTGAGGCTGCCGCCATCCGCCTTGTTCACCATGACTTCAAGCTCGATGTTCTCCACCATGTTGTAGTTGTCGGTGTCTGTCGGGGTGAACTTCGCCTGGAAGGTCTTGGCGGCATTTGAAGCGCCGCCCACAGATTCGCTGCTGTTCATCCAGCTCCAGCCGTCCGGAAGTGTCACATCCGCCAGTGTCTGACCGTATTTTGCCGTCAGCCCGGTGGGAGCGGTGTAGGTCGGCGTTGCCTTTGCAACCACAAATTCACAAAACTCGGCATTGTACTCATAGTAATTATTCGTCTCGCCGATTTTGGCAGACATACGGTAGGTACCGGCGTTCAGCGCGGGCGGATCGTTGATGCTCCAGACCTGCATATTGCCATTGCCAACGCTGGAATAATAGTAGGTCACTTGAGCGTTCGGGTCACCCGTCTGTTCTGTCAGGCTCGGAATACTGGGCATTTGACCGTAGGTATAACCCGTCATGCTGATCTCGCCGCTCCGCCGCGCCTTGTCGACCTTGACCGTTGCGGTGCCGGTTGCTTCCGTATAGGTATTCCCATCGTTCGGCGTGAACGTCCATCCGATATCATGACCAAACGTACTCGCATCCAGGATCGTATTGCCCGGTTGCTGCCATGTGAAGGTGCCCTCGACCGCTGCGCCAGTGGTGGGATCCTCCATCTTGCCGGAGAGAGCGATGGTATTCAGGGCGTCGCCGTAGGTGATGGCGTTCTTGCTCAGCGTCGGTGTGCCGGTGGGAGTGATCCTGTTCTTCGCAATGACGTTGATGGTCAGGTCGAAATCGACAATATTACCGGAAGTCACCTTCACCGTGACCGTGCCGATGTTGCTTTCCTTGCTCGTTTTCACGGCCTGAATGGGCAAAATCAGCTTGCCGTCTTCCACCTTCGCGCCGCTGGTGTAATAGCCGCTGGACAAGTTGACAGTTGGTGCGCCGTAGGTCACCGCGCCGTACTCCATCGGGCTTTCCAGCTTCGGCAGCAGCGCGGACAGATCAACCGTATACGTCGCCGCGTGGTTGTTCGCGACTTGCAGCGCCTTGGCCGCGGGGGCAGCGATGGTCGCCCTGTTGATAGAAACAGACACACGGCCGCTGCCGTATTCGATCTGCATCACCCTGCTGCCATTGGCAAAGACAAAGTTGCCGCCGGATGTCAGCGTCATTGTGCCGGTGAAGGTTCTGTCTCCGGCTTCCGCGGAGTCGAATTTCATATTGCTCAACTGGTAGTCGCTCTTGCCCAAATTAAAAACATCCACAGTCGACAATATAGGATTCCGCGGGTTCTTCGAATCAAGAATAAAACCGCCTAACCCGTTGATTCCGTTTGTGCTGTCAGTCACTGCATCTGTACCATCGTACGTCTTGTTAATCTGGGCATGACGAAAGTTTTCAACCGACAGCGCATACGGCTTAAGCGTCCATGTCACCGACTTTTCACCCGTATAATTGCCCCTGCCCTCGATGGTCAGCGTGTGCGTTCCGGCATTCATTGCCCGATTGCTCGAACCTTTAATGGTGTAATCTCTATTCAATTCCAGCGGCTGTCCGTTGTAGGTCACCGCAAATTTGTATTCTACATCGCTAAGCGCGTTGGAAGAAAGCGGAGTAACCACCAGGCGGTTGTCTGCCGGATTGCTGGTGTTGCCCGTGCCCGGCTTCTGCGTAATGACCGTTTGGTCGCCGTTCAGCTTGGCAGGCACGACCTTTATCGTATAGTCCTTGACTGCCACCTGCCACTGCATTGCTCCGCCGGGTCTATCCAACCCAGTGATCACGCAGAATACATCCAGCTTATCACCGACATTCACGTCAGCCACTCTATTCTCCGTCATATGTTCTGCGCCGCTGTTCGTTCTGCGATACCACATCACATCATAGTAGCCTGTAGCATCGCCACTGGGCGAGTCAACCCTGAAGGGGATGCTGCCGTTAATGGGAACATTTGCCGCTTGAGAAGTCGATCCAAAGTCGTAAGGGGCTTGTTTGATATCGAATTTTTCCCATTTTTGCGCCACCGCATCAACCCGTTTATCAAGGCTTGTGCCTGTAGCGTAATATTGGTGATCCAGCACATCCGCGAGAATCTTGCCGCTTGGCAGATTATACGCGCCAAGGCTGCCGCCCGTGGCGGAAACATGCATGCCATCAGCCCAATCCTTTATATTCAGTTTGCCAATGCTGCCGCCCTGGATGGAAAGATTTGTGTTTGCGGAGCAATTCTGCACATCCAGATTGTCAACGCTGCCGCCCTTCAGCGCAACGACAGCGCCGCCGGTCATCTCCAGATTGCAGACATAACCGTTCTCCAGCGTAAAGCTCCCGCGCTGACTCCCATCAAGGAGGATATTCGTAATCTGACCGCGCTCCGTGCCGTCGGTAACCGTCAAATGCATATTGTTAGTGGGCTTGAAGAATGCGCCATCACCTTTAACCGACATCATATGTCCGTTCAGATTGATCGTATGCGATCCGCTGCCAACCTTCCATGTACCATCCGCAGCGGTATAATCGGTATACAGCTTCAATGTGCCGCCGTTTGCCAGCCAATAGGAGATGGCTTCATCCATATCGGTATAGAGATTGCCATCCACCGAGGCTACGAATTTGCCGCTCTTGCCGCAGTATTCGCATGTCGCTACGCCAGTTTCATCCGGCTTCATGTCCGGATGCAGGCATTTTACGACCTTGACGTTGTAGATAGACTCGCCTTGGAGTGTTTTTGTGTATTCTACAAATCTATCGACTCCATCGGTATATTGGTATGCATAGCCATCTGCAAGCAGTTCGCCAAGCTTGACCGGCCCAAAATCAGCTACCCAAATCTCATTAAAGCTGCCGCCGCTCAGTTTGGTCTTTTTCAGTTCGTCAAGTTGATTATTCCCGAACGACAGGTTTCCGATCGTACCTGCCTTCGGCCCTACGATCACTGCGGCTTCCCGCGTTGCTGCTTCATAGTTCGAGTTATCCGATATATTGATCGAGCTGATCGTACCGCCTTCCCACCCGCTCAGATCCAGCGTAGCTTTCATATTAACGGTGATTATGCCGCCATACAACGGAGGTTCATAACTGCCTTTGCCGATGATCTTCAAGGTGCAGGCTGTAGGACTCTTACCGTTCCCAACATCAAGCCATCCGCTTGTGATCTTGTGTCCATTCAGATCCAGCGTAACAATTTTACCATCTCCGGTAATAGCCGCTCTGGATTGAGGAGTCGCGCCCAATTCAATATTCGCCAGCAGCGTAACGGTCGTGCCGTTCACGGCCGCGTTCATCGCCGCCTTAAAGTCTGTGCCGTAGGTCACGGTCCCGCCTGTCTCGCTCTTCACGGCCATCTGCGTCTTGCAGTTCCCGCATAGGCCGTTTTCGTCCACATTCGTGTGCGCACACCCGTTGCCGCAGATCGTGCATTTCCCATCCTTAAAATCATTATGCGGGCAGGTATAGCCGCAGACGCAGGTATACTTCCCATCGCTGCCCGGCTTGAAGTCGTGCGTATGCGCTACCACCGTCACGTTCTCGGAGATGGACTTGACATCGCCATTGACGATGGTGGAAGTTTCACCCACTTTCGCAAAGGCGAGGTTTTCGCCCAGCAGTGCGTTGACATTCGCATAGGTGGTGCTGCCCGCCACGGAGACGCCGCCGTTGAGCACATCGCCCGCCTTGAGCCGCAATGTGCCGCCGGTGACTTCGACAGCGGGCTTGCCGCTTGCGCCGGTGGCGGTCAAATTGCCCTCGAAGATCAACTTGCCGCCGGTGACCTTTACGGCAGGGGCGGCCAGGTCAGAAAAGGTGCCTGTCTGGTTGATGGTGGCGTCCCCAGTGATCTTCAGGGTGCCGTTCTCCACCGTCAGGGTCGGATTGCCCGAATTGGTCAGAGTGTAGCCGTTCATTTTCAGCTCGACCGTCTTGCCCGGATCGTTGAATTCGATCTCTTCTCGGAGTTCCTTGCCGCCGTCTTTCGCATGGGTCTCCAGCATGACCCATCTGCCGTCCTCGGCGGCTTTCAGGGCGTCCCCCACAGACTCATAGAGATTGCCCGCCGCATCGCGCGCCGCCGGCTTGAAGCAGCAGTTTTCGCACTCGCCATTTGCATCATATTCGTGGGGCAACACGGGCTCGCCATCGGCCGTATAGAGGCATTTCGTACACCGCTGGGTGTGTCCCTTGCCGTCATCCGTCGGGATGGTGGTGGGTTCATGTTTGGCCGGGGTGGTGGAGACATTGCCGCACTCGCACACAGAGAAATGGGCGTTGGCTTTGTCTTCGGGATTGGGCACATAATGATCGGGATTGTTGAAATCGCATGCTTCAGAAGCCCAATCAAAGCCGCATGCCTCGCAATGCCGATGATGTGTGGCGCCGCTGTCGTCGGGGATCAATTTCTGATCGGCAGAATGTTCGTGCTGGCAGTATGCAAGGGTGAGCGTCCCGCCTTTCAGCGAGGTTTCGCCCCATTCTGCGGGGGATACCGCCGTGCCGTCACGGGTGCCCATGTGGATATGGTTCGTGCTGGACAGCTTGACCCCGTCAACAAGTTTATCGGAGTTCCCGCTGTGAATCTCCAGCTCGCCGCTGTAGATACCAAGACTCGGTGGATACGTACTATCAGACCGGATCGCCGCGCCGCCATTCTCATTCAGAGAGTTCTTGATGACCAGCCGTCCGGCATTAGCGCCGCTGTCCGATTGCCCGTAAATAGAATAGCTGCCGCTGCAGATCAAAGCGCCCTCCACCGTCAGCTTTGCGCCCTGGCAGAGAATCAGAGTGCCGATGCCGCCTACGGTCAAGTTTCCATGAATGGTTACGTCGCTTCCTTGAACCACGTAGGATTGGCCGTCGGTAAAGTCTGCGTCCCCATCGCCGCCTTTATAAATAGGGCCGTTCCGGCTCCAGCCGGTACGCCTTACAATCTTGCCATTTTCATCAACCGTATCCGGGGAGATATCTCCGCTATTCTCCAGCGGCGCGACCTGCGCGGCGAACCAGCCGGACAGCGCCGCCAGCTTCTCCGTGTTTTTCAGCTGTGCCTGCTGTTCTTCGGTCAGGGTTTCATAATAAGCGTCGCAGGCGGTCTGAAACGCCTCGTAGACCGCCATGGCATCCTCATCGTCCATGCCGTCCAGCTCGTCCACAGCGGGCAGAGCGTCGATCATCGCCTGCACGGCGGCCACGGCCTGCTTTGCGGCAGAATCCTCCTGCTGTTCTTCCTGTTCCGCGGACTGATTCTCCTGCTGTTCTTCCCCGTTCGCCGGGTCTGCCGCTTTCTCCACGGCCGGGGGCGTCTGCGCCGTCCCCTCCGTCCCCTCCGCCAGCGCCGCCGTGGGCAGCAGCGTCAGGCAGAGCGCCAGAGCCATGAACAGGCTCAATACTCGTTTTTTCATGTCCTTCCTCCTTGAAAAATCGTCTTGCTTTTATGTGGAAATCCGGCATCCGCCGGATGCTGTTTTTACAGGTCGTCCTGTACTAAATGCAGCTTCTTCGCTGCTGTCTTGGCTTCCGCCCGGCGCTTCACGTCCAGCTTGTCGAGGATGTGGCTGACGTGGGTCTTCACGGTCGGCAGCTTCACATCCATGATCTGCGCGATCTCGGCGTTGGACTTGTCCGCGCAGAGCAGATGGAGAATTTGCAGCTCCGTGGGCGTCAGCTCCTCGCCGGGGGCAAGGCGGGGTTCGAGGAAATGCGGGTAGAACGCCGCCTGCGTCCGCACCGCCGCCATCAGCCGCTTGCGCCATGCCTTGTCGCCGTCCCAGTCCAGCGCTTCCAGCAGCGGCAGCACCGCCGTGCCGTATACGCTGATGGTGCGGATGAAGCGGTACTCCGCCGCCGCATCCAGCGCCGCCGTCAATCGCTCGCGCCACCCCTCGTCCTTCTTGCGGTGCAGGGCGATAGCAGTCAGGACATTCAGGTGAATGCCGTCGATGATGCGGGCGCAGTTTTGGACGTACGGCTCCAGCGGGGCAAGCGTCAGCTGCACCGTGTCCGGCCTGCCGTCCTCCAGCTCCACCATGGCCTGGGTGAGATACTGGTAGCGCCGCATGACGTTCAGGTGTGTCGGCTCCCGCGGGGCTTTTTCCCGATACCACGCATCCGCCGCGTCAAGGTCGCCGGTGTGCATGTCAATACGGCAGAGCATGGCGTCCATATTGGGCAGAAAGCGTGTCAAACCGCGCTCGGCAA
>ERZ835980.4019-NODE-4019-length-10580-cov-6.101758_pt1 | contig 10580 bp, 10 predicted proteins | sample MGYA00519943_ERZ835980 | MGnify/ENA primary metagenome ERZ835980 (study PRJEB31850, sample SAMEA3708791) | human gut metagenome | biome: human gut; feature: human-associated habitat; material: faeces | place: China | collected 2014 ... | reverse complement strand
AACTATCTCCCCGAACACTCTGTTAACTATCTTACCAGACTATACAGACTCGACGACCCTATGCCGCCGACGGCGGCACGGTAACAATCAGCAATGTTTTACGTAGTCTCATTGCAGCAGTGTTGTGTCGATTGCTCGTTCGCAACGATAAAGTATGTGCAATTGTGCTGACTTCGTTAGCAGCGGTGCGTCGAGTCGCCGCACCCTACAAAGCACTTATTACAGTACCTGCAAAAAGAAAGCTTTTTCATTCAAATATTTCTCCGATATGTTCAGCTCCCCACGAAAAAATTTCCGCGGGGAGCTGTAATTTTATTTTATCTTTTATTCCTCTATCTTTATTCCCTTATCTTTAAGCAGATTCCTCAGGCGTTCTACAGATGATGAGCTAAGTGCGGTTTTCGTCAGAATAAACGCACTGTCTGCGGCGATATAGATATAAAAAGCGTGCTTTGTGATGCAGACTTTCTGTATCTTTGAATACGGTATGATGCGCTTTATGCTCTTTTCGCCGTGCTCGATGAGCTCCAGCTTATCCTCGTAGAAATCGAACTCCTGCTCGGCGAAGAACGACTTGTCGAGCTTTTTGAACGCCCTGTATGGCGCTAAATATTGGATATAGACATACGCCGCCGCGCAGAGTACGAGAACGGCGCTCACGACATAGAGAAAGATATTGCCGCCGACCTTCACAAAGCTCACTATAACGGCCGCGGCGCAGGCGAGCAGAAGCCAGCCGGTCGCGCCCGAAAAGCGAGTCTTTCTGCGCTTGCTGTCCGTGTAGTGGACATATTTGAGATACGAGTCAAATGTATTTTTGCAGTTTGCAGTAACTATAAGCATATATTTCTCCGTTTTCAGTCCATACCGAGCGCGTGCTCAAGATTTTTTCCGAGTATTCCCTCTTTTGTCTCTTCGGAGATGTCGAGGGAGATTATTCTGTTTATCAGCGCTTTTGCGTAGTCAGCTTTTTTATACGGGAAGTCGAGCCCGAATATCGCGCAGTCATCATCCCCCTGATGAATGAGCGTTAGCAGCTCATCGTCAGAGAGAGTCCAATAATCCGGCAGACCGTTGTCGTCGGGCATAATGCTCGTCAAGCCCGCGTATACGCGCCTCGGATCGCTCGCGCGGTGATGGTTGTTGCAGATAACAGCCAGCGCCTCGCGGAAAAAGTGATATCCGCCGACGTGCTCCATGCTGAATTTAAGGCGCGGGAAGTTCCACGCGACTTCGTCAAAGAGCAGCGGCTGATAGTCCGCGATACGGTGCCAGTGCAGCCCCGTGTGAAACGACAGAAACAGCCCGTTCTCCTGGGCGGCAGAATAGACCTCGCACGCTTTGTCGCCCATAATATTGAACTCCTGATATGCCGGGTGGAGCTTTATACCCCTGAAGCCGAAATCGGCTATTCTGTTGACCTGCCCCGTGATATCGCCGGAATCAAAATCTATCGTGCCGAAGCCGACAAGGGACTCGTCGCCCTTTATTGCGCCCGCGAGCCAGCTTATGCAGTCGCCGGGCATGTTATATTCTTTATACTGCGACGGAAACGGCGCGAAGCAGACCGCCCGCTCTATAGAACACTCATCCATGAGCTTTTTGAGCGAATCTATCCCGCAGCCCGGTCTCGCTTCCTCCGGGAAAACATGGGCGTGGTTCGCAAATATATGATAATCCTTCATATTTTCTCCTTTGATTTAAGTCGAAGCCGACGAGGCGGTGTTTGCCGCGGCCATGGCGGTGTCTATGGCGAGGACTATGCCCAGCGATATCAACTCATAGTCCGGGTCGAGGATATCGAGCTCGTAGCTGTCGCCCCAGGTGAACCACTCCTTGTGGATGTTCATGATGTTCCTGTCGCCGTCATAGAGCGAATATTCATGCGCCCAGAAATCGCCCTCGACCCTGAGCGAGGTGTTTTCGAGCGAATATTTCGGGCGGAAGAAAGAGAAATCCTTGACTATCTCCGCTATCTCTTCGCCGCCTATATCGAGGATAAAATGCGGCAGAAAAGTCATCAACCGGCGGTATATCTGCCCTATCTCCTCGCCCTGCGCGTCCATGATATGCAGCCTGCCGCGCAGTGAGAAGAACTCGCCCTCGACAAAATATCTGTCATTTCCCGCTTCGTCTTTCACGGTGAATTTTGAAGTCAGTGAAAAGACCTTCTGCTTGATATAGAGCTTCATTTTATCCTCCCCTTTCCGCTTTTCAGTATATCATAAACCTCATGTCTTTACAACCGCGGCGGCGGGTTTGCAACTAAAATAAATAATTTTTGACCGAAAAAGCCCTCAACGATTGTAACAATGCAAAAAATTCAAAAACCTTGTCCCAAGTAATTGATACGCTTGTATTTTTTTGATATAATAGCTCTGTACGGGATACACAAAACGAAAGGAGACTACGTGTATGAATTATACTCAAGAAGTAGAGAATATGTGTATTGTCAAAAAGGGTCCGAACCACGGTCCTGCTCCCATCCCCGAAGAGGGCAAATGGGTCAAGGCTTATGAGATAAAGGACATCTCCGGTTTCACCCACGGTGTGGGCTGGTGTGCTCCCCAGCAGGGCGCATGTAAGCTCTCGCTCAACATCAAGGACGGCATCATCGAGGAAGCTCTCGTTGAGACCATCGGCTGCTCGGGCATGACCCATTCCGCAGCTATGGCAAGTGAGATTCTCCCCGGCAAGACCATTCTTGAGGCTCTGAACACCGACCTCGTCTGCGACGCTATCAACACCGCTATGCGCGAGCTGTTCCTCCAGATAGTCTACGGCCGCTCTCAGTCCGCTTTCTCGGACGACGGACTTAACGTCGGCGCAGGCCTCGAGGATCTCGGCAAGGGACTTCGTTCGCAGGTCGGCACAATGTACGGCACAAGATACAAAGGCGTCCGCTATCTCGAGATGGCTGAGGGCTATGTCACCAGAATGGCTCTCGACGAGGACGATCAGGTTATAGGCTACGAGTTCGTGTCCCTGGGCAAGATGACCGACTTCATCAAGAAGGGCGACGACGCTCAGACCGCATACGACAAGTCGGTAGGCACCTACGGCAGATTCGCCGAGGCCGCCAAGTATATCGACCCGCGCAAAGAGTAAGGAGGATACGGACAATGGCATTATTTGAAAACTATGAGAGAAGAGTTGACAAGATCAACTCCGTTCTCGCTCAGTACGGCATTTCCTCCATCGAGGAGTGCAAAGAGATCACTCTTGCAAAGGGCATCGACTGCGACAAGATCGTCAGAGGTACCCAGCCCATCTGCTTTGAAAACGCTATCTGGGCATACACAGTCGGCTGCGCTATCGCTATAAAGAGCGGCGCTGTCAAGGCTGCCGACGCCGCTGCCGCAATCGGCATCGGTCTCCAGTCTTTCTGCATCCCCGGCTCCGTCGCCGAAAACCGCAAGGTCGGCCTCGGTCACGGCAACCTCGGCAAGATGCTCCTCTCCGAGGAGACAGAGTGCTTCTGCTTCCTCGCAGGTCACGAGAGCTTCGCTGCCGCTGAGGGCGCTATCAAAATAGCCCTCAACGCAAACAAGGTCAGGACAAAGCCCCTGAGAGTTATCCTCAACGGCCTCGGCAAGGACGCCGCAATGATAATCTCCCGCATCAACGGCTTCACATACTGCAAGACGGAGTTCGATCCCTACACCGAGACCGTCACCGTCACCGAGCAGAAGGCTTATTCCAACGGTCCGAGAGCGGACGTCAAGTGCTACGGCGCAGACAACGTTCCCGAGGGCGTGGCTATCATGAAGCTTGAGAACGTCGGCGTTTCCATCACCGGCAACTCCACCAACCCGACCCGCTTCCAGCACCCGGTCGCAGGCACCTACAAGAAGTGGTGCGTCGAGAACGGCGTCAACTACTTCTCCGTCGCTTCCGGCGGCGGCACAGGCCGTACTCTGCATCCCGACAACATGGCGGCAGGCCCCTCCAGCTACGGCATGACCGACACCATGGGCCGTATGCATTCCGACGCCCAGTTCGCAGGTTCTTCCTCCGTCCCGGCGCATGTCGAAATGATGGGTCTTATCGGCATGGGCAACAACCCGATGGTCGGCGCGACCGTCGCCTGCGCTGTTGCAGTCGAAGAGGCTATGAAATAATCGGACAACCGATAAAATACAAAAAGGGAGACATTCAAAAGAGTGTCTCCTTTTTTGTTATGCGAACAGGCGCAGCCGCATATACACCGAAAAGCGAATGCAGGGCGTCTAATAAACCCGTGAAAACCCCGATTACTTATCCCTACCAAACACCGAAAAAAATTCCCTCTCCGGAAGCTCATCCGGAGAGGGAATACATTTATATATTTTACTTGTTCACCGCGCCGCAGCACTTCTTGTACTTCTTGCCGCTGCCGCAGGGGCAGGGATCGTTCGGACCTATCTTTGCGCCCTTGCGGACGGTGCGACCCTTTTCGCTGCCGTCGGACGCGCCGCTGATCGAGGTTATCTCGGCGACCTGCTTGCGCTTGGTGTCCTCCTCGTTCTTGGGCATTATCGTCATCATCAGGCGGACGGTGTCCTCGCGGATGGACATGGTCATCTCGTCGAAGATATCGTAGCTCTCCTGCCTGAAGGCAACGACGGGATCCTGCTGGCCGTAGGAGCGGAGTCCTATGCCGCGCTTGAGCTCTTCCATGGCGTCAATGTGATCCATCCACTTGCTGTCGACCATCTTGAGCAGAACCATGCGCTCGAGCGCTCTCATTATCGGCACGCCGTTTTCGTCAACGCCCATGAGCTCTTCACGCTCGTCATAAATCTTGTGTCCGCGCTCAATGAGCTCTTCCTTTGCGTCCTCGCGGTCAAAGCCGTCGACGAAGTCCTCGGGCGTGGTCAGCCAGCCGAGGAACTTCTCACGCAGTCCGGCTATGTTCCAGTCGGAGTGTGAGAGCGCCTTCGGGCAATAGAAATCTATGGACTCGGCGATGCACTCGTCGAGCATCTTGAGTATAACGGGCTTGAGGTTCTCTCCGTCGAGCACCTGGTCGCGCTGTTTGTAGATAAGCTCACGCTGGCGGTTCATGACATCGTCGAAGCTCAGGACGCTCTTACGCACCGAGAAGTTGCGCGACTCGACGCGCTTCTGCGAGCTCTCGATAACATTCGAGATCATCTTCGACTCTATCGGCATATCCTCGGGGGTTCTGAGCGTGTTCATTATAGTAGTCACGCGCTCGCCGCCGAACAGGCGCATCAGATCGTCCTCAAGCGACAGGTAGAAGCGGCTCACGCCGGGGTCGCCCTGACGGCCGGAACGTCCGCGCAGCTGGTTATCAATGCGGCGGCTCTCGTGCCGCTCCGTGCCCAGAATGTGCAGGCCGCCCAGATCCACCACGCCCTCGCCCAGCACGATATCCGTGCCGCGGCCGGCCATGTTGGTGGCAATGGTCACCTTGCCCTTCTGCCCGGCCTGGGCCACGATTTCCGCTTCCTTCTCGTGCTGTTTGGCGTTGAGCACACTGTGCGGGATGCCCAGTTTGGTCAGGCGCTGCGAGAGCATTTCAGACGTTTCAATGGAAATGGTGCCCACCAGCACGGGCTGTTCGCGCTGGTGCAGTTCCACAATGGCGTCCACAATGGCGTCAAATTTTTCCTGTCGGCTGCGGTAGATAAGGTCCGGGTAGTCCTTGCGGATCATGGGCCGGTTGGGCGGGATGGAAACCACCTCCAGATTGTAGATCTGGTGGAATTCCACGGCCTCGGTGTCGGCCGTGCCGGTCATGCCCGAAAGTTTGTCATACAGGCGGAAGTAGTTCTGGAAGGTGATGGAGGCCAGCGTCTGATTTTCAGCGGCCACGGTAACGTGTTCCTTGGCCTCCAGCGCCTGGTGCAGGCCATCGGAATAGCGGCGTCCGGCCATAAGGCGGCCCGTGAACTCGTCCACAATGACCACCTGGTCGTTCTGCACAATATAGTCCACGTCACGCTTGAAAACCAGATGCGCCTTGAGGGACTGCATAACGTGGTGCTGGGCCGTGATGTTGGCCGGATCAAAAAGGTTGTCCACGTTGAGCAGTTCTTCGCAACGGGCCACGCCCGCGTCTGTAAGCATGGCCGTGCGGGCTTTTTCGTCAATGGTATAGTGCTCCGGCGTCAGCCGGCAGACCACGGCGTCCACCGTGCGGTACATGTCCACGGATTCGTCCGCCGCGCCGGAAATGATCAGCGGCGTGCGGGCTTCGTCAATAAGAATAGAGTCCACTTCGTCCACAATGGCGAAGTTGTGCCCGCGCTGCACCAACTGACTGGCGTAGAACTTCATGTTGTCGCGCAAATAATCGAAGCCGAACTCATTGTTGGTGCCGTAAGTGATGTCGGCGTTATAGGCGGCCTTGCGCTCCTCATCGTCCATATCATGAATGATCACGCCCGTACTGAGCCCCAGAAAGCCGTAGAGCTGCCCCATCCACTGGGCGTCGCGCCGGGCCAGGTAATCGTTGACCGTCACCACGTGTACGCCTTTGCCCGTAAGGGCATTGAGCACCACGGGCAAGGTGGCCACCAGGGTCTTGCCTTCGCCGGTCTTCATCTCGGCAATTTTGCCCTTGTGCAGCACCATGCCGCCCACCAGCTGCACGTCATAGTGCCGCATGCCCAGCACGCGGCGCGCAGCCTCGCGCACCAAGGCAAAAACTTCGGGCAGCAGGGCGTCCAGGCTCTGGCCCTGCTCCTGTACCGCTGTTTTGTATTGGACGATGCGGGCGGGCAGATCCGCGTCCTCCAGGGCGCGCATCTGCTCTTCCAAAGCGTTGATGCGCTGCACCTGAGGCCGCAGCCGACGCAGATATCTTTCGTTTTTGCTGCCGAATATCTTTTTGAAAAGAAAGCCGAACATGGGGTCTCCTCGAGATGGCGGGATGCGCAACGCCCCCGGCCAAAACCGGCGCGACGTCGCCCTGCCGCCCTGAAACCCGGCGGCAGCCCCCTTAAGTAAGACATCCTGGCCGCCTTGGCAATGCGCCCCCCACAGCTGCGGCCGCCCCGCCGTCCGATTTATTCGTCGGCCGGGGTCACCCGCTTTTCAAAAACCGCGCCGTTCCACTGATAACCCACGCTGTTGGCTACCGGCACATGCGCCATGCCCGTGCTGGTCCAGAACAGGGGCAGGGCCTTGAGCCCGCCCAGCCCCAGGCAAAGCATTACCGTGGCCCGCACGTCGGGCGGCAGCTTCTGCCCTTTGGCCAAAAACTCGCTCACGTCCGGCTCCGGCGGCGTGTCCGCCGGTACCGCCCGACCAGAGGCGTCCACCCGCCACAGTTCCAGCGTGCACACCGGGCCGCCCAGAGTGCCTACGGCCGCCTCCACGGCGCCGTCATCCAGATGCCGGAACAGCCGCAACGCCACAGCCGCATCCCTGAACGGCAGCGAGGCGAAAACCAGCACATCCTCAGTCTCGCCGGCGATTTCCCAAAATTCCGCATGGCCTTCCGCCAGCAAGCGCTGCTTTTCGGCAGCGCTCAAGCCCTCGGGCGTATTCTCAAAAATGCTGGCCGGCAGCAGGGCAAACACGCTGCGGGCCGTAATCCCGCCCCCCTCGCCCGCCCGCGCCGGATTCTGGGCCAGGCCCAGCAGCAGGACCCCCAGCAGGGCGAGTATCCGTAATTGCAACATATAAACTCCTTCCCAGCGCGACTGCGCGCGCATTGCGGATTCAGCTCGTTAAAAAAATTATACCGCCTTTTGCTGCCCTTGTCCATGTGCCCGCCGGGATGCGGCCGCACCTTTTGATACCGGCCCCTTAGCCCGCCCCAACCTCTGCGGGCAGGATAAAAACAGCAGAAAAACGACAATAATAACGGTTTGTGAAAAAGTGTGACAGACCGCTGCCCCGGAAAGGCGCTCGTAAAAGCGGGCGGTTGGAGCCCTTTTTTAGGGGCTGCAATTTTTTTTGGGGAGTTTGCGAAATTTGTCACCAATACCCTTTGACAGAACAGGGGCGAGCGGATATGTTGCAAGGGCTTACACTTTTTTCCTTCAATCCGCATCGTTTGAGGAGGACGCGGCATGCTGGACCTGAACGTTACACTGGTGTTTCAGCTGGCGAACTTTTTTATCGCTGTGTATGTGCTTAATCTCCTCCTTATCCGGCCGATCCGCGCCATTATCAAAAAACGCAACGGCATCCTGGAAGGTATGGAAGAAGAAGCCGGCTCCTTTGAGTATCAGGCTTCCGAGCGTCTTACCAACTATGAGGCCGAGCTGACCCGCGCCCGTCAGGACGCCGGGCTGCAGCGCGAGGAAGGCCGGGCGGCCGGCGTGACGGAGCAGCAGCAGATCGTGGGCGAAGCGCAAAAGGGCGCCCGCGACATTCTGACTGAAACGCGCGCCGCGCTGGAGGCTCAGGCCGCCGCAACCCTTGCGGAGCTGCGCGGGAAGGTGGACGGTCTTTCGGCGCGTCTGGCCGACAGGCTGCTCAAGGGCTAGGGGTGGTATGCCGGAGCGCAGGGAGCGTTTTGCCGGCGCATGGCTAACTGTTTGACCGAGGGGGTGGGCTTTGAGCAAATGGAAACACGCGGGGTTTATCCTGCCGCTTTTCTGCGTCGCTGCGGCGCTGGTGCTGCTGCCCCAGGCAGCCTGCGCCAGTGAAGGCCACGCGGCGCCGCGCTGGAGCGACTTCGGCTGGCGTGTGCTCAACTTCGTGATCTTTGCGGGTATCCTCTGGTACTTTGTGGGCGGGTTGGCCAAGCGCTATTTCAAAAACCGCCGGCAGGGCATCAAGGATTCTCTGGACGGTCTTGAGCAGCGCCGTGCGCAGGCCAAGACCCAACTGGCCGAGGTGGAAACGCGCATCGCCAACCTCAATGCGGAGCGGGAGGCCATTCTGGCCGAAAGCCGCACCCAGGCCGAAGCCCTGAAGCAGGGCATTGTGGAAGAGGCGCGGCGTCAGGCGGCCCAGATTGTGGAACAGGCGCGCCTTACCGCCGAAAACGAGGGCCGTGCCGTGTTCGCCCAGGTGCGCTCCGCCATCGCCGACGAGATCGTGGACGCCACGGCCAAAGCCCTGAGCGCACGCCTCACGGCGGAAGAACACGACAAGCTGATCGCCAACTCGCTTAACAAGGTGGTGCTCCATTGATCGACACTGTGGTTGCACGCAGATACGCCAACGCCATCTTCGCCCTGGGCAGGGAGGAAGGGGATCAAGCCCTGAGCGCGCACGGCGCGTGTCTTGCCTCTCTGGGCGAGATGCTTGCCGCCGCCCCGGACTTGGGCCAGACCCTCAAAAGCCCGGTCATCGGCGTAGAAGAAAAAAAGGCGGTGCTTGGCAAACTGCTGGACAAGCTCAAGGCCGACCAGACCATGCGCAATTTCTGCTTCCTGTTGGCGGACAAGGAACGGCTCGCCTTCCTTGACGAAATTGCGGCCTGGTACGGCAAAATGCTGGACGAGGCCAAGGGTATCCTCCGCGGACAGTGCATTACCGCGGTGAAACTTTCCAACGACAAAAAAGCCAACCTCAAGGACGCGCTGCAGAAAAAGGCTGGCGCGGACATTGAACTGACCTTTGCCGTGGATAAAGACATACTGGGGGGAATGGTGCTCAAGCTGGGGGATCGGGTGCTGGACGCAAGTCTGCGCGCGCAGTTGGGAATCCTTCGGGAGACATTCAAGAGGGGTGAATAGCACATGCAGATCAAAGCGGAAGAGATAAGCAAGATCATTGAGGATCAAATCAAAAACTACGAGCAGCGCGTAGAAATGAGCGAAACCGGCACCGTGCTCTACGTCGGTGACGGCATCGCCCGCGTGTACGGCGTACAGAACGCCATGTCCATGGAGTTGCTGGAGTTCCCCGGCGGCGTCATGGGCATGGTGCTCAACCTGGAAGCCGACAACGTGGGTGTGGCGCTGCTCGGACCGGACGTGGGCATCAAAGAAGGCGACCCGGTCAAACGTACGGGCAAGATTTTCTCCGTGCCCGTAGGCGACAAGGTCATGGGCCGCGTCCTCAACCCGTTGGGCGAACCCATCGACGGCCTCGGCCCCGTTGAGGCCGAACATGTCCGCCCGGTGGAAATCAAGGCCCCCGGCATCATCGCCCGTAAGAGCGTGCACGAACCCATGCCCACGGGCCTCAAGGCCATCGACGCCATGACGCCCATCGGCCGCGGTCAGCGCGAGCTGATCATCGGCGACCGCCAGACGGGCAAAACGGCCGTGTGTATCGACGCCATTCTGGCCCAGAAAGAGACGGACATTCACTGCTTCTACGTGGCCATCGGCCAAAAGAAGTCTTCCGTCGCCCTGGTGGCCGACACCCTGCGCCGCTACGGCGCCATGGAGTACACCACCATCATCTCGGCCACGGCCTCCGACCCCGCGCCTTTGCAGTACATTGCGGCCTACACCGGTTGCACCATGGCCGAGCACTACCGCAATAACGGCAAACACGCCCTGATCATTTACGACGACCTTTCCAAGCAGGCTGTGGCCTACCGCCAGATGTCCCTGCTGCTCCGTCGTCCTCCGGGACGTGAAGCCTTCCCCGGCGACGTCTTCTACCTGCACTCGCGCCTTCTGGAACGCGCGGCCAAGGTGAGCGACAAACTGGGCGCG
>ERZ835980.4017-NODE-4017-length-10582-cov-4.123302_pt1 | contig 10582 bp, 8 predicted proteins | sample MGYA00519943_ERZ835980 | MGnify/ENA primary metagenome ERZ835980 (study PRJEB31850, sample SAMEA3708791) | human gut metagenome | biome: human gut; feature: human-associated habitat; material: faeces | place: China | collected 2014 ... | reverse complement strand
CCACATGATCCCTTCCCGCGCACGGGAGCGCATTCTGGACATTGCTGCCACCCAGTTTGAGGATGGCAGTGCCTACCACCAGTACCAGCCCCTGACCAAAAAGGGCAACAGCGACGTGGGCAGCGGCTTCAACGATGACCCGCTCTGGCTCATTGCGTGCACCGCCGCCTATCTGCGGGAGACCGGTGACTGGTCGATCCTGGACGAGCCGGTTGCCTTTGACAACGACGTGACCAGAGCACAGCCCCTGATGGAGCATCTGCGCCGGAGCTTCCGCTACACCCATACCCATCTGGGCCCCCACGGCCTGCCGCTGATCGGCCGGGCCGACTGGAACGACTGCCTGAACCTGAACTGCTTCTCGGAGCACCCGGGCGAGAGCTTCCAGATCACCGGCCCCAGCGAGGGTCCCGTGGCTGAGAGCGTGTTCATTGCGGGCATGTTCGTGAAATACGGCCGCGAGTACGCCGAACTCTGTGACCACCTGCACCTCACCGAGGAGGCCGCCAGTGCCCGCACCGCCATTGACGCAGTAGAACAGGCCACCCTGACCGCCGGCTGGGACGGCGCATGGTTCCGCCGTGCCTACGATGCCTTTGGTGCCCCCGTAGGCAGCAGGGAATGCGACGAGGGGCAGATCTTCATCGAGCCCCAGGGCATGTGCGTGATGGCCGGGATCGGCCGGGAAGCCGCACTGAAGAGCGTGGAGGAGCGGCTGGACACCCCGTACGGCGTGGTACTGCTCCAGCCCGCCTACACCACCTACCGGCTCAATCTGGGCGAGATCTCCAGCTATCCCCCGGGCTACAAGGAGAACGCCGGTATCTTCTGCCACAACAACCCGTGGGTCAGCTGTGCCGAAACTGTAGTCGGCCACGGCGACCGCGCGTTTGAGATCTACAAAAAGACCTGCCCGGCATACATTGAGGACATCAGCGAGATCCACCGCACCGAGCCATATGTCTACAGCCAGATGGTGGCAGGCTGTGATGCCGCGACCTTCGGCGAGGCGAAAAACAGCTGGCTGACCGGCACGGCCGCATGGACCTTTGTGGATGTGAGCCAGTACATCCTTGGCATCCAGCCCACACTGGCCGGGCTGAAAATCGACCCCTGCATCCCCCACACGATGGACGGCTTTACCCTGCGCCGTGTCTGGCGCGGGGCAACCTATGAAATCGTTGTGGAGAACCCTGACCATCTGGAAAAGGGCGTCAAAGCCATGACCGTGGACGGCAAGCCCGTAAGCGGCAACATCCTCTTCCCTGTTCCCGCCGGCTCGACCGTAGAGGTCAAGGTCATCATGGGCTGACCGCCCGCCTTTTACCGCAAAGCAGCAGCCCGCAGTGGGCTGCTGCTTTTTCTGTACGGCCTTTATACACCGGCGTGCTGCTTCACGAACCAGAAAACTCCCCTGTCCTGCTGCGCGCGCAGCAGAATAAGGGAGTATTTTTTATGTGCAGCCTGTCAGGTATGGTTATTCCGCGAGCATTTCTCCGCATCGATCGCAAGCACGACCATCAGCGCGCAGAGGGCATCTCTTGGGTCGGCAACCTCAATGGTGTATGTATCGGTCCAATTCCAAAGCTCCTTGGCGATATGCGCCACGGTATGCCCGCTGGGGGCAAGGATGTCATAGTCCCATTCCCAAAAGCTGCCTTCAATGCGCCAGCCATTGCAGTCGATATGGTAGCTGGGCCGGAAAAGCGTCAGCTCTCGGCTCAGGCACCCCACATAATCATCCTCACCTGTGTAAAGCTCAAATTTGGGCAGCCATGTAAATATCTTTTCTTTGACGCAGCCAACCGGGCAGCCCGCCGCATCAAAGATTCTCAGGCAATGCCCCCAAGAAAGCTGACCCTTGACCACAAACAGGGTATTCCCATATTCATCGTAAATATCATAGCTGTCAAACCAGGAGAACATCCGTTGCTTGAAAAGCATCTTCATTGCGTTTCTTCCCTTCTCTTGCCTGCGCAGTATCTGTTACCGGCATCGTATTTGCTTGCCTTATGCTTATTATAGTTTATCGCACCACCAAATCACAAGGGAAAATCCGGAAAATTAGCCCTGTTATTTTGCTTTCAGCGGAAGAATACCGGAATCCATTCTCTCTGCAGGGCAAGGATATGCTGCTTGCGCTTTTCTTTCTTCTGTACGCTTTGATTTGTATCCTTATGTGCCTCTTAAAATCTGTTCCAGCGCATCACAGAATCGGATATCCTGCTCTTTTGTGCGTTTTGCAGCCCCCTTTGGGTGCTTGCCGGCACGAAGGAGCTTTTTGTTCTCATGCCGCTGCAGCATCAGCGCATCTATAGTATCCGCCGTATATTCCAAACCGTTCTGGTTCAGCACCCGTGCGCACCTTGCCAGGCACATACTTGCCAGACCGTAATCCTGCGTCACGACCAAGTCCCCGGGCTTCACCCGGTTGACGAGTGCAAAATCCACACTGTCAGCGCCTTTGTCAAATACCAGCGTCTGTGCTCCTTCCCTCTCAATACGGTGGGATGTATCGCACAGAATCACAACCGGCACACCGCTTTCCCCTGCGATCCGCAGGGTCAGATCGACCACCGGGCAGCCGTCTGCATCGATCAAAATCGTCATGTGTTGTCCCCTCCATTGCACCGTGCTTTGGTTTGGATAATTGTACCATGTTCCCGCTGCGCTTTTCAACACGCAGGGGGCACTCATTCTCGGCGCACCGCAAAAAGCACAGGATAACGCATCTTTAGTTTGACCTCGAAGGGCTGGGTAGCACCCAACTGCTCATTGTAGCCCAGAGCCACCATCAGCACCAGACCAAAGGAGGGGCCGATGCCCTGTGCCAGTTTGCGGCGAACCTGCTCCGGTATCATCACTACACGATCACACAGGCGGCACAGGAGGTAGGTATCCCGGTTGTACCCTACCCGCCTGTTCAAGCGCACCATGGGAGAGACACCGTCCCAGTACGCCCGGAAGAAAGCCATTGAGGCCTAGGAAACAAACCTGCTAAAAAGAAGAATTTTGCAGCGGCGCTCATCCGGCCTCCTTGCAATGTACTGCAGCATGGTATTATAATTTGTATAGAATCGGTAAGCTGCGATGCTGCACCGTAGGAGGGCGTTTATGATTTTGCAAACAGGCTTCCGCACCGATATCCCTGCCTTTTACAGCGCGTGGTTTGCAAACCGCCTGCGGGCAGGGTTTGTGCTGGTGCGCAACCCTTATGATCCACAGTCTGTTACGCGGTATGCCATCAACCCGGATGTGGTAGACCTGATCGGCTTTTGCACCAAAAATCCTGCACCGATGCTCCCCCGCATGGAGCTGCTGCGCCCCTATGGGCAGTACTGGTTTGTCACGATCACCCCCTACGGGCCGGAGATAGAGCCGTATGTACCGCCGAAGGCGCAGGTCCTGCAGGACTTTATCACGCTGTCAAACATTGTAGGCCCTGACTGTATCGCATGGCGGTATGACCCCATTTTCCTTTCCGATACCTACACCGCTGCGCGACATATCGCAGAATTTGAGAAGATGGCAGCTGTGCTTTCCGGCTATACCAAAACCTGTGTGATCAGCTTTATCGACCTTTACGAGAAGGTTCGGCGGAATTTTCCGCAAGTAAAAAGCGTCCCGCACACGGAGCGCGAAACGCTGGGAAAGGCTTTTATTGAGATCGGCAGAAAATACGGTATGACGATACGCCCCTGCGCCGAGGGCACCGCGCTTGCCCGCTATGGTGCCGATTGCAGCGGCTGTATGACGCAAAAAACCTTTGAGGCCGCGCTGCACCGTCCCCTGCGGCTGCCCACGCAAAAGCCTGCCCGCAGGGAGTGTGCCTGCTGTCTTACGGCGGACATCGGCGCCTACAACACCTGCGGTCACGGTTGCCTTTACTGCTACGCCAACGCCAGCCGTGTGGCTGTAGCGCGGAATATGCGTATGCACGATCCCTTCTCACCCTTTTTGGTCGGCCACAGCCAACCGGGCGATGTAATCCACGAGGCAAAGCAGGAAAGCTGGCTGGTCGATCAGATCAGTATGGCAGAGCTCCTCTAGCAGCAGACAGCGGCTATCGGCCGCTGTCACCGTTACAACAACAAAAAGCTTGCAAGAAAAGGCAAAAATGCCCGTACTTGCAAGCTTTTTGTTGTTTTCGGTTGCGCAAATACGGGCCGGCGATTCCTGTTGCTGTATGACTATAATGAACTGCAATACAACTGCGCAAAGCAAAAAGGCTGCGCTTCCTGCGCAGCCTCTCAGCAAACTTCCTTATTCGGCGTATTCTTTGACGGCCCCTGCCTTCTGCAGAGCCGCCATCACGGCGGGGATCAGAACCAGCTGCACGATAATGCCCGGCACGGCATTGAGCAGTGCGCCCGCCAAGAATGCCTGGGCGGTAAACGCCTTGCCGCCCAAGCCCAGCAGCACAACCTCAGCCATGCCCCAGACAAGCCGCCCTGCTACCATGGCGGTAAGCAGCGCCGCATACACGCCTGCCAAGCCCTTTTGGGCCATGCGGCGGTATACCAGCCCGATAACAAGGCCGTAGGTCAGCAGCTCAAACGCCATCGCAATCGCCACCGGGTACATCGGGGGCATCCCGAACAGAACCGAACGCAGCAGCGGTCCAACAAAGCCCACCGCTGCACCGTACTGCCAGCCGCAGACAAGGCCGCACAAAAGCACCGGCATGTGCATCGGCAGCAGCATACTGCCGATTTGCGGAATCTGGCCCGTCAGCATGGGCAGCACAAGGCACAGCGCCAAGAAAAGCGCTGCATAAGCCAATCTTTTGGTATTCTGGTTTTTCACAACATATCACCCTTATCAAAAAGTTTGAACCGCGCACCCTTCTGGGCACTGCCTTCCTGGCTTTTTCATAAGGGCATTACTGCATCATTCAAGCCCGCCATAGCGGGAATCACACAGTCATGCCATAGGTCCGCTTACTATATTACACAAAAATCTCCGCCGTGTCCAGTACAAAATCGCAGCGCGCGGCTGGATCATGGGCAGCAAAATACCCCTCCTCCAACGGGATCCACCGCTGCACAAAATTTGCGTAACGTATACCCTCTCTTGCCCGCAGGCGCACCGCCTGCACATCGGGCGGGCAGGTAACAAACACACGCACCGCAAAGTCAGTCTGCAGCGCCGGATGCAGGCTGTAGCTGCCCTCCAGAATCGTCAGCGGCGCGGCGGCAAACGGCTTAGACGGCAGGAAGGCCCCCGCCGCGCAGCTGTATGCCTTATAGAGCGCGGTTTCCCCGCGCAAAAGCGGCTGCAAGACCTCATTTCGCAGCCGGATGAAATCCATATTCGCACCGGGCTGCTCCTGCCAGTTCGCGCAGCGCGCGGCAATAGGCAGATAGAAATCATCGGTATGCACCACCCGGCAGCCCAACTGCCCCGCCAGATATTCCGCCAGTGTAGACTTTCCGCTGCCGCAGCGCCCGTCAATAGCCAGCAGCGCAGGGCCGTTCTCTGCGGCCAACTGTGCAGCCTGCAGGATTGGTGCGGCGGCTGTTGCCAGCGGCGTCATGCGTCCAGCGCACGCAGCGTAAGTGCTACGGCATTTTGCAGATACTCGTCAAGGCGGCAGTCCTGCGTGCCCGCCACAAAGATCCCGCAGCCGGACGCCGGGATCAGCACCTTGACTGCCTCACTGCCGGAAATCGCCACCGACATTTTGGGCGAAACCTCGCCCATGATGCCGTTGGCCATCAAGATACCGATGGGCCCCAGAATAACATCGGCTCTGGCGGCGTTATATACCACCGCATTTTCCCCGGTGGCGCCGCGTACCGCACCCGCCTTCAGCATGGCGCTGGTTGCCAGCACATTCGTGCCCACCGCCAGCAGCTCGCAATCTGCGGGCAGCTTAGGCAGCAGCAGCTTTGCAAGCTGTGCGCCCATGCCGCCGCCCTGCCCATCAATGATCAAAATTCGTTTCATACCCTACATCCTCTGTCGCTATATGCCCTGCCGCCACAGCGGCTTACTTATGCCTATTATTTTACACCCCCGGAGTATTGCATCGCAAGTAGTAAAATTAAAAGGGCTGCTGTACTTCATCGCACAACAGCCCTCTTTTGCACACTGCGCAAATCAGCAGCAGCAAAAAGCCTTGTTTTTACGCTTTTTCCACGGCATACTCCGACCAGCTATCAGCAGCCGCTGCACCGGCGGTATCTACATCGGTATCGGTGCTGTAGCTTTTCACGGTAACTGTTACATCCCCGCTGCCCTGCACATAGACTGTGCCTTGATCTTCATCATCCGGCGGGGTCTGACCGTTTTCCCCCGGGCCGCCCATTTCGTCACGGACAAATGTGGTAGAATCTGATAACGGTATGCTCACTTAACCATCTGCTTCTGTCTCCACCGTGATGGATGCGGCTGACACTTCGGTGACCGTACCTGTATAGGTTGTCCCCGCCTGAGCTGTCGTATTTTCACATTTGTTTCTTCGGCTGTCGTTACTGTATCGCTCTGACCCATGTTGCAGCCGATCATCCAAAGTGCCATGACCGCAGCCAGGGTCCCGCATATAAATTTTTTCATCAAAATCATTTCCCGGTTATTTCTTGTCATCTCTGAGAACACCGGTATCATACTACACGAAGCTTAAATCACTCTTAAGGCAACACCGCACAATTCCCGCCTGACGGCTTAAGCACCGCTCTGGCGGCTGCGGCACGGCATCTGCGTTGCCAAAATGCTCGATAATACACAAAGTATTATCTGCGCTTTTGGCTTAGCAGCTGCCGCACCTCGCTCGCCGTATCGGCACTTAGAATTATGCGGTATTACCTTAAACTTTGACTACGGATTATTGGCAGTATACTTCTGCGGTTTGCACCGGATACTTTTTAAAATCAACTCACCTTGTGGCAAGGAAAAATTCGGCAGCTTTCTTTTCAGGCGTGCTTTGCGCCTCTCCATTTTACTTATTTTCCGTCAATTCCTGTTGCTATAACCGTAATTTTGCATTCCCTTTTTTGTGTTCGTTAAGCAGCGCCTTGCTTGCCAAGGCGATTGCTCTAGCTGCTATAGTATGTCGAAACTTCCTCAATTGCTGTACCCTTTTTATGGCAGGTGCAAGCCCAATCCTTCTGCCACTCCCCTCCCCCGCCTTCTTGAGATAGCCTTTAGCCTTTGAATGATGTTTACTTTGCGTTATTTTCTTTCCTTCTGCACTTACCACATACCCTACGGGACGGTAATCTAGCTTTCTCCCCATTGTAAAGTCCGTTCTCAAATTCTGCTTAGTCCGTGCAGTAAAGGTTTCCTCTCTTACTTAAAAGAGAGGTTTCTACACTTTAACAAGCGAAAAATTTGAGTTCTCTGCGCAACTTTTAAAGTCCTATATGTATATTACAATGTATTTTATCCTAATTGTATATAAATTATATCCATTATCCCCCTTCTTTCCCTTCCTTTTATGAACCTTATGTAAGTAAGGTAAGACCACAAACCCAGTATTCATTATTTCATCAGTTGTCAGAGGAACCCTATTATACGGTATTTACACTGCTTCGATTTGCATCCTTATTTTCTACTTCATGATTACGCGGATTGCTGCCGAATAAGCAGCGGAAAGCACATAAAAGAGATTTCTTCACCTTGAAATCCGGAAATCCAGAGCAAAGAGAGATTTCTACATCGCATTACCGTAAAAAATATTTACCCTGTACTATGCCATACTTTGCACCACTATGGATCTTCTCTGGATTGCTTTTACTTTACGATTTGTATATAGCAATGTAACATATCCCTTCTGTATTTTGTCTGCAACGCCTTTTCCTCTTTCTAGTATCCTTCTCCCCCAGCTATTTTAGGGTTTCTAGTGCTTTTTGTCCCCCATATCTATATGTTGTGGTTTTACACCCCTTTTATTACTACCCTGCTTTGTCAGTGCCTTTCTATACATGGCTGCCCTTTCTCCTCCTTTCTTCCGCTCCTTTGATGTAGAAACCTCTCTTTAGTGCAGGCAGCTCCTTCTTCGGAGCCCGATTATATATCGATTTATCGATAATTATTAACATTTAGAAATCTTACGCTGTTTATGTGTAGTAACCTCTTGGTTGCCTTCTATTAGGCTCCCTGCTTCTGCATGTATAGGCTTGCTTTGCGCAAGAAAAAGTATGTCAGTTGATTCGCAACACCAATATATAGTGTTTTTGCAGCAATTTCTAAAAGGAGGTTTCTACACCGTAAAAAATTGAGCACCTCCAACCTCAGATACCACCCGCAGCAGCAAAAGGAGGTTTCTACACTCGCAGAAGGGAAAATTTTTGTTTCACTCCCCCCCTGTATCTATGCATACTATTCTAATTCAAGCGTCTGCATTTTCCACTGTTTGAGTAAAGAGAGGTTTCTACATCGGAAAAACCGGAGAATTTCAACGCAATGTGCCCTTTCCCCTCCCCTTTACCCAATCAGGGTGCTGGGTTGTACCATGATAAACAAAAGAGAGGTTTCTACACCGGAAAAACCAGCTATCATAATCTCTACCTATGTTTGCACGGCAAAGCATTCCCACTATTGCAAAAGAGTGATTTCCACACTGCCCAATTTGTAACTGCAACAGACAGTTTGCAGAAATAGCTTTGAAAACAGAGATTCTTCCACGGCAAAAAAGAGGTTTCCACATGCTTACTTTGGCTGATTTGGCTGTAGCAATCTCTTTCTACAGCCTTTTAAACCTCTTGCATCCGGTGTGGAAACCTCTTTCGCCAAGTGTTTTTTTCTCTTAGCTGGCATGTAGAAACCTCTGTTTCTACATATTATAATAAATAAGTAAAAAGTAAGATGTAAGATAAATAATTGTAAAAGAGAAAAAATCAAAATCTTGTAAAATAAAAAAGCTTCAACCATTTTTCGTTGACAGTTGGCGAATAGTATAGTAATATTATCAGTATAATGATACTTGTGTACCTATTTGAATTGTAACATCTAACGAAAGGAATATATAGCTGTATATCGAGATTATTTTAGGTCTTGTACAGCTATAAATAATGGATATGAACAAAACAAATTCGTCCATTGATGAAAACGAGGAAGCTTTAGTCGGAGAGGTCCTTTCTGATGATGAGGTCCGCGAGAAAAAGCAAGCAATCGCGAAATGGCAGCACTCCCCTGTCGGCTTTGGCTCTTACATTACCAAAAGTAATGATTTGATCCAGCGGACAAAGTACTCTCTGCCCCGCAATGAGCAAAAGGTTCTCTTTATGCTCATGTCTAAAATCGACCAGAAAAATGATAAGGATGCATCCAAGTATTATTCGATTACCTTCAACGATTTTGCCAAGCTAACAGGTGTGCGCACGGTTGACACTACCTATGCTCTGAATCTGAAGGAAACTATCGAGAATTTGGAAAACCGTACCTTCTGGGTCAAGAAAGAACCCGGCAGTAAGGTGTATCGCTCCATTTCATGGCTGCAAAAAGGTTCTGAGGTCGATTTCGATAAGAAAGAGATTCGCCTACGATTTAATCAGGATATCTGGAAGGATATTGCGCAGCTTACCAGCAACTATACCTCTTACAGCATCGAATATCTGCTGATGATGAAAAGCACCTACTCGATGCGCGTTTATGAAATCATACTTTCCTATGACAACGGCAACAGAGATTATGGCTATACGAACGGCCTTGTATTCCAGCCTGTAAATGATGAAATCCTGAATAAGTTCTCATCCAAGCGCGATGAGCTGACAGGTTATAAGTATAAAAAATTCAATATTGATGAGTTTAAGGGCCTGCTTTCTGCACCCACAGAGGCAGAGAGAGAGTCCACAAAGAGCAAAAAGAAAAAGGATACGGCATCTGCAGACAAGAAAAAGTTCGACCGGGAAAAACCGCTGTCTGAAAAGTACAAGACTTTTACAGAGTTTGAAAAGAATGTTTTAAAGACAGTTAAGACAGAGATCAATGAGATGACGGATCTTTGGTTTGACTATGCTCCGGCACGCAAGCGCGGTGTTCGCAAATATGAATATCTGTATATTTTCATCAAATACAAGACCAAAGCGGAAATGAAGAATGTCCGTGCCTATCACGATAGAAATACGCACGATGATGAAATTGTAAGGGATTCCAGAAAGAAGAAAACCCAGAGTGCGGAAAACGCTGCGCAGCATATTACAGAGCCGTTTGGCACAGATATTCTGGAAATGAAGTACAGAAAAGCAACTACAGAGATCAGAAACAAAGCTAACTATCTTTCGTATGAGGATAAGCTGACGGACAACGAGAAAAATATCTGCAATGATATTTTCACATATACGGCTAAAATCCTGACAAATGCCAACAAGCGGGATCAGGCGGAGGAAACACTGGATTGCTTAAACCGTATCATTCATGACAATGCCGGGCTGAAAACATGGGCCTTGGGACTGTGTGTAAAGTTTACGGAGTTGTTTGAAAAAACAACCGAAAGGAAGTCTGCACAGTATTATCGCACGATTGTTTATAACGATACGATTGAAAACAGCGCTTTGATTATTGCGGCTGGCAAGCAGAAGTTCGCGGCTTTGGATCCATCCGGCGTGTTTAAGTTTGATATGTCTGTCTTTGAGGATGT
>ERZ835980.4009-NODE-4009-length-10618-cov-3.139165_pt1 | contig 10618 bp, 9 predicted proteins | sample MGYA00519943_ERZ835980 | MGnify/ENA primary metagenome ERZ835980 (study PRJEB31850, sample SAMEA3708791) | human gut metagenome | biome: human gut; feature: human-associated habitat; material: faeces | place: China | collected 2014 ... | reverse complement strand
GTATAAACATATAGAACGGAATGGATAAAGTCCCGTTCAAATTTGATAATAATTATTATGAAAACATAATAAATGTATCAAACATCTAAAAATAGCCATATGAGAATTTGTACATGGAATTCCCAAGGAAATCCTCTTAATGATGCTATTAAATTAAATATATTGAATCATCTGTTAACAATAGAACAATGTAATGTCGTTATGATACAAGAATGTGGTAAATTCATACTGCCTGCACATTTTAGTGGTATCTACCACTATGTTGTGGTAGAACAAGCAGGTGCTTATAATTATAGAGGTAATACTTGTATCATTGCGGATTTGAATTTTGTAGCATCAATACATTATCTGATATCAGGAACAGGCCGATCCGCAATTTGTTTAAATTATAATGGATATAACATTTATACCCTTCATTGCGAATCTGGGTCTGGTGCTGTAGGAGATATAAGAGATTTAGTACATCATGCAGTATCTCCTTTCATCATTGGCGGAGATATGAATTCAACGCCAAGCGAATTATCAGAAAATTTAAGAATAATGACCACAGGTGTCAGGAGTAGGCCGGGAAATAGTGCTCATTTTGCTTGTTGTGGTATGCCAACACATATTTCAGGTCGAGAATTAGATTATTTCCTTATCGATAGCAGATTACAGCTAAGAACATGTGTACGAAGATATCATATGAAGGGTGGGGATCACTATCCTGTGATATTGGAAATTTAGTTAACCAATTATATTTTTCATCAACAAACAGTGTCGCTGCGATATAAAATATTTTTCGGCTATGCCATACTTATGGCGGTCATCGGTAGCATGGCCGCCATTTTGATATATGAACGGCAGCGGATGCGCGAAATTGAGGCAGAGACGGCAAACATAAACCTTGTACGTCGTGGTATCAACACGGCTCATCGCCGTATTACGGGGCTCGCCACATTGGGTGAGGGTGTGGTAAATTGGAACAAAGCGGACTATCTGTACTATCGTAACCACCGACTTCAAGCCGACAGTTTGTTGAACTCGCTTAAACGACACTGCCGTGAATATGTACGCCCGGAACAGATAGACACTCTTCGTGCTCTGCTTGCCGAAAAGGAGACACACCTGCTGCACATAATGGAAATGTTTGAACGGCGAACTGAAGCGGACAGCGTGCTGGTAAACCAGTTGCCGGAAGTGGCGAGGCGTGCAACACATATCCGTACCATAGAACAAAAGAAAAAAGGGATTGCAGGATTCTTCGGGAAAAAAGAAGAAATACAAGTAATGCCATCCCAAAAAGAACTTCATGATTTCAGCGACAGCCTGATAGCAATACATCAAAGACAGGCGAACGAAATGGACATTTATGCCGACAGCCTGCGTATGCGCAACAGGGAATTGAACAGGACATTGAACAAGCTGATAAACGACCTTGACGAACAGGCACAGACTGCCTTCTCACAAAGAGAGTTAAAAATGGCAGAAGCAGAGAAAATGTCGTTCTTTTTAATGGCAGGAGTAATCGGCATGGCCATCATCCTGCTCATCATTTCGCACCTTATCATCATGCGTGACCTTAACCGCAGGGAAAGGGACAAGGCTGAACTGGAAGATACGGCAACACAAAACCGTACACTCTCCGACATGCGCAAGAAAATAATCATCACACTTTCCCATGACATACGAGGACCTCTCAATGCCATCAGTGGCAGTGCTGAACTGGCCATGGATACTCGTGACCGGAAACGCCGCAATGCCTATCTCGGAAACATCCTTGAATCATCCCGTCATATCACCCGGCTTGCCAACAGCCTGCTTGACCTCTCCCGTCTGGACGATGCTAAAGAAACCCTGAACGAAATTCCTTTCCATCTTGAATCCTTTCTGGAAAGTATCGCTGAAGAATACACACGCAAGGCGAACGACAAAGGATTGATGTTTGACAAGGCTTTTATGGGGTGCGGCATCACCGTCCTTGGCGATGCAGACCGCATAAGGCAGGTAGTGGTCAACATTCTGGAGAATGCTGTAAAATTCACCCGTACAGGTTATATCAAATTTCTGGCAAGTTATGAAGAAGATACTCTTTCAGTAAAGGTCAAAGATACGGGGATAGGAATGGGCGAGAACACAACACAACGCATTTTTCAGCCCTTTGAACGGGCTGCTCCTGATTTGGATTCAGAAGGCTTCGGACTGGGACTTTCCATTACGAAAGGGCTGGTGAACCTGTTCGGAGGAAGACTCTCTGTTTCGAGCCAGATCGGTAAAGGCAGCGAATTCAAGGTGGAAATTCCGCTTAGGCAGACCAATGAGCCTGCAAGAGACAAGCCAGAAACTTATACGGGAAACCTCAGACTTCCTCGGCGGGTTCTTGTAGTCGATGACGATCCGATACAATTGCGCAACACAGTTGAAATGATGGAACGGAACGGTATCTCATGCCGAGCCTGTACCAATGCACAGGAAGTGGTCAAGGCATTGAGAACCGGAGAATACGACCTATTGCTGACCGATATACAGATGCGTGGTACGGGAGGTTTTGACCTGTTGCATCTGCTACGCCTTTCCAACATAGGAAATTCACGGACAATTCCCATAGCTGCAATGACCGCCCGTAACGACGGCGATGCAGACCGCTATATTCAAGCCGGATTTGCCGGCTGTATCCACAAACCGTTCTATACAAGGGACCTGCTCGAATTTCTCTTGTCACTCATTGGACAGAACAGAACAATGGATAATCATTCTCCAGATTTCGAGGCTCTGTATGTCACTACAGGAGACGAACGCTGGACTTTGGAGACTCTTATAGAGGAATCCAATAGGAACAGTTCTGACTTGCTGGATTCTTTGAGTCAGGAAAAGCTCGACCGGAAGCGGATATGGGAAACTCTGCACAGGATGTACCCGATGTGGGAGCAATTGGGAATAGCCCATGAGCTGGAATCGTACAGCTATGAAGAGTATGTGGAAGATACGGATGAGTCAGCATTCCGCAATGATGTGGAAAGAATTGTCAGAAGAATAGACCGGCTGATATCTGAGACAAAAAGCCGATTATCGTAAATGGACGGACATAATTAAATGAAAACATGAATGAAATACAGAATACTGATAGTTGAAGACAACATCATGCTTGCCGGGCAACAGAAAAAAAGGTTGGAAAAATCCGGTTATGAAGCAGAGATAACAATAGATGAACCAGGGGCACGAAAACTGCTCAAGAAAGAAAGTTTCGACCTTGTGCTGTCCGACGTACGCCTGCCGGAAGGGGACGGTATATCTTTGCTCGAATGGATGCGGAAGGAACGGATGGATATCCCTTTCATTATCATGACCGGATATGCTTCAGTACCGGATGCTGTAAAAGCCATAAAACTGGGAGCCAAAGACTATCTGGCAAAACCGGTACAGATGGACGAATTGCAAAGACAACTGAAAGATATTTTCCGTCCCAAATCTGTGATATGCGACAAAAACAAGGATTTGCTCCCCAGAAACAGCCTTCAGATGCAGGAGGTCGAACATCTGGTCAGTACAGTCGCCCCATTTGACATTTCTGTGCTTATACTTGGTCCTAACGGTGCCGGAAAAGAATCGGTTGCACAGCGTATCCACTATATAGGAGAGCGGAAGGATATGCCGTTTGTCGCCGTGAATTGTGGAGTCATACCCAAGGAGCTTGCACCCTCCCTCTTTTTCGGGCACATAAAGGGAACATTTACCGGTGCCGACGCCAACAAGGACGGATATTTTGAAGTGGCAAAAGGCGGAACACTCTTTCTGGATGAAATAGGGATCTTGTCCCTGGACGTCCAAGCCATGCTGCTGCGGGTTTTGCAAGAAGGCACATACATCCCAATAGGTGGTAACAAAGAAAAGCGGGCTAATGTAAGAATTGTAGCCGCCACCAATGAAGATCTCCAACTTGCAATACAAGAAAAACGGTTCAGGGAAGACCTATACCACCGGCTATGCGAATTTGAGATTGTCCTGCCTTCCTTGCATGAATGCCCCGATGACATTCTGTCTTTGGCTCATCATTTCAGAAAAAAGTTTTCCGGAGAACTGAAAAGACCGACAGAAGGCTTCAGTTCTGAAGCGGAACAATTGCTTCTCTCTTACCGCTGGCCTGGGAACGTACGGGAACTGCATAACAGGATAAGAAGGGCGGTACTTATGGCTAAACAGCCGCTCATTGAAACCGCCGACCTGAATATCAAACTGGAAGCGGCGACCGAGGAAATCAATCTTTTTCCTGAAAACGATGCGGAAGAGAAACACTCGATAATACAGGCATTGAAAACCAGCCATGGGAGTCGCAAACAAGCAGCAGGCATACTGCATATTGATCCGTCCACACTATATCGGAAAATGAAAAAATATGGATTGAATGACAAATAACCGTCATTCCATATTTCTGTTTGGAATAAAATGCCTACATTTGCATATGATTGGAAATCCTTGTAATATAGGAATGACAGTCACAACATAAGGAGAAAATATCGGCATTGCTTTAAGCCTTGCCGAACATTACAACATAAGTCGCAAGACGTCTCAGGTAGAAATCTGGTAAATTGATATTGTAGAGGCTTTTGCGTGTAGCTTATGCTATGTCCTATAGCGTGAGCTCATGCATGATTCTACAATGGGCTTACCAGAGCCTCTACCTGATAGTGCGTGAGTTTCACGCTTTTCATTTAGAGGAAAAAAGGTATGGCCAAGTTACAGGTTCTGATAGCAATGACATTAGACGGTTCCATTCCGGCGGAAGACGACCCCTTATTACAATGGATGAGAGACGACAAGGACGGATTCTCATACGGGCGCGACAAATGTACCCGCCGGCTCTATCCGGGTTATCCGCTTGTGGATTTCATGTGCGAGAAAGACATGTCAGACCCATCCATCCTTTATCAAGCCGAGATACATGACGAAGAAAGTATAGAACTTTTGCGTGGTCTCTCAGTTTATCATCTCATAGATGAAATGATCATTTTCCTGTTTCCTTCCACTCGTCCGAACCATAAATCCGTCTCAAAACATCTGCCACGTGGAGAGTGGAAAACCGTAAAATCCAAAACATTCAAAAACGGAATTTGTCGCCTGGTTTATTGCAAGACATTGCAATAAGGCATTGCAACATATTGCATTTGCAATACTTCCATCAGTCTCATTTTTATGGGGCTGATTTTTTATTTTCCTATTACTCAATGACTTGTCATGCTTTTATGTGGCGATATGTTCCGTTGGTCTATGTTTTGGCCTATATCATAATGAAACCTGTTGCGCAACACGGTGTAAAAAATGGAATTATTACACTAAAAACAGAATTCATTATGATACAGATAAACAGGGAGACATTCCAGATGATGCTCCATCAGATAATGGAACGGTTTGACAGGATAGATGACAGGCTGAACCGCATGAACAGGCAGACGGCCGCTCTTGAGGGTGACAAGCTGCTTGACAACCAGGATATGTGCGAGCTCCTTGGTGTTACCAAGCGTACACTTGCACGCTACCGCCAGAAGAAACTCGTCACCTACTACATGATTGACGGACGTACCTATTACAAGGCTTCGGAAGTCCAGGACTTCCTGAGCAGGAAAGGAAAGGTACTTCCGGCAAAAATTAAAAAGGAACTCGGTATTCAATTCTAACAAAACGGCAGTATGGAAATTATATGTATAGACAAACGGACATTTGACGAACTGGTTGTCCGATTCAGCATGATAGAGAAAAAAGTCACTGGTATATGCAATCCGGCCAAAGATGCAGGACTGAAAAAATGGATGGACAATCAGGAGGTATGCGGGATTCTCCGCATATCAAAGAGAACGCTTCAGGTATATCGTGAGAAAGGGCTGTTGCCTTTCACCCGGGTCAAGAACAAGTTCTTCTACAAGCCGGAAGATGTGCAAAACATGTTGGAATCAAGTTATCACCCACAAAAAAGAAAGCCATGAGTTACGATCTTATAGACAGAAAGGACCAGCGGATTGATACTATTTTCAAAGGGCTGGAAAACATGGAGCGTATGATAGACGCAATAAGGACGGCTCCGAGACCCGCATTCCACAGTGATTATTTCCTCACGGACGAGGAACTTTCAAAGCTGTTGAAAGTAAGCCGGCGTACCTTGCAGGAATACCGGACCCTCGGTGTGATACCTTACTACCTTGTGCAGGGAAAAGCCCTTTACAAAGAGTCAGACATACAGAAAGTTCTTGACGACGCATATAAAAGATGCAGGGAAGAACAGCGATGGGTATGAAACAATGCAAAAGAAACGGCCTCGTTACAAGGTCGTTTCTTTATTTTCTGATAGCTGGCTTTGGGATTTTCGTCTCTGTTTCCTTACTATAATATCCTCCTCATATAAGCCGGATGTTTGGCTTAGACCAGCTGCCTTCAGACGTTTCATGTCTTCATCTACTTTCTTGTCGGTGACTTTAGCATAAAGCTGCGTAGTTTCAATTCGCATATGGCCCATCATTTTACCGACCGTTTCAATTGGAATGCCCATTGAAAGAGTTATATGAGTTCCGAAATTGTGTCGCGCCTTATGGAATGTGAGTTCAAAACCGTATACCTCACCTAACTTACGGGTAAGCATAATGAAATACTCACGCTTGTATAAATTGAAAACCTTGTCATCATGACGCTGTTCCCGATACTTTTCAATTATCTTCAACGGAATATCCAACAGCCGTACAGAAGACAATGTCCCTGTTTTCTGACGTTGGATATGAATCCACCACGAACCATCCTCAGATTGTATAATATCATTAACAGTCAGTCTTTTCAAATCTGCATAGGCAAGTCCGGTAAAGGTGGAGAAAATGAACATGTCTCGGACAAACTGAAGCTGTGGCTTCTCGACCGGGGTTGTAAGCAGTGTCTTCAGATCTTCCAATTTCAGATGACGACTTTTCCGTTTGGGTAATTCCGGATGAAGACGACAGTAAGGATCGCGGCGTATTGTTCCCTGACTGACAGCCCTCATAGTCATCTTCTTCAGTCTATAAAGGTGTTCATGTACTGTCTTCGGACTTAAGTTCCTGTTCGTCCTGAGAAACAGTTCAAAGTCATCATAAAAAACACGATCAAGATTCCGTAAAAGAACATCCTCTATACCACGTTTTTCCTGCACAAAAGCAGAAAGGTGCTTATATGAGCGCAAGTAGGAATCATAACTTTCCTTTATCCGATCCACCCCGATACGCTTCTTGAACTCCTCGTTATGCTCTCTGAAAAGAGCCAGCAGAGTTAGCGGTTTCTGACCGACTCCCATCACAGCATTCTTTACCTGCTCTGCCGTAATAAATCCCAGACTGTTCTTAATCCGCCTATAATGCTCCTTGATTTCTTTTGTCAGATCATCAATGGCCCGGTTGACGGTAATAGCATTCTCACTGCGGCCGTCAGCCCGTCCCTTTTCCGGATTCCAAACGGCAGGATTGACAGACACTTTCGTTCCTATCTGTTCCCATTTGGCATCTATGCTTATCTTGCACAGCAGCTGACATGTTCCGTCTTTACGGATTTTGGTACGGTTTATATAAAACAATATCGCAAATGTACTGCGACGTTTGATTTCCATATTATCAGTATTTCTTTTCATAATCCTATTTTTTGCCATTATCAAATAACTACAGAAAACCTCTCAGCAATTTTTTTATCCAATGCTTTTGTATCTGTATCTATCTTATTGTCTGTAACCTTTGCATAAAGCTGTGTAGTACCAATTCTGCTGTGTCCCAACATCTTGCTGACCGTTTCAAGTGGTACACCATGGGAAAGGGTGATTTCGGTCGCATAGGTATGACGGGCCACGTGGAAGACCAGCTTGCGTTCTATGCCACAGAGTACGGCTATCTGTTTCAAATAATGGTTCAACGAACTGTTGGAATACATAGGAAGAAGTTTTCCCTCAGGAGCCACATCCCGGTACTTTTCAATGATATGAAGCGGCAATTCCATAAGCGGTATTTCAAAATCTACACCGGTTTTCTTGCGTGAACTCCTAATCCACCAAGTGCCATCTTCAGCAAGGGAAAGATTCTCATTTGTCAGCATACACATATCGCTATAAGGAATACCAGTATAGCAGGAAAACAAAAACAAATCCCGTACATGATAAAGGGTGCGACTATGCAAAGGGGTGGTCATGATTCTGTTCAATTCCTCTGTTGTAAGATATTTTTGTTCCGATTGCGGATGCGTCGGTTCATAACCCACAAAAGGAAACGCTGTAATGATACCGTCCGCAATCGCTTCTCCGACAATTGTTTTCAGCCTTACAGTAAGATTTACAATCGTTCCTGGAGCCAAATGACATTCCGTACGCAAATGCAAATCGAATTTTTCAATGAAAGAACGGTCTAATGCTGCAAAAGGAATGTCTGACAACTTGTATTGTGACTGTAAGAAACGAACCAGATGATCATAGGAATTTCGATAACCGTTCAAGCTGCTTTCCGTCCGGTTAATCCCAACACGTTTCTCGAAATTTCTCATGAAAAGCCTGAAATAGCTTAACAAGGTTTCCTGTTCCGAAGCCATTCCCAAAAGCTGGTGTTTTACTTCTTCTGCAGTAACAACTTCACGGTTTGCGGATTGTTCCGCATAGATACTGAAAGCAGCTGCACGTATTTCATCCAGCCTGTTATTTATGTCTCGGGCCGCAGCGCTTTTCCCACAGGCACGTCCAGATAACCACAAAGACTGTGGCACACGAAGCTTAACACTGAATGCTGTTTCAGAGTACTTGCCGACAATAAGCCGTGCCATTACGGGACAATTTCCCTTGGCATCCGCCTCGCTCTTTTTAAGGTAGAACGAAACCTTTACATCTGTTTGATTCATAATCTGTTCCATTGTTTGCAAAATTAACGGAGACAGAGTTAATCATCGGCATGTAAAATATCGTCAAACATAGACAAAGCTATCACCATTGACTTCCGGAACCTATATTTTTCATATCTCAAAAAAAATAAGTACCTTCGCTAAGCCAAAATGATAAAACTGCGTTCTTTATGGTCGGAGCAAAAAGGATTTTCAAACAACTCCATACAACTGGAATGGGCAACGGATAGGTAGCAATTTTTCCGCTTAACTATTCAAAAAACAGCTTCAAAGCACACGTTTACAAATGCGGAATAATGCTGCGTATCTCCCTGAAAACCCAATAGTTTACATTATTTTTCCTGAATCCATCCATAATCGGGCGAGTTTGCATATATTTGTAGACAAATCGAGTATTGAAATCTTTGCCAATGACGGGAAGGATGTATTCACATTATTAACCTATCCGGGCGAGGCTCAAACCGGTATCGAACTTTTTGCGCAGAAGAAGGGGACGAAGATGGAGTTGGATGCCTGGATGCTTAAATCAATATGGAGATGAGGAATTTATTGTTTGCATTGCTGCTTTTGCCTTTGATGGCCTCTTGTGTGAAGGATACGGCACAAGTGACTTTGGACTCTTTGCTGGATGAAATGATATCTGTAGAAGAATCCGCACGTTATCCGCTGGTGCCATATCGTTGCCTGCAAGTCAGCAGTTATGACCGCTCCTCCGTGTCTCCCGATTCGCCGGGATGGTTTGCCAACAATGATGGCTATGGCATTGTCTGTACGGATACGGTTGATGGGAGAGTGGAACGTGTGATGTTCGATGAAAAGGGCCCTGGAGCTATTACCCGTATCTGGATAACCACAGTTGACAAGCGTGGGACTTGGAGATTTTATTTTGATGGCGAAAGTACTCCCGGATGGATAGTTCCTGCCTATGATTTGATGCGTTTCGGAATACCCAGGTTGGGTAGGGGACTGCTTCAACCCCACACCAGCTATACTCCGGACGGGAAAGGCGGCAATACTCTTTTCCTGCCCATCCCTTTTGCCCGGAGTTGTAAAATTACATTTGAAGACGAACCGGGCATTGCGCCTACTCCCAAATACTATCACATCAATTATCGCAAGTATCCCGAAGGAACTTCTGTGGAAACCTTCTCTGCGGCATCCGTAGCCCGCGTCGGTAAAAAGATTTCAGAGGTAGATGATGCCTTGCTGCATCCTGCATCCCGTTCCGGTTTGCAGGTGGACAAGAAGCGGCAGGTGCTCCAGCCGGGCGATTCTTTGTGGATTGACCTGCCGCAAGGGGAAAATGCGGTTTATGAAATCAGTTTCCAGCTCGCGAATGCAGATTCTACGGCTTATGCCCAACTGATGCGCAATCTTATATTTAAGGCTGATTTTGACGGCCGGTCTACGGTTTGGGTTCCTCTTTCGGATTATTCGGGAGGGGGTATGGGTGCTCCGGCTGTTGATAGCTGGTTCTTGTCTGCAGACGGACAAGGCAAGGTGGTGAGCCGCTGGCTGATGCCCTACAAGACAGAAGGCAGACTATTGTTACAAAATATCTCCGCACACACTGCAGACGTGAGTATGGAAGTGGGAACGGCACCTTTGCCATGGGGAGGGCGTTCCCTCTATTTCCATGCTTCCTGGCGCCAGCAGACCGGACTTCCGGTTTATGAGCGTCCGGATGATGATGCAAATTGCCGGGAGTGGAACTTTGCCACATTGACCGGACGAGGCATATACAAAGGGGATGTCCTGA